>MDSV01028378.1_pt1 | contig 59438 bp, 33 predicted proteins | sample 810851 | NCBI WGS metagenome assembly MDSV01 (sample SAMN05326640, study PRJNA326480) | marine metagenome | isolation source: seawater | place: Atlantic Ocean: North East | collected 2012
CCCGTCCCGCGCGCCGCCGCGGTGCTCTCCGCGGGCGGCGACGAGTTCTGGGTCGTCGCGGGCGGAGGACTCGGCGCGCATTGCGTCGCGACTCGGTGGTCCCGCGTCGCCGGAGAGACGCGCGCGACCCGCCGCGTCGACCTTGCCGGCGCCGCTCGCGCCGCCGACGCGGCGGCGGCGGCGGCGGACGAAGGGTTCGCGGCGGATACACCGCCGACCGGGCGGGTCGCCGTGTGCCTTCACGAACCGTCGCACGAGCTGCTCGCCGTGACCGAGCGCGGGAACGTGCTGTGCCTGTCGCCGGGGCTGCGCGGGTTCGAAGCCTCGCCCGCGCGGAGAGGCGCGACGAGCGAAGACGAGAAGCGCCGGACGCGGCACGTCGGGTGCCTTCGCGGTTTCGCCGACGACTCGGCGGCTTTCGCGGAACCGGCGCGCATCACGAACGCGCTCGCGGCGCACGGACCGTTTCTGTACGTCGCGTCAGCGTCGACGTCGACTTCGGCGCGTGTCGCGGCGTACCATCTGAGCTCCGGGGTATCGCTCGGCGCGGTCCCGCTCCCGGCGCTTCCGCCGCTCGCCCGCGGGAGCAGCGGCGGCGCGCGCGGCGGCGTTGTATTCCAGACTGAAAACGCGACGGGCGCCGCCGCCGCCGACGAAAAGAAAGAAGCGCGCGGTTCACGCCGCGACGGACTCGTCTTGCGACTCGTCGGCGGCGGCGCGGGGCGCGCGCTCGTGGTGGCGACGGCGCCCGACAGCGCCGCCGGCGTGTTCGCGGTGGCGCCGCCGCCGGCGCCGGCGGCGCTCGCGCGCGCGTACGTCGGCGAAGACGACGGCGACGCCAGTGAGACGCGCGAAATCTTCGCGGAGAACTCCACGAAGAGTACCCACCTCACACAGATCGCGAAGATGGCGTCCCTGCGCGCGGCTCGGCGCGAGTGCGCGTGGTTCGGCGGGGCCCTGGAACGCCTGGACGCCTCGGCGGCGCTCGCGCTGGCTGAGCTGGAGATTGGCGCGCGCGCGCGAGGGCGAGACCTGTCCGCGCTCTCGCTCTTCGAGAGCTCTTCGAACGCGAACGACGCGTACGGCGCGGATTCGAACCCGCGACTTATTCATGACTCGCCCACGCGCGCGCGCGCGCTCGAGCCCGCGCTCGTGCTCCGCGCGCGCCCTCGAGTCGCGCGCGGAGACGGTTCGGGAACGGACGACGCGTGGCGCGCCGTCGCCGACGAGACGCGCGCGTTTTTCCGCGAGACCTACCCGGAGACGACGCGCGCGAGCGAAAAAACGCGTTCTCGCCGCGGGGAGGGGGGGGGCGCGCGCGTCGCCGCGGCGTTCGCGGCGTTCTCCGAGCTGGGCGCCGCGCAGGCGCGCGATGTGTGCGGAGCGCTGAGCGCCGGCGTGGATCATCTCGACGGCGACGACGCCGAAAGACTCTCCGCGGAGAGTCACGACGGCGGCGACGCGACGTCGTCAAGCTTCGACGAGACGACGTCGCTCCGCGCCGGGCTCGCCGCGCTCGACGCGGCGGCGGCCGCGCCGACGAGCGACGGAGACCCGTGCGAAACAGAAAACGTCTTTGTCGCGGAGGGAAGAGACGCGCTTCGCGCCGTCGCGCGGCGACTCCGCGGCGGCTCCGAGCGCCCCGAGCGCTTCGAGCGCACCGAGCGCCGCGGCTCCGACGAGACGGCGTCTCGAAACGGCGTTCGCTTGGAACCGGAGGCGGAGACGACAGCGACGCTCGACGATTTCCGCGACGTCGCCGCGTTTCTGTCGTCGGCGACGGACGAAAACGAAAACGAAAACGAAAACGAAAACGAAAACGAGCGCGCCCGAGCGCCCGCGTCTTCCATGGAAGCCGCGGCGGCGCTTCTGGCGGAGACCGCGGTCGCGCGCCGAGGCGAAGGCATCGGCGTCTTCGACGCCGACGCCTTCGCCGCGACGTGCGCGTGCGCGCACGCGGCGCGACCCCGACTGGCGGTGTGGCTGGTGGCTCGCGCCGCGGCGCGGGCGGCCGAGGCGGGCGTTTTCCCGGACGCGCGCGCCGCCGCGCGCGCCCTCGCGGCGCGCGCGCTGGCCGCGGCGCCCCCCGTCTCCGAGGCGCGCGCGCACGACGCCGCGGCGGCGGCGCGCGCGGCGCTGCTGTCGCTCGCGGGCCACCAGCACGCGGCGACGTGGCTGTTGCTCACGCGGGGCGCCGCGGCTCGGGAGGCGGGGCGGCCGTCGGGCGGAGCGGAGGACGCGGAGCGGAAGACGCGGCGCGCGGCGCGCACGTCGGACCGAGGGTGGGCCTCGGCGGCGCGTCTGGTCACGTCTGGCGGGGAGGAAAGCAGCGTCGACCTCGCGGCGGCGGGCGGGGTGTTCGAGACCCTGGCGTCGGCGCTGCGCCACGCGGCTCGAAGAGGAGTCAAAACCGAAAGCGACGCGAAGAAAAAAGTCGGCGCTTCTCTCGGCGGCGCCGAGGCGGACGCCAAGGCGGACGCCGAGGCGGACGCCGAAGCGGCGGCGGCGCACACGCTTCGCGCGGCGGAGACGCTGGCGGAGGCGATGGAGCGGCGGCGAGAGGGCGTTCGCGCGCGCGCGCGATCGAAGGAACCTCGCGAAAAAAGCGGGTCCCTCCCCGAGCCCGGGACGGACGCCCTGGAGAGGCTCGTCGCGGCGGCGGCGGCGCGTCTGGGGGCGATGACGGAAGAGTTGGAGGGAAAAAAGGCGTGACGCGCCACTACCGTATGGTACGTAGCTCTGTGTGGTTTAGATACGGCTCGCGTGGCTCGCGTCGTTTTCCTTCCGTCGCGCACGACGGTCCTCCCTTCGAATCCCCCCTGCTTCCCGGCGCGACGCTCGCCGCGGGCGTCGGTCCGCGCCGCGGGCGCCGGCTTTTCATTTCGCGACGGAATCACAGAAAATCGCACCCGAGATCGCACGTCAGCAGGGAGACATCAGTGACTTGCCGTCCACTCCGAGGCGCGCGGGCGGCGGTGCGATCGGACGGCATGTCCAGCCGCTCGCGCTTCATGCTGGGCGTTCTGGGGACGGGGGTGGGGATCAACCTCGCGGGGACGTACGTGCTGCTGACCTCCGAGAGACGCGCGACTGTGCCGGTCGTGGGAGGCACCCAAGCCATCGCGAAAGGTGCCGAGTGCGATGCCGCGCTTTCGCCTCCCCCCACGGCGAAATCGAACCGCCGGGGTCTCTGGTGAGACCCGGCGGTGATGGCTCTTGGGAGAAGCACGCGCCACGCGCGACGAGGGCGTCTCTGCGTCTCTCCCGTGATGGACAGGAACGAGCCGTGTTGGGCACCCGCCCGTGATACGTAGACCACCTTCGTTTACATCACACCTTTTACAGGCGTTGAAAAAAAAGAAACGGGCGCTCATGCTCCCTCACGAGAACCACTCGCTGACGGTGAGGACCGACGCGTCGGCGTCGTCTTCGTCCGCGTCCGCGCGAACGGCTTTCGCGTCCGCGTCGGAAGAGCCGTATGCGTTCGGCGCTCGGGACGGAAACGCGCGCCGCAGCGGCACCGCGTTGTTCGCCGGGCCTCGAGAAGGAGAAGGCGACGGAAGCGACGAAAGCTCCTCGGCGGCGCGCCTCTCCACCGCGCGGTTGCGCTTGGCAGCCTCCATCGTCTGCAGCACGCGCACGCGCTCCTCCTCCGCCGCGCGCTCGCGCGCCGCCTCCGCCTCCGCCTCCGCCAGCTCGCGCGCCAGTCGCGCCGCCTCGTTGGCGGATCGCAAACCCGCCGCTCTGGAAGCGTCTTCGGGGCTCGCGAAACCCTCGACGGCGGCGGCTTCCGCCTCCGCCACCTTCGCGGCGAGCGCCCAGCTTTGCTCGACGCGCTTGTTGTCCCTCTCCGCCGCCTCCGCGGCGACGCGCGCGGCGCGCGCCTCCGCCTCCGCCGCCTCAGCGGCCGCCTCGGCGTCGCGCGCGGACTCCGCGGCGAGGACGGCGGCGGCGAGGCGGTCCCTCCGGTCGCGCGCCGCGTCGAGCGCGGCGGCGGAGCCGTCGGCGACGCGCTCCGCCATCGCCTTCGTCGCCGCAGCGAGGTCCTGCTCGTCGACGGCGGCGTCCAGTCGCGCCGCGGCGTCGTTCATGACGTGCACTGCGCGCTCGACGCCGCTCTTCGCCAGGCTCACGCCCGCGCGCGCGGCGTAGACGCGCTCGAGCGATCCTGCGAACGTCTCCTGCGCCGCCGCCGCCGCCGCGCGCACCGAGGAGGCTGCGTCCACGGCGTCGCGAAACTCGGCGCGCTTCGCGTCGCGAAGCGCTGCGGCCGATGCGTAGGCCTCCTCCGCGTCCTCGCACTCGAGCTTCGCGTTCGCGAACGCCCCAGTCACAATCTCCGCGTCGTCGATGCTTCGCTCCGCCAGCGACAGAGCGCGGAGCTGCACGCTCGACGCCGTGTCGAGCGCGGCGCGCGCTTCGGCGACGCGAGCGGCGGCGGCATCGCGTTTGGCCTTGGACGCGGCGACCGCCTCGGGCGCGTCGTCGAGCAGCCTCGCCGCGGCGTGCTGATCGGCGAGCTCGACCGCGAGCGCGTGCGCGCTCTGGAACCGCGCGTCCGCGTCGATGAGCGCGCGGTCGGCATCGTCCATCTCGTCCGCGGCGGCGGCGGCGGCGGCGACGGCGGTTTTTTTACGCGACTCGGCGTCGCGCAGCGCCTCGCGCTTCTCGTCCAGCCTCACGCGCGCCAGGGACGCCTCCACGCCCGCGGCTTTCGCCTCCCCGGTCAAGGTTGCCATCGCGGCGCCTGCGCCATGCTTCGCACGCACGGCGGCATCGTTCGCGGACGCAGCGGGGTCGTAGTTGCCCTCCGCGCGCGTCAACGCGTCCTCCGCAACCTGCAGCTTCACGAGCAGCTCGTCCACCTTTCTCGAAGCCTCGTTGTGGAGCTGCCTCGCCTCAGCGACGGGCGCCTCCGTCTGCTTCAGGCGCGCGCTCGCGTCGTACAGCTCGCGCTGCGCGCGCTCGGACGCCTCCCGCGCCTCCTCCGCCTTCGCCTCGAGCGCGGCCAGCGCGGCGCGGTCGGGCGGGGGGGTGGCGGGCGACGAGGTGCTCTGCGGCCACGCCTCCGTCGAGGGCTCGTTCGTGACTTTGTGCGCGTTGGACCAAGGCGCGAACGCGTGGAGCGCCGTTTTCGGGAAGGTCGTTGATGACGCCGAGCGGAATCGGCGGGGAGAGCGCGAAACGAGATGGGCGGGAAGCGCCTGCGCGCGTGGACGGAGAGGCACGGCGTTTGGATGTCACAGATGATATCGAGTGGATCGCGTTCGAGGTCAGCCGGACGCGTTCAAAGACGCGCGTCGCGCGCGGTCCGTAACGGCACCGGCGCGATTTTTGAGCGACACTTGTCGGTTGGGAAACGCGCATCGTTTCGGCGCCGACGCGACGTGTCGGAAGATTGGGCGCGCCGAAACGCACCTTCGGCGCCTCAGGCGCGCGCCTGCGCGCACATAGGAGGGTGTCTTGCGAGAGCCGCGCGCCGGCGACCATGCCGGATGCGGAGACGGCGGCCATCGCGGGAAGGGTGACGTTGATGAATGGCGTCCACTTGGCGTCCGCAAAACACTTTTTATCGGCGTTCAAAAACGAAATACCTCCAACGCCGCGTCTCGGGTCTCGCCATTTCGCGGAACGGAAAATTTCCATCGGCGCCATTGGGGGTTTGTTGACTCAAGCCGAAACGAAAAAAACAGACCCAAATCCGTCCGCAAAAGTCGCGAAACTCGCGGTCAACCTTTTTGGAAAGGGGCACGAAAAAGTTGCGAATGGGCGCGCAATCCGCCATCTCACGACACGCGGAGACGGCAGTGCACGACCGCGAGCGTGATGTCGACCGTCCCCGAGTACAATGTCCACTCGCGGAAGAAGGAACACCCGAAAGTGTACGCGGTACGTACTCCGCGGATGCCATGTCCGCGCTCGTCCCGCGTCGTCGCCCCCGAAATGTGATAACACGGCACGACGATTCTCTCGGAACACGGACGATCGCGGCGGTGCCCCCCCTCGGTGTCGCCCGAGGGACCCGCGCGTCGCTCTCGCCGCGCCCACGGCGCCGCGTGCGTGTCACGGCTCGCGCGCGAACCGCACCGACTGACGCTCCGTTCCTCTGCCCGTCCCCGTTCGCGCGCGCCGTCCGCGACGATCTTCGATCTCGATCGTCGACGCGCTCCCTGAATCCGAAACCGAAACCAGAACAAGACCATGCGTTCGGATAACCACTACGCGCGCATGTCCGACGAGTACGGCTCGCACAACGACCGCGGTCGGTACCCGAACGCGTACGAGCACAAGAAAAACCCGAACATCATCGAGAGCTACAACCCGAACGAGGTCAAGCCCAAGATTGGCGAGGGCGCGCGCGTGAGCGACGCCATCGGCGCGCACTACCGCGACCCGAATTACCGTCCGCCGCGCGGCGGCGTCCCCCTCAGCAACCACGCGCCTATGCCGGAGATCATCTCGAACAAAGTGAAGGAAGCGCGCGCCAAAGAAGCCGCCGAGCGCGCGGAGAAGCTGGAAGCGGAGACGCGGTCGAGCGCGGCGTCGCGCGCGGCGGGGCCCGGAGGGTTGGATTTCCGCGGCGACGACCCCGAGAACTACGGCAAGTACTACACCAACGGGTACGAGTTCGAGGGATATTACCAGGGTCTGCACGCTGGTAAGAGGAGCGCGTCTTCCTTTTCCGGGGGCGGGATGATCCACAAAGACGTGGTGGACCCGTACGAGGGGTACCGCGGCGGCGTGAACCGGCTGGAACAGCGGCCGTTGCCGCGACGCAACGACATGGACGTGGGCGTCCTGGCGTCGATGAAGCCGCATGGGCGCGTGCCCAAGCCGGTGAACGAAGCGCGCGGTCGGCTGGAGAGCTTCACCTCGAAGCACGCCATCGACAGCGGCCGAGGCGTGGGCGGCGTGGGCGGGGGCTTCCTGCCGGGCGTGACACTTGGGGACGTCGGCGTGAGCAAGAAGAGCCTGCGCGCTTCGCGGCCTTCGGACCGCACCGCGCGGGCGGTGGTTCCCGGCGTGCAGGAGGGTTCGTTCCAGAACGGCCCCAAAGCGAAACGAGACGGTCGGTACTACGCGCACCCCTCGACGGGGAACATCGAGGTTGGCGAGAACAACGGGCTCGTCGCCAAATCCGAAGCGCAGTTTGACGGCATCTTCGACGAGAACCGCCGAGGGCCGGGGCACCGCCCCATTGCGCGGTCGCACGTGCACTTCGAAGGCGGCGCGCTGGTGGGCGCGCCGGACGCCGTCGAGGACGGCATCTTCCGGCGCGCGGACGAGGGCGGGCGGCCCCGGCCGGACTGGAAGCAAGACGCGTACCGCTCGTCGCTGGGCTTCGGCGAGGGCGGGCTGGTGGGGCGCGAGGGCGCGACGCACGATGGCATCTTCGAGGCGCCGGAAAACAAGCTCGGCCCCAAGCGCGTCGCCCCCGAACTGCGCACGGACGCGTACGGCAGCGGCGTCGACCAGAGCGCGGGCGCTTCCTCCATGTCCTGGATCGCGGAGGCGTCCCGCGGGCGCGGCGGGCGCAGCACCGAGGAGGGCGAGGGCTTTTTCGCGGAGGGCGCGCACTCGCGCGGCGGGCACCCGGGCCGGCGGCTCGAGTCGAACATCGCTGGCGGCGCGACATTCCAGACGGACCCGGAGGCGACGGATGAGGGCATCTTCGACGAGAAGCGAGGCATGCGCGGCGGACACGCGGGCAAGGACAACGAGAGCAGCATCGGTCCCGGTTTCGCGATTCGGCACAACAAGGGTGACGAGGGGATCTTCGACGAGAACCGAACGTCGCGTTTTTCCGGCCACGCCGGAAAAACGAGCATAGAGATTTCCGAGGGCGGTCTCATCGGGAAGAAGGGCACGGCGATCGAGGGCATCTTCGCCCCGGGCCCGCGGAAAAACATCCACGCGGGGCGAGACGCGGTGAGCTCCATCCGGGGCGCCGACGGGGGCTTTTACGGCGTCGGCGCCGTGAACGAAGGCATCTTCAAAGAGGGCCCGCGTAGGAACGTGCACGCGGGGCGAGACTCCGTGGTCACGCTCGGCCCGGGTTTTATTCCGAAACCGGGCTTCTCGGACGACGGCATCTTCTCCGACGGCCCGCGCAAGAACACGTTTGCTGGGAAGGACAGCGAGTCCTCCTTCGGCGCGGACTGGCTGCCGCGCGAGGACCTGGTAGACGAGGGCATCTTCAAACCCGGACCGAGGCGGAACGTCCACGCCGGGGAGGACACCAAGAGCTCCATCAAGATGGAGGATGGCGTGATGATGGGCGACGACGATCACACGCTACGCGAGGATTTCGCCGCCGCCTACTCGGAGGCTCACGCGCACAAAGACACGGAGGACCACTTCGACCCGGGCATGGTCCCGCAGGTGCAGTGGAAGGGTGGCGGCGGCGCGCAGGCGGCGTATGACCGACGCAAGGAGCTCAAGAACTACTACAACGAGTCGCGCGTCGCGGCAGCGGACGCCGCGGCGGCGGACGCCGCGGCGGGGCAGATGGGAAAGCTCAACTTCCACCGCCGGAACCGGGACGGCGAGCCCGCCGCGGGCTTGCCCGCCGATCGGTTCCACAGAGAAGGAAACGCGCTCGTGCGCACGAAACGCACCATCTAGTAGAGCTTTTCATTCAGGAAAGCACACAGAAAGCTCACCGTTTCTTCTTGTGCGTCCCTGAGTGCGCCTCCTTGAGGTGCTTGTGCAGCGCGTTGCCGCTGGTGAAGGTGAGGCGGCACATCGAGCACCGCAGCGCGGCGCCGGCGCCGCTTGACGCCGCCGCGCCGGCAACGCCGTCGCCCGCGTTTTTGGGTTTGTTTTTGCCCTTGTTCTTCGCCCGCCGCGGTTTCTTCTTCGTCGCGCCGGGTTCGGGCTCGGCGCCGAGCTCGGGCTCGGCTTCGCCCTCGGACGCGGATCCCGGCGATCCCGAACGCGGAACAGAGGGCATCGACCTCGATTCGCCCGGTTCGATCGCGTCGTCTCCCGCCGAGAGGCTTCGCAGCGCGTCGAACCCCGCGGCGGCCGTCGGTCGTCTCGTCTTGGTCCCGAAATCGTCCGAGCCGGAATCCGAGCCCGACGCCGCTTCGCACTCGACGTCCTCGTAAGCCTCGCGAAGGCTCCGCGCGCCGAACTCGTTCGAGCGCTCAGTCTCGAGCGACGCCTTGACGTGTTTTTTGCCAACCTTGTTCTTCTTCAGCATCTTGCGCGGCTTGTTGCGCGCCGCGCGGTCGAACACGGAGGTGGTGACGGAGCGATTGTCTTCGTCCGAGCCGGAATCGTCCTCGCCGACGTTCGCCGTTCCGGGAGGGGCTCGCTTGGCGTTCCGCGCGTGGCCCATCATGCGCGCCAGCATGGACGCCTCGGAGTTCTCGTCGTCGGAAGAGCTCTCGTCTTCAGAGCCCGCGTCCACGGGGCCGTCTCCCTTCGAAACCTCCAGCGCCGCGAAATCGTCGCCGAGAGCCTCCGCCTCCGCCTCCGCCGCCTCCACCCGCGCCTCCTCCGCCTCCACCCCCGCCTCCTCCGCCTCCTCCGCCTCCTCCTCCTCCATCGCGGCTTTGACCAGCTCCTCGTCCGCCATCATCTCCTCCTTCAGCTTGAGCACCGCGGCTTTGTGCTGCTTGCTCTGCTCGTGGTTCTCCCACTGCTTCGCGCTCTTGAAGCGCTTGCGGCACACCGGGCAGAACAGATCCTGCTTCCGCGCCTCGCGCTCGGCGCTCTCTTTCTCGGCGGCAGCCACCTCGTCGCGCAGCCACTGCGGCCCGTCCTCGTCCTGCATCGTCCAGTCCGCGGCTCTGTACTGCTTCGCCTTCTCCGCTTTTGCTTTTTTCGCCTCCAGGCGCTGCCTCTGCGCCGACGCCTGCGCCTCCTTCTCGACGCGCGCGCGCTCCAGCTGCCGCTTCGCGAAGCGCTTGTCGCGCTTCTTGACAAAGGCGACGAGCGCGCGGACGGCGTCGTTGAATTCTCTTTGTTCGACTCTGCGCAGCTTCTTGTTCTCCTCGTCCATCAACCGGCGCACTTTGCGGTTGTCCGCTTCGTTCAAGTTGTACGCGTCCGCCCACGCGAACGTCTTCAAGGTGACGAAACCGCTCCAGTGGTTGTAGAACGAACGCACGACGTCCCAGGGCGCGTCCGCGCCGCCGAACGGCGGGCCCTCCGCGAATCGCGCTTTGTCCAGCGCTAAACTCGCCGCTTGTTCCTGCGCGTCCAACGCACGAAACAAAGCGCCGTACACGCCGTAAAAGCTCCCTTCGTCGGTATCGTCGAAACCTCGGTAGCAGTTTGAATTGAAGTACGGCATGAGATCGATCTCGTCTTCCGGCCGAGCGTCCTCGCCGGCGCCGGCGACGCCCGAACGCAAGATGGCCTCGCGGTGCGAGTCGTACCACGCTCGCTCGTTCGGGTCGCTCAAAGTTTCATAAGCGCCTCTGATCTCTTTGAACTTAGTCTCGGCTTCGTCGTGCCGGTGCGTGTTCTTGTCGGGGTGCCACTCCAGCGCGAGCTTACGGTACGCCTTCTTCAGCTCGACGTCCTCAGCGTCGCGCGCCACGCCGAGCACGTCGTAATGACACCTCATCTTATATCGCTTCTCGTGAAGAGGCGCCATGGTGACGCGCTCGGCGTGGCTCGTCTCGAAACGGGCGTCTCACAGTCGCTCCCGTGGCGCGCGTTCAGCGACGGTCACAAACGCGGCGCTCGACAGCGACGGTCGGATCGGCTCGAGCGAGCGCGATCCCGACGCCGTGACGATCGCGCACGTCACGCGCGTGAAGCGCTCGTCTCGCCGCCGGGAAAACCGTCGGCGGCGCTGATGGAAGTCGGCGGCACGCCAACTTCGGCGCCTCCGCTCGCGCCTGCCTGCGCCACGAGCTCTCCTGCGAGGGTCCCGCTTTCGACGCCGGTCGAAGACGCCGCGCGCGCGGCTCGAACGCCCGTGCGCCGACCCGCGTCGGTCGACGTGCGCCGCGAGCGATCTGTGACGACGTCGCGATTGTGTCGTGGTTTCATACCTGTGCTGCGAGCAGGAGCAGCGGCGCGGTGCGAAAAATTCCCGAAAAACGGCGACGGTCGTCGAACGACGCGACGCGCGCGCTCGCGATTCATCCTGGCTTTTCGCATTTGTGTACAAGGGCGTCGACGAGGGTGCTACGCGAAGACCCGCGAATCGAAAGCTACCGGTAAAACCCTACTTCCTCCCCCCCTCGGCTTCGAACCCGGGGTGCGGCCACACCGGAATGCCCTTCCGCGCGACGGCGAAGTTGTCTCCGTACGACTTGGGCTTGGAGTAGATTTTACCGGCGCCCGGGATGGTGCTCGCGCCCTTGGGGTTCATCTTCTGCGGCTCCATCACCTCGTACTCCCAGCCGTACTTGTCGCAGAACGCCACCGCCGCCTCCTTGGACTCGAAGTTCACCACGGAGTTGAACTGGTGCGACAAGGCGTCGCCCGTGCTCGTCCAACCCATGAGCGGGTTCTCCCACTTCTGCTGCTCGCCGGGGTGGATCTTCCACGTCCCGAGCAGCGCCTTGCCCTGCTGGCACGCCGCGCGCGCGGGGGAGTAAATCACAACCTGCACGCGCGGAAACGCACGAACGACGAAGAGGCGCGAACGGGTCAGCGCGGTGCTCGGCGCGGTCGAGAAGTTGCCGGGCGCGGCGGACAGGCGTCGCGCGCGGACGGGTGACTTTTCGCTCGCCAGACGGGATGCGTGCCAGGATGCAGCACGGCGTGAAAAACCGACTTAGGGTTGGCTCGACGGGCTTCCCTCCGTCGTCCCCACGGTCGCCACGTCGCGAGGTGGGCGCGGCGCGCCGACTCGACGATATCGCGCGCGGGAACGACGGCGACGGCGACGAGCCCCCGTCGAGGTTCGACCCCGGGTGTCCGCGGGCTGTTTCACGCACCTTTCGCTTGAACGTCTCCGCGGGCGCGCCGTAGGTTTGGTTGATGTTGCTGGCGAACGCGCGCGATTGCGTGCGCGCCAGCGCGGAAGCGGCTCTGCGAAGCGCCCCCATGGCTTCCACCGAACGGGACGTGGGCGATCGAGGGAGGCGTGCGAGCCTTCCCGATGGCGCGCGCGCTGAGTGCCGTGCGACTGTGTGCGGTGGAGGCAAACGGGATCCGTTTTGCAACCTTTTCTACGACTGGATGCTCTGTGCGACGGGATTTTGGCGGAGAGCGATTCTAAAAATCTTTTCCGCAGTTGGTCAGAGCTCCGTTTCCGCCGCTTGGGGAACGTGTGTCATACACGGCGCTTCCTCCTCATCACACAGAGCCGCACGCGGTGGCAGCCAGGCCCGCTGCCGGAATGTCGCCGGTGGCGACGGGCTCGATCGCGCGCCAGTCCGCCGGCCGCGCGTGCGTTCCCGCGAGGGCGACCCGCCTGTCGGCGCGCCGCCGCGTGTCCTCGACGGCGGCGCTTCGCGAGTCGGCGTCTCGGCATCTTGGAAATACAGCGCGCGCCGCGGTCGCGCGAGGGGTTTTCGCGAGGGGCCGCGCGGACGAGTCGGAGCCCGGCTGGTACGACGTCCCCGCGACGTCCAACTTCATCGACGTGCGTTCCGAGGACGAGCTGCGCGACGTGATGCGCGCGGCGTACGGCAACGAGCGCGCGAGCACGTTGCTCGTGGTGGAATTTTACGGCAAGTGGTGCAACTCGTGTCGCCGGCTGTACCCGCGCCTGCGCCGGCTCGCCGAGCAGGAGCAGGACGTGCTCTTCGTCAAGATCGACTTCGACGCGTGCAAGGACCTGTGCCGGAAACTCGGCGTGGTGAAGCTCCCGTACTTCCACGTGTACAACGGCTCGGGGAGCAGGCTGGCGGACTTCGCGGCGTCGCTCGACCCCGCCAAGTTCAAAAGGCTCACCGACGCGATTGACGAGCATCGCGCGCCGCGCTGCGTGTTGAAGGAGAAAAAAGAACGGCACTCTGACGACGCGCCGAGCGACGGCGCGCCTCAGTCGCCTTCGCTGGTGAAGCTGCACCACGTCACGCTCAACTGGTACGGCGGGGGGACGGACGTGCAGATCGCGGGGGACGTTGCGGGGGGCTGGACGCACACGCTCGCGATGCGCGAGACGAAGGCACTCGCGCCGTCTCCGACGCACTCGGCGACCGCCATCCTGCCCACCGGCACGTACCGGTTCAAGTTCATCGTGGACGGCGTTTGGGTCACCGCATTACCGACGCATTACCCCACCGTCACCGACGGCGCCGGGAACGTCAACAACGAGATGTTCGTGGGCGCAGCGTCGTGGCCGTTCGAGTGGGTGCGCGTCCCGAGCGCCGCGCCGGCGGGGCCGCCGGGCCGAGCCGAATGCGTCCCGGTCGCGCCCAGTCACGAGACGCGTTCGGGAGAAAAGTCTCCGCGGCGCGACGAGACGGTGCCGGCGCAGAAGACGAGGGTCGGCGCGGGGAGCTCGTACCTGGACAAACAGTCGGCTGGAAACAAAAAGCAGGGGAACACGAACAAACCCGCGCTCGCCGCTCCCGTGTCGCCGGGCGTCGCGCGCGTCGAGGCGGCGGGCGCGCGCTCGGCGTCTTCCACGCCGTTCGACCCGTCTTTGAAGCCGCCCGAGGGCAAAGCCACGACCCCCGAGGCTGCGGAGACGTGGCCGCGACAGATCAAGGTGTCGGCGGACGACTTCTCCACCCGCTCGGAGCACGAGGCGAAGGTGCGCGAGGAAACCGCGCAGGCGTTTTTGGCGCTCGAGTTTCGGCGGAAGGAGGCGAGAAAGGCGGCGTCGTCGCGCGAAAACAAACCTCTCGGGCCGTACAGCGCCGTCTCCGTGGCGCCTTCGTCCGCGCCGGTGCCGGTGGCGACGCCCGCGCCGGCGACGCGCGCCGACCTGCTGACGCTGGAGGACCGCGTGCGGCGCCTGGAGACCATTCTGCGGAACCACTGCATCGGGGCGGAGGACGAGTGGTTGCGGGAAGGGTGAACGACGGAGCTCACGAGCGTCGCGAGGTGTATTTCCGCAATATCCATAGCCGCTACGAAGGCGATTTCTATTTCTAAACCAGCTCGCTCGCGACGAGCGCTCGCGTCGAGCGGAAGCAAAAGCGCGCGTCGACTCGTTTTATCCTAACTACTCGTCGACTGAACCACCGCGCGTCGCTCGCTCAAAAGGACGCGCGCTACATCTCCGACGCGCGCGACTCCGCGCGAGTCACGTCCTTGCGCGTGATCACGCCCTTCACTTCGTTCCCGGCGTCCACCACGCACAGGTGCCTCAGCCCCAGCGTGGTGAACAGCAGGTGCACGCGCGTCGCGGGGTGGTCCAGGTGCACGCACAGGGGGGCGCGGTGCATGAATCCGGCGACGTCCAGGACGTCGCCGGTTTCGGTTCCGGTCGCCGACGCGCCGATCCGCGCGTCGTCGGATCCGTCGTCGTCGCCGGGAAGAGAGCTTTCCGAAGCGCGCGCGGACGCGCGCCAACGCTTCAAGTGCGCGACGCGCATGCGCGCGTCCAGGACGCGCCTGTGCGCGTGCGCGTCCCCCGCGCGCGCGCCCTGCCCCCCCGCCGCGTGCGTCGCCACGAGCACTTCGAGCTGCGCGCGGCTGGAGAGACCGAGCAGCCGCCCGTCCGCGTCGACCGCGGGGAACCCGTGGTGCGTCGAACGCGCCAACAGCCGTCTCAGTCGCGACGCGCTCTCGCCCTCGGCGCGCACGGTCGCGACCGGCCCCGCGCACATCAGGTCTCGCGCGGTGAGCGCTCGGAACGAACGCGGGGGCTCGCCCGGCAAGAACACCACCTTCTCGTTCCGCTCCAGGTCCAGGTGGTACACCGAGCCCGATTGGTTGGTATCGCCTCCGCGGCGGAAAAACGCGCACGTCGCGTTGGAAACGGCGACGGCGACGATGATGGGAAACGCGAAGGATATGCCGCCCGTGCCCTCGACCATAATCACGACGAGCGATATGGACGACCGGAACACGCCGGCGAGGGTCGCGGTCGCGCCGATCAGCGCGTAGACTCCCGGCTGCACGTCCCAGCTCGCAGGCACGAAGCCCCGCAGCACGAGGCCGAACGCGCCGCCGCCGCACGCGCCGAGGAACACGGAGGGCAGAAAAACGCCGCCCGGGACGGCCAGGCCGTACGCGGCGGCCATCAGCACGAGGTACGCGCACGCGCTCAGGGTTAACCCGGTCGCCGTGAACCCGTAGGTTTGTCGGGTAAAGTCGCTCGCGAAGTCGCTTAAGCGGTCCGTGCTGTCTGCCGAGAGCTCGCCCATGCTGAGCATCCGCCCGATCACCGCCGTCGGGCTCCCGAACAAGACGCTCGCCACGTCGTTGATCTCGCCGGCGTCGCCGCAGGTCCACCGCTCGCCGAAACGCGCCGCCGCCCACCGCGCCGGCCGCGCGACGCACCGCCCGCCGTACGACGCGGCGAGGAACCGCGTCAACACGGTGAGCGTCACGACGAGCGCGCAGTCCAGCACGCGAGCGAGTCTCCGGTCGTGTCGCGGCCGCACGAACCGCGCGAAAAAAGACGTCGCCGCGTTGAACGCCACGCCCGCGACGCCGCCGACGACGGCTGTCGCCACGAAAAACGGAAACTGACGCGCGTAGTCGCGCGGCGTCAACGCGCGCACCGCGCGCGAGTCGAGGAACATCGCGCCGCCCCCGTCTCCGGTGCTCCGGCACATCGCGAGCGTGATGCTCGCCGCGGACGCGCACACGAACGAGCGCCACATCACCTTCCGGGACCAGTACGTCGATGCCTCCTCCAGGGAAAACAGAACGCCGCCCACGGGCGCGCCGAACGCCGCGGCGAGCCCCGCCGCCGCGCCCGCGCTGACAAACTCGCGTCGCGTCGCGTGCGACGCCAAGTCCACCAGCACGTTCCGCGCGGTTTCGCGCGATCGATCGCGGCGGGCTTTGATCGACGCCGGCGAGATCGACCGCGGTCGATCTCCATCCTCCGACCGCGGGTACGGCGTCGACGGGCGCTCTGGCTCGTGCTCGTCGTCGTCGGCGTCGTCGTCGTCGGCGGCGTCGTCGGCGTCGAAAAACGCGTCGCCCGACGCGCCGTCTCGGAGCCACCAGTTGGGCGCGGCGAGGACGACGCACGAAGCCGTCGCCGCGCCGACGTGCACCATGGGCCCCTCCGGTCCGACCGCCAGCGACGACCCGACGGCGCATATCACGCCGATGACCTTCGCGACGAGCGCTTTGAACCCGAGCAGGTCAGGCACGTTCGACCCGTTGAGAAACGCCATCACGCCCGTGACGCCGCCGCCGGCGGCTTGCGGCGCCCAGAAGACGCAGAAAGACGACGCGAGCGCGACGAGCGCGACGCAAAAAGCGACGTACGCGCAGAGCGAAGAGACGTGTTTCTGGGTGTGGAAGAACGACACGGTACCGGTACTGTCGCGCGCACTGCTCGTGGTTCGTTCGATCTCGTCCAACACGAGCGCTCGTTTCGCGTCGAACACGCCGTCCACGGCGGCGTCGATGGCGAACGCCAGCGCGCCGACGCAGACGCCGACGACGAGCGCGATGGCGGATTTCGCGAGCGTAAGCCCCGTGTACCCGTAAAAGCGCCGCATGTCCCTGCCTCGCCGCGCGCGCCGCCGCGAGAGCTCGAGCCGATCGACGTCGTTGTGCACCGGCTCGTAATCCAGCGACTCCAGGTGGTCACCGGGAGGGGCTCGAGGTTCCGGAGTCGCGACGGGCACGTCCACGCGCGTCTCCGACGCCGCGAATTCCGACGCACTCGCCTCGTCGCCGTTCGACGCCGAACCGCCGCGCGGAGCCCGGGGCGCCCACGGCGAGGCGGACGTGTCCAGCAGAGGCGCGTCCAGGCCACCCGACGCCATCGTGAACGCCGCGCGAAACCCGACCCGGCGCGCACTCGCCGACGAGTGGCGTCCGGAATTAGGGCGTCGCGTGCACTTGAGCTCGCTCTCGATTTTCTTTTAGGCAGTTTTCTCGACACACCACGACACGATTCGAGTTCCGAGCCACGACCGTCGCGACGGTGATGGCTTCACGACGGTCTAATAACTCCTGGTGGAATCTCCCGATGCGTTCGGCGCGGGCCACCCAAAACCACGCAAATAGCCTCGTCACGACAAATTACTGTACTACGTGGTGCGCGAGTGCAGGACACCAGAGCCGCGCAGCGCACGCGCCACGACACGACGCGCCGCCGTTCGCGAACGCGCCGCTCGTCGTCTTTCTCGCTCGGCGCGCGACCCTCCTGACCGGTCGCCGTCGCCGCCCGACCCGTCCACCGCGTGCCGCGTGCGCGTGACAGCGGGGCATCTTCTTCAACGGGCGGCACGTCACGCGTCGACGCGTCACCGGTGATCTCGAGCCCGCCGTGAGCGTCCGCTCGTCCGCGCCGCTGCCCCTCCACGCCGCGCGCGCGCATCCTCATCCCACCGGTCAAGATGACGCTCGCCGCGGCGCACGCCACGCTCCAGGCGCTGGTCGCCCCCCCGCGCGCCCGCGCGGGCGCCGGCCGCCCCCCACGCGCTTCGCGGCCCCGTCGTGATCTCCCTCCATCCTCCATCCTGTCGCGCGGCGCCTCCGCGCGGAGGGGTTCCCGCACGCGCGCCCGCGGCATGGAGGACGGCGGCGGCGCGACGGATATCGTCATCCCGGACACGTTCGTCCCCCCCTCGCGCGAGCTTCGGGGCGCGGAGAAGCCGTACTTCCCTCCGGTGGGCGTCGCCGACGATCCCACCTTGGCCAACCCCCTGCAGCGCCAAAGGATGCTCTCGACGGAGTGGTTCGGGTGTGTGTTCGAGCTCGAAGGCGCGCTGGTCAAGGCTCGTGACGCAGAGCACCGCCTATCCTGGACGCGTCTGGCGAAGGAGCGCGAGCAGAGCCCCCCGCCGGAGATGGTGCTCAAGTTCGCGTCGACGATGAAGCCCGAGGATTTCGTGTCCCGACAGCTGCGGTGGACGCGCGACCCCATGGAGGTGCGCCGGCTCGTGACACGCAGGGCGGAGATTTACGAGGAGATCATAGAGGAGCAGATCGTCGAGGCGTCGGAAAACGGCCGAGACTCGCGAGGCCCCGCTCGCGACGAGCTGCTCCCGGGGGTGCTTCCTTTCCTGCGACTGATGCGGCAGTCTCGCGTTCCGATGGCGGCGACGTGCGGGACCAAAACCTTCCGCGCCGCATGCGACGCGCTCGCCGAGCTCGAGATTCTCGAGTTTTTCGAAAACGAGAGCCACCCAAACGGCGAACCGAACGTGGTTTCCTCCGAGGACGTCTCCGACTGGCTCCCCGACCCGCTGCCGATTGAGCGCGCGGCGCAGCTCATGAACCGCACCACCAAGCGGTGCGTGGTGTTCGGGGACAACAACACCGTGACGGAGGCGGCGACGGAGTGCGGCGCCAAATCCGCGCTGTTGCTCGGGCGGCAGCCCCGGTACGAGTTGCAGGGCGCGGACGCCGTGTTCGCGTCGCTGGCGGACGTCACCGTGTCCAACCTGAAGAGCCTGTTCGCGGACGAGACGAGCGACGCGGCGGAGCCGCAGCGCGAGGTTGAGATTTTCCCAACCGCCGGATCGAACCCGCGCGCCGCCGTGGCCGACTTCTTCGACGCGGACGCGCAGACGCAGAGCGACGACGCCGGCGGGAAAGAGCCGCCCTCGTACAAGAGCCGGCGCAGGCGCAGAGACGCGTGAGCGCGCGTGCGCGCGCGAGACGCGAGACTCGCGCGAGACTCTCGACGTTCGAGAGCGAAATCGGTCGAGAGAGACGCGCCTTTTGTTGTAAAAGTAGTACTACTTTCTGTACAAGCTATGGTGAACATTTTTTACTCGGTTCGCAACTCCGCCTCCGTCGGCTCGAGCACGCGCTCTCCGAACGTCTGCAATGCGCGCGCCGCGATGTCCCGCGCCTTGGCGTGCGCGGCGACGGCGCACCAGAACACGCCACCGGCGACCAGCAATCGGCTCGCGCCCGCGCCTCTGGTGAGGAACGTGAACGCCACGGGAAGCACGACGCGCTCCATCGCGTCGCGGTACGGAACCCGGCGGTTTCCGTTTCGAAACGTCGAGACGATGTGCGCGGCGAACCCGAGGACGCCGACGACGGCGACGCCCGCGACGACGCGGTCGCAGAGGTCCGCGACCCACGCGCGATGGACCATCCAGCGGGGCCCGTGTTTCGGATCCCACCACGGAGGCGCGCGCCAGCCCGTCGCGGCGTAGAACAGGAACTCGACGTGCAGAGGCGACGTGCCGCGCTCGAACGAATGCGCGCTCGAGACTCGCGCGTCGCCGACGGCTTCGCTCAACGTCGCCGGCGAGAAACGCGCCGCTCCGGGAACGCTAAAGCCGTGTTCCGACGCGTTCGCCCCCCAAACATCTATGGCGCGCGACACGAGCCGCGCGTAGTGTGCGCGCAGCGGATTGGCGTCCGACACCGCGCCCGCGGCCTCGGTCGCGCCGGCGAGCCTCTGCCGGAACGCGTGCGAGGGCCGCGGCAGAGCGAGGCGCTCGAAGAAGAGCGCGAGTCTCCGCAGCGACGCCGAGTCGTCGAGCGCGCGCGAGTACCGCGCGGGGGCGCGGCGCAGCGCGCGCGACACTCGGGCGCACGCTTTCGTCAGCGCGTGTTCCGCGATGAAGCGACAGACGCCGCCCGTGAGCCACACCAGCGCGACCAACGAAAACGCGGCGACGACCCCGGGCAGACTCGGGTCTTCCAGCCTCGCCGCCCACTCGCTCCGCTCGAGGCGGTACAAGAAATGGCACTGGTCGCACGCGACGTACGAGCCTCGAACCCCCTCCCTATGCCTGCCGGTCGCGGCCGTCTGCGACGCGCGGCGCCAGGCGTCCAGGCACTTGACGTGCACGTGCTTCATCGTGCCGCGACACCGGCACGGCGAGAACAGTCGTCCCTCCTCCTCCCCGGCGAAGCAGATGCGACAACTCGGGGGCTCATCGTCGGGCGCGTCCGGTTCGGCGTCTTCGCGTTCCACGGGTCGCTCGGGCCCGCGCGAGTGCGCGTCGGGCGCGTCGTTGTCCCGCGGAGCGCCCGGGTCGGCGATGCCAGCGTCCTCCCGAGTTGGGGCCGCCGCGCGTCTCGGGGCCCACCACGCTCTCGGCGCCTCGCGACGTTCGTTCGCGCCAGAAGAGTCGGTCTCTCGCTTCCGCCGCTGGAACGCCTCCCACCGCGCGCGCTCCCGCGTGCGGCGTCGACGGAGCGCCTCCGCGACCACCACCGAGCCGCCGGCGCCGTCGCCGGCCATCGAAGCGACGAGCCCTCCGAGTCGCGCGCGGACGAGTACGCGTCCCCGTCGACGCGGACGTCTCGATTCTCGGCTTCCTTCGTCGTCCAAGACGGCTCTCGCGCTCTCCGACAGACGAAAATCTCTAGTGCGAGGGATTCACGAGACGCGCGAGTCGCGCCGGCGCCGCCCAGACCAGGCCGCGCGCCTCCGAAGAGGGCCGCGGGCGGGTCGGCGCGCCAGGCGACGGAACTCGCGATGGGCGCGGACGAGACTGGTCCGCTCGCGGCCGCGCCCGCGGGGGCGGATGCGCTCGAGGAGGCCGGCGCGGAGGTGGAGACGGTCGCCGCCGAAGATTCGTACGCCGCGCAGCTCGAGACGGTGCGCCGTCTCCGCGCCTCCGGCGCGAGCGCGGAGGCGGTGCGCGCGGCGGCCGCGCGCTTGAAGGAGCTGAAGCGCGGCGCGTACGAGAAGCTTCCGCGCGGCACCGTCGGTCGCCGGAAGAAGCGCCGGGCCGCGCTCGACGCGGGCGTGGACGTGCTGGACCTCGAGAAGGCCATGAAGGCGCGAGACGCGCCCGCGGCGGCGACGTATCCGCCGATGGACGTCCCGCCCACGGACGAGGAAGGCTTCGTCGTCGCGTTCGACGCGCCGACGACGGACGCGACATCAGCCACGCGCGCGGACCTCGACTTCTTCGCGCGGTACGGGTTCGTCGTGTACAGAGACGTGCTCACCGCGGCGGAGTGCGCGGCGACGCGCGACGAGATCTTCGCCGAGCTCGAGCGCCTCTACGGCGCGGCGGAGACGATGCCCGTCGAAGACGACGCCGCGGTGAAGGGAACCGCCGAGGCGAAGGGAACCGCCGACGAACGCGCGCGCTCGACGAGCGATCGTGACGATCGTGACGATCGTTCGCCCACGGGTCCGTTTCGCCAATCGGGAACGCGACCGAAACCGAAACCGCTCGGGTTCAAGCGGGACGATTTTCGCACGTACGCCTCGCTGCCGATCGAGACGTACGGCCTCGCGCCCGACCCGGCGGTGTTCACGCCGCGGTGCGTGGCGAACCGGCAGAAACACACCGTCGCCGCGTGTTTGGCGCGGGTGTTGGACATTCACGACCCGCGCGAAAACCTGCTCGTCTCGCACGACCGCTGGTGCGTGTTTCGGCCGACGCGGGGCGTGCCGGGGGGGGTCGGGGACCGGCCGGACTGGAAGACGCGCGCGAACCTGCATCTCGACCTCAACCCGTGGACGTACGGGAGCGCGGAGGCGGCGGAGACGGAGGCGCGGGCGGCATCGCGAGCCAACTCCGGGGACGACGGCGCGGCGAACGCGCCGAAGGAAGGGGTGGCCGAGACGCTCTCGTTCGCGACGCTGCGCGACTTTTCTCGCGAGACCAACTGCGTGGAGGCGCGGACGGGGCCGCACTGCCAGGGCGTCTTGGTGCTCGCGGAGAACAAAGCGGAGGATGGCGGTTTACGAGTCGTCCCGGGGTTCCACTCCGTTTTCGATACCTGGGTCCGCGAGGGTTTGCGCGGCGGCCCGCGCGCCTACGCCGACGCGCACGACGACTGGCGGTTCTCGCGCCTGGTCGCGCGCGCGGGCGGCGCGGGCAGCTTCAAGTTCGGGGACGACGACCTGGAGATCCAGAGACGCGCGATCCGCGTCGCCGCGCGCGAGGGGAGCTACGTGCTGTGGGACCAGCGCGTCGCGCACGGCACGGCGCCCAACGACTCGAGCCGCGCGCGCATCGCGCAATTCGTCAAGGGGTTCCGCAAGAGCGGCGTCAGCGCGGGGCGGGCGCGCCGCCGGAGCGAGCGCGTGCGCTTGGAAATCCAACGGGCGGGCGCGGAGACGCGGGCGGTGGTGTCGGATCTGGGGAGGAAGCTCTTCGGGCTGGAGTGACGAGGTACGGTGCGTGTGGTGTTTTTATGAGTGAAAACGTAGCCTTATCAGATATCCATCATCCGAGTCGCGCCGATCGCGCGCTTCTTTTCGTTCACGCGATGTACTTGCCCGCCATGGACGCGAGGTCGTTCCCCGACTCGGTGTAGAAGCCGAGGCCGCACACCTTGCCGCTGGAGTTGATGCGGTGCACGGGCTTCACCCGGCGCTTCGCGCGGCTCCCCTCGGGGTTCAGGCGCTGGATCACGCCGTACTCCATCGTCTCGTCCACGTAGTAGAACGCGCCGAGCGGGAACGCGGCGGCCGCGCCGCCGCAGGGCGCGTCGATGGCGGCCGGGTCGGAGGCGAAGAGCGTGCTTCCGTCCCACTCGAGCTCCGTCGCCGCGACGCCTGAGCTCGGCGCGTCGCGCGAGACGCCGCCGCCCGTCTCGCCGGGGTTGCGCGGCGCCGTGCCCCAGAAGAGCGGGTGCGTGTCCGAGTGCGCCGACCGAGCCGCCAGGACGGCGTCGCGCGTGCTGTCCAGCAGCACGAACGAGAACGACCCCTCGCACGCGGCGAGCGCGGTCGCGGGCTGGTCCGAGGGGTCGCCGTCCGCGTCCTCGAACCGACGCAGGTACAGTTCCAGGAGCAGAGACGCGCTCTCCACGTCCGGCGACGGACGGACCACCGGCGGCGGCGGAGGCATAGCCTTGACATCCTCGGCGCGCTTCGCCTGCGCGCGCGCGCCCGCACGCGTGCATCGCTTCTGCGGAACCGCCGTCGGGGGCGTCTCCGGCGCCAGAGGTGGGGACGCGGCGCGCGGCGGTAACCCGTAGAGCTCGCGGATCTCGAGCGCGTTGCTGACGTGGCCGTGCATCGCCACCGCCACGCGCCCGCCGCGTCCCTCGTCCGCGCTCGTTTCCGTGCTCGCGAAGGAGACGCCCGGGTACGAGGACCACGCCGCGAGCAGCGCGCCAGCGTCGGGGGGGTCGGCGGGGTCCGGCGAGGTCATCCGCGTTCGTTTCGCCGGCGAGACGGGAACGAGCGCGCGCGTCGTGTCCTCCGCCTCGGCGGCGGCGGCGGCGCGCGACGCGTTCGTCTCGCGCGACTTGCGTCGCCCGACGCGCGCGACGAAGTCGGCGTACTGCGCGTCGACCGCGACGCGCTTCGGGACGCGCGCTCTGGTGTGCTTCTCGAAACCCTTCACCATGTGCGACAGGTGGTCGCGCAAGTGACGCTCTGCGCGATCGGAGGCGGGAAAAGAAAAAACCGCCGCGTCAGGAGTGTGATGTGATGATCCGACGGCGGGTGTATTATTCGCGGTTCCGACGATCGACGTTCGCGACCGCGCGGACGTGGAAATTCCCTTCGCGCGTTTCCGAGATCCGCGATGACGCCAGCATCCGCGTCGGACGCGAGGCGGTCTCAATCGTCACGCGTCGCGTCGAGGTGCGCGCGCGGCGCGTGCGGGTTCGTTTCGGCGCGGACGCGCGTGAAACTCGGTGAGCGGATCGTGCGACGCATCGCGACACCGACGCGCGCTTCGATGCGCGAGACGCCGCGACGCGACGCGCGCGAGCGCGCGAAAGACGGGATGCTGACAACGCGCGCGGTAGTTTCGGGTTTTGCGGGAAAAGCGCACCTGTGGCGCCGGAACTCGCGAACCCGAGGGAGAACTCCCACGGCGTGCGCGCTGTTCCGCGGTCGACGACGGCAAACATCTGAGCGGGGTATTCCGCGGTACTCAGCGCGGAGTGAGGATGGGTTTGGCGGTCGCGAGAGGTGCGGCGCGGTGTGTGCTGCACACACGTGCGTGCGCGTTCGCAAATCGAAGCAACAACAGGAAACACCACGTCAGCAGGCGTCAGCAGTTCGCGCCATCCAAATTTGCGATCTTTCGGAGAACGCGGTGGGTTGCGAAAACCTCGTGCGCACGCCTAAACCCTCAAGCGCGGGACTCGCGCGCGCGGGTTCGGACGGTGGACGCGCGCGTCCCCCCGCGCGATGCTCCGCTCGGCGCTTCTCGCGGCGTGCGCTTTCGCGACGTGCGTCGCGCCCGCGACGGGCTACGAGGTTCTCGTCTCCGAAGGGCGCGTCGTCGCCCCGAGAAACTGGGTCGCCGTCGCCGACGCTCCCGCGCTGGGCGTGGGGGTCGGGTCGGACGCCGCCGCGGCTCCCGGGCTGATCACTCTGGCGCCGGGGGGCGCGCTGCGCGTCACCTCCGCGCGCGCTTCCGCGGCGGGCGCGCGGGCCGACGAGGACGTCCGCGCGGCGGTCGTCACGCTCGGCGCCCTCGCCGACGGGTTCGACCCGAACGAGGGGTCGAAGTCGCTTCGCGTGGACGTGCGGTCCGTGGAAACCGTGGAGGCGTTCGTCCCTCGCTCGGACGAGACTTCCTCGGGCGCGACGAGGGTCTCGAAGACCGTGGAGCGGCTCGTCACCACCTCCTGCGCGTTGCGGCGAGGCGCGCGGGGCGCGTGGGCGGTGGTGCGCGACGGGTCGGAACGGACGTGCACCGCCGAGCGCTCTTTCCCGACTGATACAAGCGCCGCGGGCGCGACGAAAAAGGGCGGCGCCGCCGGCGAAGACAGTCTCGCCGCGACGCGCGTCGAGGTGGCGTTGGGTCTTCTACACCCGAACCTCCGAACGGACGCGACGCACATGAAAACGCTCTCTTTGTCACCCACCAAACGCGTCGCCTCGCGACGTGTGGACTCCGTCGCGCTCGTCGCCGTCAACGAGGACGAGCGCTTTTCCTCGTCGACGGCTCTGGTCGTGCGGGAGGTGGCGCTTCTCGATCGCGGCGACCTGGTGGACCTGGCGTGGTCCTGGCTCGCGCGCGCGACCCACTGCGCGTCGAGCGTTCGGGCGGACGTCGCGCGCGAGTGCGGCGTCGGCGATTGGGAAAATTGGAAAACGGAACACGCGCTTTCCGTGGACATCGCATCGGGAGGACTCACCGCGGACGCGCTCGTCGACCGGTGCTGCGCCGCCGTCGGCGCGCACCGCGAAGCCGGGTGCGGCTGCGCGCTCGAGGTGGCGGAAGGGCTCGCGCCGTCGTTCTTCCCCGACGCGCGAACCCTAAACGGCGATGGCCCTTCGGCGATGGTCCGACCGAACGCCGGCCTCGCCGCGGCGGTGGCGACGCTCGAGGCGGTGTGCTTCGGAGGCGCGGCGAGCGGCGACGATACCGCGCGCGCGGCGCGCGCCGACGACGGCCGGGAGCCGGAGGAGGAAAACGAGCGACGAAGGAATGAGAACGACCCCGACTCGGGGGACGCCGACGCGGCGCGTCGCGCCGCGTCGTGCGTCGCGTCTTCGGCGACGCTCGCGGCGACCCGCGCCGTCGCGCTCGAGGCTGTCATGACGGGCACAGCGACGACCACTACTCGCGCCTTTTCTGCTTCGTCGGAGGCATCACCGGAAGCGTCCCCGTTAGCAACGAGCGCGAAGGAGTCCCCGGAACAGAAGGAGTACGCCGCGTTCCTGCGGTGGCTCGACGGCGGCGCGAACGAAAGCGCGTCCCGCGCCGCCGCCGTCAAAGCGCTCGACGCCGACGCCGCCGTGCGCCGTTCGGAGACGTCCGCGTTCGGAGACGGCGAAGCCGGCGACGCGACCGTCACCGCTCCTCGGGGCGATCGCGTTATTCAGCAGAAGGGCAGTCGCGTGACAAACGGCGAGACGCGCGCGCTCGTCGTCGTCGTCGCGCTTCTCTGCGCGGCGGCGCTCGCGGCGTGCGTGCGGTGGTGCGCGCTCGCGGCGCGCCGCCGCCGCCGCCGCGGAGGCTGCGCCCTCGCGCGCGCGAGCGCGGCCTCTCCGCGCGCCGCCTTCGCGCTCGAGAGCGGGGACGAGGTGCGCCTGGTCGCGAGGCGGAGCGCGGGGGGGGGCGCGAACGGCGCCTGAACTGCCGCGCGCGCGAACGACTTCGAACGCGTCCGAATATCCGAACGCGCGCGGAACTGGTTTCCGGGTTTGCGGGTTCGTCCTGATATCGATGCTCACGTCAGGTTGAAAACGAGAAAACCTCGAACATGTCGAACTCGACATTATTGGCATTTTTTGACCGACCGCTTCTGGGGTGACCCGCGCGTCGTTTCGCGGCGTCAGGACACCTCGCCGCGCGCCTCTCCGCTACCTTCCCCTTCCCCACACTCACGATGTCCGACAAGTGGTCCACCGGCCTCTGTGACTGCACCTCCGACCTGGAGTCGTGCTGCCTGGTCATGGGCGGTATGGGCGTGCCCTACGCCTCGGTCAACCGCATCGTCTACGGCACCCGTACGTCCCGTCGCCCGTCAACCCTTTTGATTCGACATCGATTCCCATTGACGCGTCATCACGCGACCACGCGACGCGCGCCCGCCTGCGCACGCGCGAGCCGACGCTTTCCGCGGGCACGGATCGCTCATCGTTCGCCGGCCGACGCGATGACGATGCGCGTCTCGCGCGCGCGCTCGAGATCGCACGTCTTCGATCGATCGATCGATCGAATGCACCATTTGCGCGCCGATGGCAGCGCGGGTTCCGTGTTTGGGTCGTCCGTCCGCGGCCACGGCTGCCGAGTCATAAAATTGACACCGGGACGTGTGCCGGTCTGCGGACGCTTTTTTTAACGCCCGGAAAAACCGCTTTTTCACGCGCTGACGCCGACTCCGAAATCGATCCGTCCACCCTCGCAGCGTACTGCACCGCCGGCAGCTGCTGCATGCACTTCGGCGGCCTCCCGCTCGGGATCATGCCCATGTCCGCGTGCTTCTGCCTCGGCCCCCAGTACACGCAGGTGAAGAGCAAGCTCGGCATCACCGAGTCGGACGCCTGCGGCGATTGCCTCTGCACGTGCTTCTGCCACTCGTGCGTGCAGTGCCGCGTGCTGCGCGAGCTCAAGGCGCGAGGCATCTACACGCAGGAGCAGATGAACGGGCAGCTGCCTAGCACGCTCGCGCCCTCCAACATGACCATGATCAAGCAGCGCTGATGAGCGACTCATGAGCCACCGCGCCGATACCGCGGCGCGCGCGCCGACGTCCGATGCGAGAAACGCGCGCGGTTTCTCTCGCCGCCGCGGTTCCCTCGTCGGCCGCGCGCGCGATACGCCGCGCGACGTACCACCCGTGGTTTCGAAATACACAACACGACGCCGCGTACGTTTCTTGGACCTCAAAGTTTAATGAAAAAACGACGGTGGTACTCCACCCCTCACGTCCCCGCGGCGTCACGCTCCGTCAGACCCCTCCGCTCCTCGGCGCTCCCGCGTTCCGCCTCGCGCCGCAGCTTCGCCAGCGTCGACGCCTGCAGCGCGATGGTCACCGCCGCCGCCAGCACGAGCGCGGCGGCGACGCCCACCGCGCCGACGCGCGCCTCCTCGCCGAGCCCGAGCGAGAAGCGCGCCATATGCTCCGCTGCGGCGGAGATGCCCGGAACGCCGAAGGCATCGGCGAATCCGAATCCGCGCGACGCGTGCGGCCCCATGTTGTATCCGCCCGGGTACAGCCAGACGTGCGACCCGTGCCGCACAGCCTCCTTGCGCGTCGCGCCGGGCGTGCAACTCAAGTCGCCCACCAGCGGGTAGTTCCCCTCCGTGTACAAAGCGCACGCGCCGAACCCCGTCGCGGCATCGCGCCCGAAGGCGAGCCGCGCGTACCCGCCCTCGCCCCAGCGGTCGCCGTAGGTGTTGCGCAGGATCCAGTAGTACTGCCCGGTGCTCGCGTCCTTCCCCCAGCCGGTCAACACCGCGGCGTGGTTGATCGCCTTCAGCGGGTCCGCGCCCGCGGGCGGGCAGTCCGCGAGATGCACGATGCCGCTCTCGTAGAACTGCAGCGCGTGGATGTTCACCCCCACCGCCACGGGTTGTTGTGCCAGCGCGCGAAGCAGCTGCGCCTCGGCGTCCTCGTGGAGCACGGGCAAGTCGCAGTACCCTTTGGTGCGCGCGTTTCCGACGGGGATGTGAACGGGCGTGCCGTCCTTCCGCGTCGCCGCGCCGTTCGCGTTCGATCGGCCGCTCGCGGCGGTGCCGAACAGCGACCCGGGTCCCCGCGCGCCCAGAGACGCGCGGGGGCTCAGGGGGCTTCGAGGCGACTCAAACGCGCCGCCGCCGCCGCCGTCGTCGTCGTCGTCGTCGCGCTCGTTCGCGGCTCCCGCGTTTTCGCCCGCGCCCGCGCTCGCGCTCAGCCGGCCATCCTCCGAGAACGCCCCCAGGCTCGCGCCCAGCCCTTTGTTCACGTCGCACTTCCCGCTCTCGCTCATGCGCGGGTACCGCGCGAGCGGCGGCACGCCGTACTCGCTCGTCTGGATCCACGCGTACGCCGACGCCATGTTCCCCGTCGCGCACCCGCGGTCCAGGTCGTCGCAGTCGATGAGCGCGTACGGACTCAGGCGCGCGCGCGTTCCGTCCGCCACGAACCGCGCAGCCTCCACCACCGCCGCCGTGCTGTACGCCCAGCACCCGGCGCACGCGCCCTGGTGCACCACCTCGCCGAAATCCACGTGGTCGCTCCAGTCGAACGCGTCGGGAAGACCCGATCCGAGCGGACCGGATGACGTCGCGGAAGACGAAAAAGTCGAAAACCCGAGGGCGCGCGTCGCGCTCGCCGCCGCCCTCGCTCGTCTGCGCCGCTCGCGCGCGGCGGCTCTGCGCTCCTCCGCAGAGAGGCCCGCGCCCGCGCCCAGCGCGGGGAAGGGGGAGGACGTCGCCTGCGCGACGACCGCCGCGTCGGCGTCGTCCGCCGCGTACGGAAACGCGGTGTCTTCCTCTTCCTCCTCCGCTTCGCTGGGAAGCGCCTCGCCTCTCGCCGCCGCCTCATCCGTGGCGAGCTTCAGGGAGACGGTTCGATCGGTCGTTCCGCGCGTCGCCTCACTCGCGGCCGAGCCGTCGCCCGCGCGACGCGGGACGCGCGCGGCGGACGACTCTTCCCGCGATGAAACAGACCAGCCCGCGCGGGACTCGCCCGCCGCCGGTACTTGGACTCCCCCCGCGTACGTCGCGTGCGCGGCGGTGAATTCCTCGACGGTGAGATCGGCGAAGCGCGTCAGGCCCTTCTTCATCAGGCTGCCGCTCTGTTTGTTGTGCGCCTCGATGTGGGCGGCATTGACGCGCCACACCGCCTCGCGGTGCAGCGACTCCTCGCACGGCGGCGCCGACCCGGGGCAGTACTCGCCAAGTTTGTCGTGCCGCGCCGCCCACTGCAGGAACGCGGGGGAGTGGCCTTCGCGCGCGTTTCTCTCGAGCGCGCGTAACGGCGTCTGCGCGCCGTCGTCGGACGGAACGGCGCGCCCGGAAGACACCGACGCGGGCGCGACGCGCGGCGCGGTCACGCGCGGGACCTCGCGGTTCCGCGCGACCGCGGGGATGGCACCCTCTAGTGGCCGCGTCGCGGTTAAATCCGCCTCCGCCCCGCGAGCCGCGGAAACCAAGATCGCCGTGGCCACCGCCCAAGCGCTCGGGCGTCGCCGAGAGGCGGAGCCGCGCGCGCGCGCGCGCGCCGTCCCCGCGACCGCGGAGGCGTCCTCGGGCGCGCGCCCGCGGGACGTCGACGCCGCCATCGCCGTGGACGTCGGCGCGGGGTTGTGTGGGCGGGGAGTTTCGCGAGGTCGGGTGTTGGCTTCGGGTGGTTGAGGGGGAAACGATTCGAGCGCGCTAAAGTACATGCGTTTCCAGTCACGACAAGCTGGAAATTGATGACAATTTTGACTACGGAGTAGTTTCAAGACTTTTTTCATTCGGCTTGGCGAATCGCTCGGATAAACGCTACGTGGCGTTTCCACATCGATCGCACGCCTCGACGCGCGTCCCCCCTCCCGCACGAGATCATCTCGCCGGGGATGACCGCCGTCGGCTCCGTCGTCGCCGCCGCCGGCGCAGCCCGCGCTGACCCGCGCGGGAAGTGCGCCCGCGTCTCCGCGCCGCGCGGTGTTCGATCCGGCGCGCGCGCGCCCACCGCCTGTCGCGCCTCCGCGTCCGACGCGTCGCATTCGCGCGTTCCGATCGAGGCGGACGCCTCGCCCCCCACCCGTCGCGCCGTGGTCTCGACGTCCCTCGCGGGCGCGGCGTCCGCGCTTCTCGCCCCCGCGCTCTCCGCTTTCGCCGAGGACGAGGACGAGGACGAGGACGCCGCTCAGGCGGCCATCGAGGCTTCGATGAAGGATGTGCTGAAGCAGCAGTCCGGAGAGCAAACGTATCCGCGTCAAACCGCGTTCGGGGCGTACGGGGGCGGCTCGGGGGTGATGCAGGCCAGCTTCGAGGTCTCCAGCCTGTGGACGGTCATCGGGAAACGAGAGCGCGTCGCGAGCGACACCGCGTCCGAGAAGTCCACCGCTTCGTGGGACTCCGTCGTCGACCCCGTGAACGGCAAAGTCGTGCAGGGCGTGTCGCTGTTCCACTCGCCCAAGTACCCCACGGCGAGCATCGCGGACCTGGGCAAGCCCGAGAACGTGTCCGTGGCGAAGGCGCTGGGGCTGGAGTCCGACGACACGTACAGGCGCGCGGACATGCTGGGCTCGGCGAAGCGCGTCGCGAAGGACGGGCAGGTGTACTACGACTGGGAGATGGTCGCGTCGCCGCCGCCCAAGGAATGCCCCAGCGCGGTCGGGTGCCTGTACCCGGACCACATCTACCTCATGTCCGCCACCGTGCGGGGAGGCGACTTGTACGTGCTCTCCGTGGACGCGTTCCCCGAGAACTGGAGGCAGGCGGGGAACTCGCTGCGGCGGCTGCGGGGCTCGTTCGAGGTGCGGCCGGAGGATATCGCGCGGGCGGAGGCGTCCGAGGCGGAGGCGGCGTGAACGCGACGAGTCGGGCGCGTCGACTTGAGAAAGAACGTCTGTCGACTAAAAGAAAAGAACGCCCCGCGTGCGCGCGCGCGGCTCGAATAGGACCTAGGATCAGCCTTTCACGTCCAGCCACGTCTCGCACATGCCGAGGAAAAACCCGTGTTCCCTCGCTTTGGCGAGCGCCTTGAGGTACGCCTCCTTCGACCCGGCGCTCCCGCGGCCTCGCTTCGGGCGGAGCCGCAGCCACTGCTTCTCCGCGCGCGCGCCGAGACGCGCGTTTTCGGCGGACATCCAGTCTAGGAAATCGCGCTCCGTCCTCAGGCTGAACCTGCGCGCCACCTCCGCCTCGTGCAGCTGCTCCCTGAGGACGTCGAGGTTCACGTTCGGGATCTTGCACCGCACGGACTCAGAGAACATCGCGGGGTACTGAGCCTTGAGCGTGCCCGCCGCGCCCTCCAGCGCCCACTTCATCTCCGGCGGCACGACGCCCGGCATGTCGACGAACCGAATGGGCTGCGCCGCGTTGATCTCCGTGAACAGCTCCGCCGCCTTCTCGTCGCTCACGTCCGGGAAAACCTCCACCAACACCTCGTCGCTGTCGCGCATCACCCCGTTCGACAGCAGAATCTCCAGCGCGCCGACGCGGTGTTGCCCGTCCAAGATGCTCACGGCCCGCGCCTTGCCGGCGAAGAACTCGGCGAGCGCGCTCTTCTTCGTCGGCTGATCCTTCGTCCGCGCGGTGCCCTCCGCGAGGGAGATCACGCCGGGCACGGCGAACTTATCCGCCGCCTTGCGGTTCGCGATGGTCACGGCGCGGTCGGACCGGAAGGCCCTCTGCTGCTCGTACACCTTGACGACGCGCTTGTCCGCCAAGCGCCCGGCGGGCATGGCGTAGACTTTCTTGTACCCAAAGTCGCGGAGCAACGCGCCGAACACGGGATGAAGCGTCGGTGTCGCGTCCTTCGCGGCTTGCGAACCGGCCTTGACGTCGCACACGACGGACGCCGCGAACGCCGCAGAGGCGCTCTCCGCGGAGGCGACGCGTTCGTTGGCGCGTTCGAGTTCCCGCTCCAGTCGCTGCACGGCGAGTTTCAACTCGGACTCGCGTCGCGTGATGGACTCGGGTTCGACGCGCGAGACGGCGCTTCCGACTCCCTCCACGACCCGGGTCTCCGTCCGCGCGAACTTGAGCGCGTTCAGCGCAACGCGCGTCTCCGCGGCCTCGAGCTGCGCCTCCCGAAGCTCGGCGCGCACGGCCTCGACCGCGCCCGCGTCTGTCTGCGCCAGCCGCAGACGGAGCGTCAGCGCCTCGGCGTCGACCGCGTTCGCGCGAGATACCGCGGCGTCGCGCTCACGCTGCGCGGTCTCGAGCGCGGCGGACACCTCGGGGAAGGGCTCGGCGGGCGCGGCGCGAGTGTTCCTCGAAAGGCCGCCCATGTACTTGCCCGCGAACGCCTCGAGCTGCGTGTCGCTCAGGGAGGCGCCCAGAAGATGGCCGATCCACGAGGCGTAAAACGGCAGCGCGGTGTCGTCGTTGTCACGGGTCCCGAAATCGGAAGAGAGCGTCCCCGCGGCGCGGTGCACGCTCTGCGTGGCCTTGCCTCGAACCGCGAACGGCGCGACCGCGCTGGGTCGGGCCGCCGCGAGGCGCGCGAGCCGACGGACGGGAGCGTGCATGGCGGAGTGACCGCCTTCAGAGCCGCGGGCCCACCCGAAGCGTTCCGACTTCCGAGACCTCCGAGACTCCGAGACTTGTTTTTGCTTTTTCTCGCCAACGGTCAATTTTTTTTGCCGGCAAAGAAAAATCTCGCGCGAGCACACCGCGCTCCTTCTTACTTTCCCGTGCGCGTCCTCGCCGGTAACCCACTCCCCTACACGAACCCCAACATGGCCTGCTCCTGCTCTTCCACCTGCGGCTGCGCTTCCGGTTCCTGCAGCTGCGCCGCCAAGTGCGACAGCTGCGGCTGCTCGACGTGCACTTGCCCCGCGTGCGCGTCCACCTGCAACCACGGGTGCGAGTCGTGCAAGCGTTGAAGTTTTTTCCAGATCCCGGGTACCCCGGTTTTCCTTCCGAGTCCGGGATCGTCTGAGGCGACAACGAACGCGTGACGCGCGTGACGCGCGTGACGCGCGCGCTGCGAGCTCGACCGTAACGCACGCGCTGCGAGCTCGACCGTAACGCACGCGCCTCGCGTGTAACCTGCGGTCGCCCGTGGCGCGTCGTCACGAGCCGAATAGGTTTGTAATGGAGGCTTTTTCCAGGTCGTTGCTGACGTCAGAATTGTGAACGCACGAAAAACGCACGCTTTCACGAAAACGCGAAGCAGAAACCAAATCTCCTGCGCGCGAGCCGACGAATACGGTAACGAACGGGAGCCGTTTTCGGTTTTCGCGGCGGAGCATCCGGCGCTGAGCCGCGGGCGACACCCGAGGCGTCTTGAGACGCGTCATACATCACAAAACGCATCCGCCTCATCACGATGCGTCGACGCCGTCGTCTGCCACCTCTACGCGACACGGTTCTACGCGACGGGCGGGTTGACAACCACCTCCGCGTTCGCTCTGAGCCACTCCAGCGACTTCCTCGCCTCGATGGTCTCGCCCGCCTGCTCCACCAGCCTCTGCACGTCGTACTCCGTGCCGTACTGCTCGAACTCCTCCTTCGCCTTCACCACCTCCGCCTTGAACTCCTCCTCGGTCACCTCGATGTTCTCCAGGCGGAAGAGCTCCTCGCACGCCACCGTGCGCCGAACCACCCGCTCGATCTCCTCGCGCGAGTCCACCAGGAACTTCTCCACCATCTCCGGCGAGGCGAGCTGCTCCACCACCTTCATGTCCATGTTCCCGGACATCTGCATCGAGAGCATCTGCTCGGAGTACATCTGGCGCCCCGTCTCCTCGACGATGGACGGAGGCAGCGGCGCGTCGCAGATGTCCGCCAGCGCGTCCACCAGCGCCTCATCCGTTATCCGCGCCAGCATCTCGGCGGTGTTGTCTTTCTGCATCTGCAGCAGCTTCGCCTTCGCGTCCTCCACGGAGCTCGCCTCGGGGAAGATCTTGTCCGCGATGTCGTCCGACGCTTCTGGAACCTCGTTGTCGAACAGCTCTTTGATCGTCACGGTGAAGTCCGCCTTGACGCCGCGGATGAACGCCTGCGGCCAATCCTCAGGCATGGTGATGGGGAAGGTTTTCGTCTCCCCGGTTTTCATGCCGAGCAGACCGTCCACCAGGCCGGGAAGGTTAATCTTCGCCGCGCCGGTGTCCAGCGAGAACTTCTCCTGCTTGATGCCCTCGATGGCCTCGCCCGTCGTGGAGTCCACGGCGTCGAGGTCCATCACCACCTGGTCGCCGATCTCGAGCCCGCGGTCCACGACGACGCGCATCGTGCCCAGTTGGCGCAGCTGCTGGTTGAACAGGGACGCGGCTTCCGCCGCGTCGGAGACGTCGTCGCCCGGGGCGGTCACCGTGACCTTGAGCTTGCGGTAGTCATCCTTCCACGCGATCGTGGGCACCACCTCGCAGGTGATGGAGTACGAAACGTCGCCCTCCGGTTCCGCCAGTTTATTGTCGAAGAGGCTCACCAACTCCGTGAATGGGGTGTCGATGCGTTCGGAGTCTTGCAACGCGGTGGCGGCCACCACCTCCATGGCGCGCGGGATCGAGCGCTGCAGCATCTCCTCCACGCAGCTCTGCTTGAACTCGGTGGGGCCAACGAAGTTGATGATGACATCCGCGGGGGGGAGCTTGGCGTCCGCCTTCTTGCGCCCGCCGCCCTTCTTGTACGAAAAGCCGGGAATCTCACACTTCTCCGCGAAACCCTCGAGGCACTCTTGGCGCGCGGCGCCCGCGATGGACTTGGGGACGGTCACGTCCAGGCGCACCTTGCAGTCCCCGAGGTCCACCTTCTCCACGGTGATTTCCGAGACGCCCGCGCGCACGGAGACCGCGCGCGCGGCGCGCACGGGCGCGTGCGCGCCCGCGCGCCCGGCGCGGAGCGCGGACGGCGGCGGGACCAGGCTGGTGCGCGCGAGCGCGGCGTTGGCAGCCATCGCGAGTGTCGTCTCCGTGCGTCGACGAAGGGCGAAAGGTCGCCGGGTGTACGAAGAGTCGCGGGAAAGGCGAGGCTTCGGACGCGATGCGTCGCAGAGCGCGAGCGTGGAGGAGTATGAGCAGGGGATACGATCGGCCGAATCCAAAGTGGATAAAGAAAAGCGTGCGCGGGGGCAGCGCTTATCGAGCGCGATTCAGCCAGGTTACGGGCCTGTCGCGATTTCCAACTCCAAATTAGACCGTGGAGAGGCGACAATTTGAGGCGACAATTGCTGGCAGCAATTTGCCCAGAAGCCAGAACAACGTCTTGGAAATGCTTGCTCCCACGAAAGAGCTTGTTTTGGACACCCAATCCGTCGTTGTCCCACTCGAGGCGCGCTAGCGCCTCACGTCATTATGCCTCCCAAGAAAACCGACGCGGCGAAGAGCTCGAGCTCAGCCCCTCCCCTCGAGCCGCATGACCCCTCCGCCGAGCCGGAAGTGTCCGCGGGGGCGCGCGAGGTGGAGGAGCGCGAGTTCGCCATCGGGCGCCTGAAGACGCAGCTCGGGGAATTTCAGGATGCGAGCGCCGTGCTCGAGATCCAGACCGAGACGCTTCGCGACGCGGTGGCCGCGGAGGTGGAGGACGCCGGAGACGTGCGCGCGTACCTGCGGCGCGAGCTCGTCGAGGCGGAGGCGCTGGTCAAGACGCTCGCGGCGTCCGTCGCCGAGCGCGAGTCGGAAGTCAAAGCGCAGCGCGACGAGACGGAATCCGCGCTGGAGCGGGCGCGCGCCGCGAACGCCGTCGCCGACGAGGAAATCGTATCAGCGCTCAAACGACACGACCTCGAGGCGGAGAAGCAGCGCGCTCGCGAGAACGACCGCGCCGGCCTGCTCGCCGCGATCGGCGCTGTCACTGAGGCGCTGGCGTTCGAGTCGCGCGAGCGGCGCTCGCGCGACGCACGCGTACAAGGCGAGGTGCTCTCGGAGCGCGCCGCGCTCGCGCGGAGCCACGAGCTCATCCTCCGGGAGAAGAGCCTGAGTTTGATACGGCGCACAGACGAGCAGCTCATCGTGACCACGAAGCGCGCGATCGTGGAGAACGAGCGCCGGGGGGACGCGCTGGCGGTCGCCTCGGCGCGCGTCGAGCGTGGGATGCGCGAGCACGAGGCGGCGCGCGAGCGAAGCGTCCGCGCGCGCGCGGCGAGCGCCGCGTCGCGCGAGCTCAACGCGGCGGCGAACGCGCGCACGGACGCTTTGCTGCGCGCGATCGAGAAGGTCAAGGAACGCATCGCGACGATAGAGCGCGACCGCCGCGCGTTCGCCGAGGGCGTGTCTCAGATCCAGCAGGACGCCTTCGTCGCCGACTTCGAGGCGAGGGGGCACGAGGCGAGCGTCGCGGCGGCGCGCGCGGACCTGACCAGGGTGGCGCGCGAGCGAGACGACGCGCGCGCCCGGCTGCGCGAGGCGCGCGAGAGGAGAAGCGCGACGGCCGGTTCCTTCTCGGCGCGCGACGGGGTTTCGTCGCGCGCCGAGAAGGAAGCCGCGGAAAAAGAAGGCTTCCTCGACGCCGCGGCGACGCTCGTGTCGTCGATGGAGGCGGCGGCGGCGGCGACGGGTCTGAGGTCGAGCGAGCTCGAGTCGGACGAGGACTTCGCGGTTCGTCTCCGCATGGAGACACTGGACGCGTTCGCCGACGCGCTGCAAGCGCGGGGCATCCCCGGGGACGCGTCCGTGCGTCCCGGGGACGTCCCCGGGGACGACGTTTTCGGGACCTCCCCGGCGGAGGCCGGCGCGCCGTCCCGGGAAGAAGCGAAAACGTCGCGCCGCGCCGAGTCGGATGTCCTGCCGGACGCGGTGCGCGTGCTCGTGGGGATGCAGGCGCTGCCGAAAGCGAAGGACCTACCACCCATACCTTCGTTCGAGTCACGAATGCTGAGCTGGGGGGTGAAGTAGTCATCAAAATAACGGTGAGCAAAAACTCGCGTCGACGCGTCGCGTTCGGTTCGTCGCGTCAGAGGTCAGACTTTTCGTCACGTCTCGGGACCGGGCGTCGCTTGCCGTGCGAGTCATCGATGTTCCCTGCGCGCATAGATCTCTGCGCGCGTCGCGACGCCGCGCGGGCGGCGTGCGACGCGGCGTGCGACTCGCTGGAGACCCGCGACTCATTCAGCGCGTGCTACGGCGAGGCCGAGCCGATGTCCGTCGCGGCGCCCGTCGTGCGCTCGGTGCATCCTCCCGAGGAAGCTCTGGAGCGCGCTTTATCGGACGTCGCCCGCCTCCGCGCGGACCTCGCGCGGCGCGTCGCCGCGGCCGCGTCGGACGCGGTCGCGGACGCGGGGGAGACGGACCACGACCGCGAAGACGGCTCGGGGTTCGAGGACTCCGACGACCCGGACGCCTCCGCGTGCGTGGATCGGCTCGTGACCCGTCTCCGGGCGTTGCACGGCGCGCGGGACGCGTGCGTGTCGCAGATGCGCCTTGAGGGCGCCATCCGCGAGGCGAAGTCGGCCGCCTCCGCGCTCGAGGCCATTTCCCCGGACGCGCTCGCGGAAAGCCCCGCGGAGGCTCTCGAGCGCCTCGAGGCTGGCGTCGAGGCGCTCCGCGCCGCCGCACGCGCGCTCGCCGCGGACCGCGACGAGTCCGCGACGGACGGTTTCGAATCGTCCGCCGCGTCGAACCCCGACGGTTTTTTTTCGTGTTCGGGTTCGGCGGCGGCGCCTCCGGCGCCTCCGAAGGCGCCCCGGTTCGCGCGCGTCGCGGCGCGTCGCGCGCGCGCGCTCGCCGCGCATCGGCTGCGCGGCCGCGCGGTGGCGCTCTTCGCGAACGCCGCCGCGGCCTCGGGCTGGCCCTGCGACTTGGACCAAAACGCGCTGCGGAGGTTCGAGTGGGCCGCGGCGGGCGACGACGCGACGGACCCCGAAAACGCCCTCCGCCGGTCGTTCGCCGCGTGCGCGACGCTTCGCGCCGTCGCGGCGGCGGCGGCGGACACCGAGTCCGACTGCGCGTCCGCGCTGAGCGAGAGCGAGGAGACCGAGCGCGTTTCGGGCGGCATCTCCCCGGGAGGCTCGTTGTCCTGGCCGGGCGAGGCGCTCGCCGCGCCGGTCGCCGCGAACCTGCGTCGGCTGTTCCGATCCGAGCCCGGACCCGAACCCGAACCCGAAACACGACGCGCGAACGACTTAGCCGACCCGGCGCGCCCGGAGCTCCTGTTCGCTTGCGCGGCGCGGTCGATCGCCGCGCTCGCGCCGCTGGTGCGCGAGACGCTTGAGTCGCTCGACGCGTTCGGCGAGGAGCGGAGGGCGACGTCCGCGCGCGAAGCCCGCGCCGCGTCGGTTCGGTTCGCGGAAACCGTCGCGGCGGCGGCGGCGGCGGCGGCGGCGGACACGTACCTCCCGGCGTGCGCGGCGGCGGAGCAGACGGCGCGCGCGCGCGCGCGAGCGCTCGCGTCGGAAAAGAAGGCGCAAAACGGTGCGAACGCCGCGAACGCCGAACAGCGCGAAGCCGCCCTTCTCGACCTCCCGTGGCTCCACCTCGCGGACGAGTGCGCGTCCTTCGACGCCGCCGTCGCCGCGACGATTCGCGAGACGAACGACGTCGGCGTCCCCGGCCGCGACGCGTACGTCCGCCTCCCCGCGCCCAGCAGCGCGCTCGCGCGGCTGGCGTCCACCGACCGCGCGTGGTGCGAGCGGTGGTTCGAAGCCGAGCTCGGGGACGCGGCGCGCGCGCTCGCGGCGACGTGCGACGCGCCGGGGGACGCCGGGTGGGTCCCCGCCGGGCTCGGAACGGGGCTCGGGGACGAGGAGGGCGAATCGGACGGCGAGTCCGAGTCCTCGGCGACGGAGTCCTCGGCGTTCTTCCGCGACGGTCCCGACGTTCTCGTCGCGCTCCCCGCGGCGGACGCCGCGTGCGACGCGCTGCGCCGCTTGACCGCGCGCGCGCTCGCGCTCCCCGCGGACGCGCGCGTCGCGAGGGACGGACTCGGGGATCTCGTCGGGCGCTTCGCGGGCGAGGCACACTCCGCGTCGGCGAGCGGGTCTGCCGTCTCCGCGCGCGACGCGTTTCTCGCGTCGACGGCGTTTCCGCTCGCGGACGCGTTCGCGCGGCGGTGCGACGCGCGTGCGGACGCGGACGACGCCTTCGGCGCGCTCGCCGTGGGCGACGGCGTCGCGGGCATGGCCAGGGTGGGGCACTGCGTGTCGGCGGCGACGCGCGCGTCGACGTTTCTCAGAGCGTTCTCGGAGTCGGCGGAGGTTCTCGCCGGCTTTGGCGCCGACGCGTTCGCGGACCAGATCGCGGCGCTGGAGAGATGCGCGGACCGGTGGACGGACGCGCTGGTGGACGCCGCGTTCGGGGCGTACGCGAACGCGTGCGCGCCCTACGAGCGCGGCGCGCACCTGCTCGCGTTCGCGGAAGAGGCGTCGGAGCTCGAGGCGTCGAGCGACGTCGGAGGCGGAGGAGGCGTCGGGGCTTTCACCGCCGCGGGCTCGGCGCTTTTCGGCTCGCCGGCGGAGACCCTGCGCGTCCGGCTGCGCGGGCTGAGACGCGCGCTTCTGCTCGGCCGAGGCGCCGAAAGAGCGCGGTGCGACGCTGCGACGCGAACGGTGGGTCGTCTCGCGGCGCGTCGGTTTCTGCGCGACGTCGTCTTGGCGACGAAAGCGTTTTCGCGCGCCGGCGCCGCTCGGGCGCGCGCCGACGTCGACGCGATGCTCGGCGTCTTCGCCGAGGGCGCGCAAAAAAGCCGACCGCCTCGCGCGTGCCTCGCCGAGGCGACGGAGGCGGCCACCCTGCTGACCCTCAACGTGCGCGAGGCGTCGCGCGTCGCGACGGCGTGCGGCGCCGCCGAGGCGGCGGCGGCGGCGGCGGACGAGGCGGCGCGGGAGGCGCGGGAGCCCGGAGCCCGGTCCGACGCGGCGATGACGAAAACGAAAACGAAAACGCCTTCGTCGCGAGACGCGGGGGAGGAGGGACCCGCCGCGGCGCGCGCGCGCGCCGCGCGCGCCGCCGCCGCCGAGGCCAGGGAGGCTGTCGGCGTGTACGCGCTGGACGACGCCGTGGCGTTCGCGGTGCTGTCGCGGCGCGTCGACCTTGGCGCGGAGCGGTGCGGGAGGTGAGGCGGGGAGAGACGAGAGCGACGAGAGCGGCGCGACGTCGCGATCCGTCGAGCGCGCGTCTGATGACCTGACGGGCAGTCAAAAATCTCTCAAAAATTTGGGGACAGTGCGTCCGTCGCGTTTTAGGTTTCTTTTTTTTCATTCGCGTCTGGCAGACGCTCGTCGCGGGTCGCGCCTTCCGCGCGTCTGTTACAACCCCCTCCTCCTATCCGGGTCCTCGCAGATGAGCTCGTCCACCCCCCAGTCCTCGTACGACCCGTCGGGCAAGTACCGCCTGATGGTGAACGGGATGCGCTTCTCACGCAGCTCCTTCCCCGCGATCTCCAGCGGATCGGTCTCGCCGTCGAGCTGGACCAGCACCGGGGCGTTCATGCTGATCTGCAGCGCGCGGGTACCAAGAATGCGCGCGCGCTCGTATTTTGTCATGTAAGGCGTCGTCGTGCGTTCCGTCACCGCGCCGCCGCCCTGTCTCGGGCCGTCCAGGATCTCCATGCCGTTCTCCGCGTCCTCCCCATCTTCCTCCCCCGCGGGCTCTTCGTCCACACCCCCGGGCTCGTCGTAGTACTCGCCGCCGTCGCCGCCCTCGAAGTCGCCGTCCATGTCCGCCATGCCGTGTCGCGTCGACGTGCGCGTGCGCGGGCGAGCGAAGCGCGCGGATGTGCGAGCGTGCGTTACCCTGAGGCAGGCACCGGGTGCGCGCGGCAATGATCGACGATCGAATGAATGTCGGCGGAACGCCGATTCGTCCGCGCCGACGCCAAAATGCTCGTCGCTTTTCCGGCTCGTTCGTGCCTTTGTGTTTCGTCGTTTCCCTCCTCCGCGATGCCCCCCCGCCTACTCCGCGCGACACCGAGGCGAGCGCGCGTGACGATCGAGCGGGCGCCACGCGGTGGGCCCCGAGTCGCCTCGACGCATGGCGTCTCTGCTCCGCAGCTGGGCACGGCGCGCCGCGCGCCTGGCGCGCGACATGCAAGACGTCTCCCCGATCAGCGCGTCCAACGAGACCGTCGCGTCGTTCCGGTCGGAGCGGTGCGTGTCGGAGAGGTGGCGCGCCTGGTCGGACGCGGCGCACGGAGGCACGTCCACCGCGAGCGTCGCGTTCGTCGAGACGGCCGTCCCCGCGCCGAGACACCGTCGGGCGCTTCTCGACGGAAACGACGCTTCCGCGCGGACCGGCGCGTTGCATCTTCGCGGCGCGTTGAGCGTGAAGACGACGGCGCCGCTGCGCGACGCGCCCGCGGACGTCTCGGCGCCGGACGAGACACGCGCCGGGGGCGGGCGCCTCGGAACCGACCCGCCGTACCCGAGCGAGCCCGACCCCGACCCCGAGGACCCCGAGTCTTTGCTCACCGAGCGGGAGACCGCGCGGTCCGGGTACGAGGCCCGGCTCGCCGCGGTCGGCGCGGGGGGCGAGGCGCGCGGCGGCGCGGAAAACAAACGGACGAGCGGGTCCGGGTTCGCCGCCTCCCCCGTGGTTCCCGCCGCGTGCTTGCGCATGCGCCGCTCGGGCTTCGCCGGGTGCTCGACGATCGACCTCCCCGTGGGCGAGTACCTCGACCTGGACGCGTTCACGGCGCTGCGGTACCGCGTGTTTTCCGACGGGCGCAAGTACGTGGCGTCGATCCGCACGGAGAACTGGATCACCGGGCGGAAGGAGGACCTGTGGCAGGCGTTCCTGTTCTCCCCGAAAGGGCGATGGGCGGACGTGTACGTGCCGATGAAGCGGTTCCTGAAGACGTGGCGGGGGCGCGTGATGGAGCACGAGCACGAGATGCGCGCATCCAGAGTGGTGGGCCTCGGCATCGCCGTCGCCGGCGGCGGCGAGGTTGAGCCCGAGGGGCCCTTCGAAATCAAGGTGGCGTCCGTGGTGGGCGTGCGGCTCGGCGCGGAGGCGCTGGAGATGGCCAGGCGCAGGGAAGAGGCGGCTTGGGCGAGCGGCGCGCCGAGTCCGGCGTGGGTGGAGGAGACCCGGGAAGAGGAAGGCCCGGCCGACGCGTGGGGCTTCGCGGAGCGCGGCGACGACGACGAGACGCGTCGTTCGTCGAGTCAGAAATCGCGAGACGACGGAAACGTCTCCTCGGACCGCGCGGGCGCGGTCGGGGTGGCGTCGGACGATTTGCGCGGCGCGGCACGCGCACTGCGTCGCGCCGCCGAGGAGGACCGCGCGCGCCTCGCCGCGGCGGCCGCGCCGCTCGAGGGGAGGAAGCGGAAACCCAAGTTCAAGGGGGAGATGCTTCCCGAGTTCCTGGGCAGGAAACCGGAGACGTAGCGCCTCTCGACGCGCCGTGCTCTTCGAAGCGTTTTTTTAAACACCGGCGGCACTGATAAAGAACGGAGGTCGACAAAACTCTGCGACTAGATACGCTCTGTCACAGGCGTTCTGCGCGCGAGTATTCTCGCGCGCTCAGAAGTTCATGATACACTTCTCCTCAGGTACGCCCGCCTCGGTGAGGCACGCGATGACCGCCTCGGTCATCTCCTTCTGCCCGCACAGCACCGCGCACGTCCTTTTCGCGTCCACGGCGCCCTTCTCGATCGCATCCTCGAGCGCGTCCTGCACGTACGTGGGCGGCCCGCCCACCCGCGACTGCACGTGCGTGACGGCCACGCCGTGCGTGGCTTTCCAGTCCGCGAACTCGTCCAGGAACGCGCACGTCTGTTCCGACGTCGTGCCGTAGAACAGAGTCACGTCGCGGCCGTCCAGCGCGCCGCTCTTGATGAGCGCGCGGATGGGCGAGATGCCCGAGCCCGTGGCGAAGAGCAGCGCGACGGGCGACGACGCCGCCGGCGCCTTGCCCTCGAGGTCGAAGCCGCCGCCCATGGGGGGCGAGACGTCCACGGTCGCGCCCGGCTTCAGCGCGCAGATCTCGCCCGCCGTGCCCTCGGTGGACTTGATGAGCAGCTCCAGCACCGGCGCGGGTTCCGCCCGCGGCGGCGACGCGACGGCGAGGAACGCGGGCTTGCCGTCCGCGTCCATCCGCATCTGCACGAACTGGCCGGGTGTGCCGTACGCCTGGAAAGACGCGTCGTCCACGGACACCTTCACGTTGCGCAGCCCCCCTTCATTGGCGGCGGGCTCGTTACTGACGACCGTCGCCGTGCCCCACTCGAAGTCGTTCCACCCGGCGGTGGTCAGGACGTGCGTCGCGCGGGACCCGGAGGGGCGACGCGCCGCGAACGCGCGCGTGATCGAGGGCGAGGCGGGGTGGGCGAACGCGGAGCGGCCGGCGGTGAGCCGGCGCGCGGCGGTGCCGTGCGCGGCGGGCGCGACGGCGCGCGTGGCGAGAACGGCGGACATCGTGAGGCGCGCGAGTATCGTGCGAGAGCGGCGCGACCGGAAGTCGACGCGCGCGGGGAAGAGTGACGACGGCACGAACTGCCATTTTCTCGCACCAAACTGCGTGACGTCGTCGAGCCACGACACGCAAGCCTCTTTAGGTGAAAAATGAATGAATGAATCAACGCGTCGCGTTCCGCGGCGTCGCGACGGCGGTCGTCTCGCGTTCGCCCTTCGCATCACTCGTCGCCCGCGAGAAGAGACGAGCGCGCTTCTGTCGCGCTCACTTCTTCGCGCCCTTGTCGCGGTCGCCGCCGAAGACGTCCCAGACAGCCGGCCGCGCCTCCCCGCCGCCGCCGCCGCCGCCGCCGGCGGAAAACCCGTTGGCGCCCCTGGGCCCGCCGGCGGACGACCCCCGCCGCGGCCGCGTCGCGTGCGTCGGCTTTCCCGCGGCGGCGCCGTTCGCCGCCGCGAGCGACGCTTCGCCCGCCTCGTCGAACACGTCGTCAGCGAAGCTCCCCATGCTCTGCGACCGCTGCAGCTTGGACGGGGGCCTGGCGGGGACCGGTCGCGTCGGCGCCGGCGGCGACGGGCCCCCGCCGAACCCGGAGAGCTTCCCGGCGTCGCTCGCGCCCCAGGTGCGCACGGAGTCCGGGTTCTCCTCCCGCGACCCGAACGCCGGCGACGACGGGCGCGACGGGACCTCGTCATCGAGAGGCCGCGCGCGCGTCGGCGAGCGCGGGGGCGACCCGCCCGCGCCGACGCCGACGGCGCCCGAGCGGGCTTTTCGGCGCGCGGCGAAGGGCGAGGGCGGCGGCGGCGGCCCCATCAGGTCCCGCGCCAGGTCCCGCTCGTCCGCCGAGCTCTGGCGCATCAGCGCGCTGAACCCCGCGCCGCCGCCGCGAATGACGTCGCCGTTTGACTTCTCGGGCGATCCAGGCACGGACGCCAGCCCCAGGGGGCTCGGGAACGGCACCGAGCCGCCGAATCCGGAAAACGCGCGGCTCTGGTTCTTCCCGCTCTCGATGGCGGTGTCGTCCCGGAACCCGGCTTTGTCGATGTGCTTGCGCCGTCTCGAGTCCCCGACGTGGTACCGGTGCTTGCTCCCGAGCCGCTCGGCGCCGCTGCGCGCATCGACAGACACGTCGTTGCCCTCGAACACCTCGATCGGGGTCTGCGCCTTCCACTGGGGCATGCGACCGCCCGGCGAGCCGGGGACCCGGGTCCAACCTGGGCCGGTCGGTTCGGCGGTTTGGTTTTTTGTCTGCGCCGCGCTCTGGGCGGGCCGAGGCGGGGCTCGCTCGGGGCGCCGCGACGCCGCCGCCGACGCGGCGGCGGCGGCGGACGCGCTGTTCAGCCCGGGCTTCGCGGACGCCGCCCGCCCGCCGGTGAGCCCGTCGCCGACCCAGCCGTCGCCGCCGCCGATCTCCACGACGCCGGTGTCGTCCTCGGCGCGCGAGAGCAGCGACACCTTCTCCGGCGGTCTTTGGAACTCGGCGAGAGCGGCGCCGGCGACGCCGGCGACGCTCTCGCCTCGCCTCCGCTCGGCGTCCCGCTCGTCCTCTGGCTCGTCCTCCTCGCCCTGGCTCTCGTCCGAAGCGGGCGCGCCGCCGGGCGACGCCGCCGCCAGCGTCGCGTCCGCGTCGCGCTCCCACGCGTCCGCCGAGCCGAACAGCAAAGGGCCGGCGGCGCTGCGAGGCGGCGCGTCGCCGCCCGCCCCCGCGGCCCCGTACGGCGACTCGGCGAGGAGGCTCGCCGCCGCACCTTCGGGCCCGAGCCCGCTGTGCTGCGAGAAGTCGCGCGGGCTGTTCACGTAGCCAGCGAAGCCGAGCACCGGCCTCGAGGCCTGCCCGAGGTCGCGCGTGTTGTTGATGATCAGCCCCCGCACGGGCAGGTGGTACGGGCGGTTCCCGAAGGGCTGCTCGATCTGCTCGGCGGCGGCTTCCGTGCCGAAGAGCGCGAGGCTCAGCAGCGCGGTGGTGGGCACCACCGCCAGGACGCCCACTTCGTGCACCAGGATGAACGGCAACGAGCACACGTACACCATGAGCGTGCTCTTCAGGTGCGTGATGATGCACCCGGGCGGGGGCTGGTTGACCACCTTCTCGCACTCGCCGTACGCTTCCATGATCCCGAACAAATCTTCGTTCACCATGCCCCCGAGCACGGGCGGCGGCAGCAAACCCTGCTTCGACGCGTGGTAGATGCACTGCCGCAGGTTCTCCAGGCAGAACATCACCTTGTTCTCCGCCGCGAACAAACCTTCCAAATCCGCCGGGTGTAACGGCGTCGACAGCGACGTCGCGTTTAACATGACCGTCCCGTCTTTCAAAACCGTGCCGTTGAGCCGGTCGGCGACGCACTCCTTCAAAGCGCAAATCAGCGCCAGCGCGCGTGTCGCGAGCTGCTGATCCTCCGGCGCGACCCACGTGCAGAACTGCCCGCCCAGATTTTTGGCGTGGATCAGCAACAGACCGAGCTCGGTGCGGCCGCTCCACCACCGCTCGTACGCGTTGTTCCACCGGAACACGAGCATGAAACCGACCGGCAGCCCCAGCACGCCGTGCATGAACGGCGACAGCGGGGGCATTCGGCTGCCGTACCGGATCTTCAGGATGGCGGCGAACGACGCCGCCGCCGACGCCAAAAACGTCGCCTGTACCGGGCCCTGTTCCCGGTTCACCACCCACTGCGGCGTGACGCCCATGACCGTGCTAAACAGCGAGTCGCGCCCGAACTCGAGCGGGTCCTCGGGTCCGAGAAGAAACGCGCCCGTCGCGCAGGCGATCATGACCGTGGTGAAGAAGAAGAGCTTGCCCGTGAGCGTCGGGTCGCGAGTGACCCAGAGCCTCACCGCCACCTTCACGAGTTGCTCCGCCTGGTCGAGGATCTGCGCCCAGGCCGCCTTCGCCACCGCGCTGAGCGGCACGGGCAGCTCGGAGGGGTCGACTTCGTCGTCGTCTTCCGCGTCGTCGTCGCCGTCGCCGCCGCCGCCGCCGCCGCCTCCGCCTCCACCACCTCCTCCGCCGCCGCCGCCCCCGCCCCCGCCGCCGCCGGCTTTCGCCTCGACGGGTTCCTTCTTCGCCGGCTCGGGCGCCTTCGCAGGCGCCTTATTCTCTACACCGGTGGTCCAGCTCGCCCTCTCCGCGGCTTTGGCCTTGGTCCGCGCGGCGAGCTCCTCCTCCTTGATCTCCGTCTCGGTCTTCTTCTCGGAAGGTTCCCCCGGAACGTCATCGCGCTCCGACGTCTTCTCGCCCTCGGACGTCTTCTCGCCCTCGTCGCCTCGCTCTCCGCCCCCGGGAACCTCCGGGGTCGGCTCCGGCGCGATCTCGGGCTTCGGTGCGGGCACGCGCTCAGAGGGCGGGATGCCCTGCTTCTCCGGGTCCACCCTGGGTTTTCGGATGCCGCGCGCCATGCCCTTCGACACCTTGGGCGCCTGATCCGCCGCGAAGCCCTGGCCCTCGGCGGCGGCGTAGATCGCCGGGAGCTCCTCCTGCGGCAGCGGCGGCGGCGACAGCTGCAGCTGCTGCGCCTTCGCCTCCGCCTCCTTCTCGGCGATGACCACCGCGGAGATGGCCGTGAGCAGCGCGGCGTCGTCCACGGCGCTCTCGGCGTTTCGGTCGGCGTCGCCGTCGGCCGCCGGCCGCTCCTCGGGACCCTCCTTCGGGAGCTCCTTCTCCGAGGGCCACTTCCCGGGGGGCTCGAGCTCGTCCAGGCTCGCGTCCGACTCCACGTACGGCACACCCTCGTCGTCCAGCTTGACGTCGGCGTCCGGGGGGATGAACTTCAAGTTCAGCCCGTCATCGGACGACGCGTCCGAATCTTCCGAGCCGTTCGAATCCGACACATCACCAGAAACAGAAAGCGAAACCTCGGCGGCGTCGGCGCGCGCGCCGTCGTTCGTCTCGGACGCCGCGTCCGATTTCGTCTTCGCGTCCGCGTCCAGCGCCGCGGACGCCGCCTTGAACGCGTCCTTGGCGGTCTGGAACGCCTCGCGCGCGGCGGCGCTCGGCTCCGCCGCTGACCCGGAAAGCGATCGCAGAGCCGCCGTCTCAGCCTCCGCGACCGTCTCCTCCGCCTCCCGCATCTCGGCGTCGAGCGTCTCGGGCGGAGGTGGCGCGGAGCCGGGCGCGGCGGCGACGCCCTCCGCGCCGCCGACTTCCGACTCGGCGGAGGCCGCGGAGGCGGAGCCGGCGGTGGCGTCGGGCGGCTTCGAGGAAGCCTCCGGCATGGGTTTACCGGAAGCCGCCGCGGCGGCGTCCTCCGCGGGCGCGGCGTCGCTCGGGACCCGCTCGTCAGCGGCGGGCGCATTCCGCTCCGCCGCGACTCCCGGCACGCGCTCGGACGGGGGCACCGGGTTGAGCACGATGGGCACGGTCTTCGTGGCGGACCGGCGCTTGGACACGCCCGGGGGCTTGTACCTGATCTCCTCCCGGGGCGGTTCCGTCGGTTCGGTCGTGGAAACGTCGGCGGCGGAGGATGCGGCGTCGTCGCGCGCGTCGTCGGCGTCCGCGTTTTCGTTTTCGTCATCGTCGGTCGCGTCGGAGGGTGACTCGTTCGACGCGTCTCCCTCCCCGCCGTCTCCCGGGACGCCCTTCCCGGCGTCCTCGGGGGGCGCGCTGCGCGCCACCACGCGCGTGCCTCGCGTCGCGGCGAGCCCCGCGGCGAGGCCGCGGCGCGGGGGCGCGTCCTCGGAGACCGGCCCCTGGCCCGCGCGAGGCGACGCGCGAGGAATGAGATTCGGCCGAACGCGTGCTGGGGACCCGCGACGCGCGAGCCCGCGGGTGGGCTGGCGCAGGGCCACGACCGGTCGGACCCGGCGCACGGGTGCACCCGGACGCGCGGGCGCGCCGAAGCCGACGCCAGCAGCGGCGGCTGCCGCGCACGCGCCCGACATTGTCTCCGAGGGTCGACCGAACAGGAGGGCGCCCTACGAAGAAGACGCGGACCTTCTCGGCTCCGACGCGTGGATTTGGCGCGTCAGTGGAACCCTCCGTCCCGAACCTCCTCCGCGGACGCCGCGTTCGACGCGCGCGAGTCCACCTCGCTTCGCACGGCGAGGAATCGACCGCGAGCCTCTTCTCGCGCGGTCCACGTTCGCGCCCAGCGGCAATGGGCGCGCGGGAGGCTCTTACTCGAGGAGAAAACGCGTGAAAAAGAAGGTTCAAGAGCGAGGCTTGTTTGTTTGAAGCACCTGGCGACTGGCGACTGGCGACCGGGGCCACGGTCACAGAGCGCGCTGGCGTACGAATTCTCCGAACCGGCGGAGGCTTTTCGCGCCTCGCGCTCCGGCGCCACTTCTACGGCTACATATTCGGTGCGCACTCCGCCCTGTCCCACCTGAAGGTGACGCGCCGGCCACGACCCCGCTCCGACGACGCATCGAAAACCCTCGCGCGCGCGGGGAACGCGATCCCGCGACGCTTCACCGAGAGTCCCGTCACGTCCGCCGACGGGCGAGGCGAAACGACGCGTCGTCAATCGCGCTTCGTTTTCCTTCGCTTCGCGTCGGCGGGCGCGCGCGTTCGCGCGGCCGCGACGTCCGAACCCGATCGATTCTTTCGGTCGACTCGCGTCTCCAGTCTCGCGACGCGCTGGACCTTCACCGCGGCGCCCCCCGTCGAAGGTTCGCCTCTCGAGGCGTCGACGGCGAATTCGTCGCGCGACAGACGCAGCCGCAGCCGTATCGGCCCGCGAATCGCGTCGGCGTTCACTTTCGCTCCCCTACGCGTGATTTCGATGACGCCCTCCTCCACGAGCTCCACGGCGACCGCTCGCGTGGCGTCCATCAGCGCGCGCCATCGCTCGGAACCCCCGCCGCACACCGCGCGCGGGGCCGCGCTGGGTCACATGGACTTGCCGCAGCCGCGTGCACGAAGCACGGACAAGATGACGTCGCGGAGGCGCTGGGGGTCGTGCGTCGGAAAGGGGAGACGACGACGAGAACGTTAGTCGAGTCGTCTCGCGAGGGGCAAAGGGGGGCGGCGTGCGGGATGCGGGGACGTGGAAGGCGCACCTCGCGCTCGCGATCGGTCGCGCGGACCTGCGCCACCGGGGTTTTTCCCATGCGCGGGTGAGACGGGCGCGCGCGGAGTGTCTTTCCAGACGAGGCTCGAGATATTTGACTGTTTTTCTCAACACGCGGCACTCGGCGTTGGGTGGGAAACTGACAAAGATGTCTCGCCGCTGCGCCGCACCGCGCGTCGCTTCTCCCCACACGGACCTCACAAGTCGTCCACATAGTCCTTTACGATCTTGGTGAAGTCCTGCACGCACATGCTCGGCATGAGGTCGAACAGCTTCACGACGCTCTTGCCGCCGCCCACCTTGACCGGGCAGTCTTTCAAGATCTGCAGCACCGCCTGCTCGTCGAAACGATTGCCGTCCGCGGCGATCCGATTGGACACGATGCGCGCGAGCGGGACGTGGTACTTGGCGTCCTTCAGGAATAGGTGCCACCCGTTGATGTCCATGTACACGTCGCTCCCCAGATTCTCCGCGAGCTCGCTGATGCCGAGGTCCGCGCCGCCGCCCGTGACGGTCGCGGAGAGGTCGAGCCACCCCTCCACGAACGGGTTCTCCGCGCGGCAGACGACGGAAGAAGGAGGCCGTCGAGACGGCGCGCAGGTGGCGCGTCCGCGCGCATCGCGGGCGGACGCGGACCGGAGCGCGGAAGACGCGGTGAAAGCGGAGGAGCGCGCGAGCGTCGACATGGTACACCGCGAGATGCGTGTCGAGGAATGATGCGACGAGACGCGAAAGAGAAGAGTCGGGAGTTTCGCGATGTCGCGGATCATGAAGAATCGGTTCGAGAACACCAAAAAAATGTCATACACATCTGTGGTTTGTTGATCAATGAGTGCGACTTCAGTCTTAAGAAAGTGCGAATGATAGTTTTTAACTACCTCAAAAAACTAGACGTTCACCCCCGATTCGGACGTGCGCGCGCCACCCGCACGCACTCGCGTTCGCGCACGTGAGCGCGGCGAGGTCGAGACCTAGGATCTGCGATCGCCGCGCGCGAAGAGCGAGGGTGTGCGGTGTTGAATCCTTCCGGGCGCGCGGAGGCACGGACCGCACGCGTGGGGCGCGCGCGATTCAACACTAGTCGCGTGGTGTAGAGCCCGAAGGCGCAGGCGCCATGTCGGCTCCGATCTTCCTCGCGAGCGGGAACCGCATGAAGCGGGTGACGTGGAAGGGCTCCGGAGGAACCTGGGGTGACCTCGCCGCGCTACACAAGAAATGTACGCGGACAAACCCGCGTTTCGCGCGAGGGTCACGCGAGCGTGCTCGTTCTCCGCCGCCCGGCGTTCGTTTCCCGAGCGGGTGGCCCGCGCGCGGAAAACCTCCGGATTCGACCGTCGCGGTGCTCGAGACGGGCGACCGCAGCGCGAGAGACCCGCTCGCGCGATCGACCCGGGCGTGTCTTCGGCACACGCGCGCGCGTGTCTTCGACCGCGTCGCTGACCCTACCTTCCCCCGACCGCCGCCTTCGTCCCCGTCGCGACCGCCCCGACCGACGCGCCTCGTGAACGCCGCGTCTTCCGAACTCGGTACAAAAAAAAAAACCCGCTCGCAGCCTTTTACTTGGACGAAAACAGAGAGGTCCCGGCGGAGCTGGAGCTGACGCAGCGCAGCTTCATGCTGCGCGACCCGGATTACGGCGTGGCGTACGAGGGTTTCGCGCTGCACCTCGTGAAGGAGGGCTCGGTGGTCGAGATCCGCGACTGCGTCTTGGAGGCGGAGGCGGAGGCGGCGGCGGCGGAGGCACGCGCCATCCAGGCGTCGCTGGCGGTCGGGCCGGACGAGTACTTCGTCGCGGACGCGCGGCCGGTCGCCGGGCGGGGCGAGAGGGCGCCGTCGGAGTTCTCGGAGAGCGACGCGAGCGACGTCAGCGGGGACAACGCGAGCGAGGACGAGGGCGGCGAGAAGGACGCGCGAGAAGGCGGCGCCCGGAGAAGAGGCGCGGGGAAGAAGACGGGCGGGAAACGAGGCGCCGAAGCCGGCTCTTCTTTGTCCGAGAGCCTCGACCTCGAGAACGACCCGATCACCGAGGAGGAGCAGAAGGTGGCCATCGAGTGGGCGAAGCGCGTGCTGGACTACCGCCGGCGTGCGTTCACGCTGAAGCAGCGCACGTGGCAGTTCCTGGACGAGCCCGGGTCGTCTCCGTACGCCGCGGCGTTCACGTTCTTCATGCTCACCGTGATCATCTTCAGCACGTTCACGTTCTGCATCGAGACGCTGCCGCAGTACTACCAGCACGACACGAACTTCACGGACAAGTTCTTCATCATGGAGGCGGTGTGCATCTCTTTGTTCACCGCGGAGCTCATCGCGAGGCTCTGCACGACCCCCGACTTGAAGAATTTCTTTTACGACCGCATGAACGTCGTGGACGTCGTCGCCGTCGCGCCGTTTTACCTGGAGCTGGCGCTGGCCGACGTGGACATCCCCGGCTTGTCGGTGTTCCGCGTCGTGCGCCTGGTGCGCGTGTTCCGGCTGTTCAAAGTGAGCCGCGGGTCGCTCACGATCTTCGCGGAGACCATGTCGCGGTCGGCGAAGCCGCTCTACATGCTCGTGTTCTTCACCGTCATCGCGACGGTCATCCTGAGCAGCCTGGTGTACTACGCCGAGCGCGGCGAGTGGAACGCGACGCTCGGGATGTGGATGCGCATGAACGTCTGGTACTGCCCCGTGCGCGTGGGCGCGAACGAAGGCCCCGCGGAGAAGAACCCGCTGACGTACACGCTGGACAGCGGCATGCTCGAGCCGTGCGTGTGGATCGACCCGGACACGTACGCAGCGGATTACCCCGCGGTTGATTACCCGCGCGAGGCGATGTTCCGATGCCCGTTCGCGTACGAAAAGGACGCGTCGGCGTGCGTCCGGACGTACGAACAGAGCCCCTTCGACAGCATCCCGACGTCGTTCTGGTGGTGCCTGGTGACGATGACGACCGTGGGGTACGGCGACGTCGTGCCGACGCAGGCGTTCGGGCAGTTCATCGGGGGGGTGGTGATGATCTTCGGCATCGTCGTCATCGCGCTGCCCATCACGGTGATCGGCAGCAACTTCGCGACCATATACAAGGCGCACGTCACCGGCGAGGCGCTCTCCGCGGAGGAGCGCGAGCGGGAGGAGGAGGCGGACGACGAGCTCAGCGACTTCGAGGACGAGGAGGTGGTGCCCGCTCGGAACGACGACGCGCTGTGAGGAACGGGGGTGAGGAAATGTGACATCCGCGTCATCCGCGACGCCTATCGCGCGCGTTTTTTAAGACCCGAAAAGGCTCCAGTCTCGTATTCGCAGCGTCGCCGCGACACGCGCCGCCGTCGCCTCCGCCGACGAGGCGCCCTCTCTTTTTTCCTCCGCCCTCGGCGCGTCCGCGGAGCTCCTGGGCGCGACGCGCGTGGCTCGATTCAGGGTCATCAGCACGTCCGTGCGCACCTGGGGAAGCCGCACGTTCACCACGACAACCTCCACGTCGTTTCGCGCGTCGTCGCCGTCCCTCCCCTTGGCCACCGTCTGCGTGCCGACGCACATCGAGGCGTGCGCGAACGGGCCGTTCAGGGACGGCAGGTGTTCTTCGCCGGTCAACACGGCCGTCCGCGAGATGCACGAGAGCCCGGACTCGACGGACGCGTCGTTCACGGCCGCGAGATCGCGGAAGAACCACGCCGCCGCGCCCTCGGCGTCGGACGGCCCGACGTCGACGCGCTCGAGGAGCTCCAGGATGATGCTCTCGTCCCTGTCAGCGTCTGTCCACACCTCCTGGTTATCGGGAACCGGCCGAAAGTCGCTCACGTCTACCATGCGCGTTGGGAGATCCACGGTAATCGCGCCGCCGAACAGTTCGCGCCGGCCGGTCGGCTCGGGAGGCTGCGCCATCGTCGCGCGGGACAAAGAGTGGACGAACAGCTGGTCGTGCTTTTTTCCGCGGTTTTTGGGGGACCGATTCGCCAAAGTCGACCGACCAAACACCAATGCGACGAGTTCGTGGGTTCGTAACTCAAAGACGAGTGAGACCCGGCTCCGCTCCGTCGCGTTCGGTTTCTCAGCGACGTGAAAGGAACTTAACGCGCGTGCGCGACACCTACGCGCTCCTTTTCCTCGTCGCGGCGACGCAGCAGGTACGCGGAAACCCCGGTTTTCTCTCGCGGCTCGACTCCGGACTCGGACCGAGGCCTCGATGCACGCGCTGCGCGCCCCTCGCGCGCACCACACGCCTCGGTTCCCGACGGGGTTTGGCCTCCGCGAACCGGCCATCGCGAACGCGAAATCTCATCGCACGGAGACTGACCCCTCTCCGCGCCCGCCACGGCACTCTCGACCTCGCAGGACCCAAACACACACCATGCCTAAGAAGAGACGCGCGAATGGTCGCAACAAGCCCGCCGGCGCGCGTGGTCACGTGCGTGCCCCTTCCCCCTGAGTCTCTCTCCGACCGCAATCGCGACCGAACCCGAACCGCTAGGGTTTTTGGACCGACGCTCGGGCCTGCGCGGCGATCGCGCGGCTCCCAGCGCTGCACGCGCCGACGCCCGGGGCGGCCATCGAGCGTGTCGCGTGCAGTGGCACGCCAGTGATTGTCGGGCACGCGTGTGCGCTTTGGCACGTCGTCGCATCCGCCCTCCTCGCGCGCTTTCCGAGGCGCGCGGAACCGAGCGTGGTTTAGGGTTGCCTAGGGCACGTAGCGAGGGACGCGGTTGATTTCCGCGCTCCCGCCGCGAGCCTCGCGGCGGCTCTTCTTTTGCCTTCGCGGCGACACCGACGCGACTGTCGCGTGCCTCGCGCCCTTCCGCGTCGCGCGTACGTGCGCGGTTTCTTGGCGTCCAGACGCGGACGACTGACCCTCGCTCGCCCCGTTCGCCGACGCCCCCCGTCTCTTTTTCACGAACGCGCAGGTGAAGCGCGTGTTCTGCGAAGCCTCCGGCTCGATGGTCCCCAAGGACAAGGCCGTGAAGCGCTTCATGGTGCGCAACATCGTGGAGTCCGCGGCGATTCGCGACCTCCAGGAATCCTGCGTGTTCGACTCGTACGTGCTCCCCAAGCTGTACCGCAAGGTGTACTACTGCATCAGCGCGGCGATCCACAGCAAGGTGGTGCGCGTGCGCTCCGTGGAGGCGCGCCGCATCCGCGAGCCGCCGAAGCGCATGCGCCCCTCCGACAAGAAGAAGGACGAGAAGAAGTGAGCGTTTTGACGTCATTCGGTTGGTTTTCGAACGCGTCATTCGGTCGTTCGGTCGTTCGAAATACGGTCGCGGTTGCCTCGGAGCGTCTTTTTCGGGCGCCCGACTGCCGCGAACGGAGAGGCGGGCGACGGACGACGCGTCGGGGGTGCTTTTGCGGGTGGCGGCGCCGCGCGCGCCGGGGCGCGCGGACGGACGCGTGTCCGTCCGCGTCTCGTCGGTGGCGTGTCGCCGCGAACGGGAGAGTGTTTCTGCTGCGTTCTGTGCGTTGTAACGTTCGCGGCGAGGCTTTCTCATTCGCTCTCTTCATCGCGCCTGCGCGCGTCTCGCGCTCTTGATGGTCCAAAAATACGCTCCGCTCGACACTACAGAACACACGGGCGTTTCTCGCGGCAGACTTCATCAGACGCGCGTCGATGGCGTCGTCGGCTCGCCCGTTCGTCGGGGGAACCCCCGAAGCCGCGCGCGCGTTTCTCGACACGCTGCTCAGCAGCGAGTCCTTCGATCGAACCGCGCTGGAGGGACTGAAAGACGCGCGGTTCAGCGAGGGGCGGTGCCGCTGCGCGTTTCCCGTTGGGAGGGAGAAGACGAACCGATACGGAACGCTGCACGGGGGGTGCATCGCCACGTTGGTGGACGTCGTCTCGACGGCGGCGCTCGTGACGCAGTGCGACCACCCGGGTGTCAGTGTGAATATCGACGTGGCGTACATGTCCCCCGGGCCTGCGGGGGAAGAGGTCCAGGTGGATGCGCGTGTCGTCAAGGTGGGGGCGAATCTCGCCTTCATGGAGGTGACTGTCACGTCCGGCGACGGGAAGGTGGTGGCGAAAGGAAGCCACACCAAGTACCTCCCGCGGACGAACGGACCCGCGCCGAGACGAACGGCGAAACTTTGACGCCACGCGACCTGTACACGTGTGAGACTCGCGTGTGAGACTCTATCTTACGTAGTATATAGTCGGTACGCGTTTACGCGCTTCCTTCCGAAGACTTGTCGTCGAGGCGCCGCGACGTCGGCGTCGCCGCGACGCTCTTTTTCGCGTCTCGGCGCGTCTCGGCGCTCCGCGTCTTCCCGCCGCGCGTCCCTACCGTCGCCTCGACGCGCGCCAGGCGCTCGGCGTGCGCGCTGGTGACCCGCTGCGTCCAGTCGCGCAGCGCCACGACGTCCGCCTCGGACGCTGCGCCCGCCATCAAAATGTCTCGCGTGGTGACGCGCGCATCGCCCGAGCCGTCGCTCGCGACGGCGTCGCGAATCGCGTCCACCTGCGCCTGAAGCGCAGCGTCGGCGCTCTGCGCGACGTCCCGCAGGCTCTGCAGGCGCTCGGTGGTCTCCGCCGCGCGCCGCTCGGCGTCGGCGAGGACCGCGCGCGCCTCCACGACGGCGGACGCGGCGGCGCGCGCCTCGAGCCGCGCCGCCTCGTGATCGTCGAACGTCTTTTCGAGCGCGTCGCATCGCTCGACGCACGCGCTCGTGCGCGCGTCGCACTCGCCGACAACGCGGCGCGCCGATTCGAGCTCGGCGCCCCACTGTTTCCGCTCGAGGCGCGCGGTTTCAAGCTCGGCGCTCACCGCGTCCGCGAGGTCCCCGAACGCCTTCTCTATGACGGCGACCCGGTCCGAGACCGCGGAGAAGACATCCGCCGCCGCGGATTCCGCCTTGAGCGATTCCCTCTGCTCGAGCGCCAGTCGCTCAACCACCGCGCTCAGACGTCGCATCTCGCGCGTCTTCGGGTCGTACGACGACGAGCCCGTAGGGCGAAGCACGTTCTTGTGTCTGGCCTCCTGGTCCGCGAGGCGCGCCATGGTGGACAACGCGCCGCGCTTCGTGGTCACGGTGGGCTTGCCCGCGCGGCGCATCTGCGACGCGTCCGACGTGTTCTGCGCGTCGTCGGCGAAGAAAGGCATTTCTGATTCTCGGTCGAAGAAACGATGTCCGCGGTCGGGGAAGGGCGTGGCGGGGCGTCGGCGCGCGCGCGTCAGGAGCTCCCGATCGTGTCCCGAGACCTAGTGGTCCCTCAGATCACGACTCGAGACGTCCAGCAACGCGAAGACGCCGTGGCAGGCGCGTCGCACGAATGACGCGTTGTACCCCCTTCTTCCCATTCGAGAAAAGCGTGCCTTCTTCCGTCCCCGGCCGATCAGGTTTCTGACCTGGAAAAGTTCCGACATCAATTGCCCTTTTCGCCCGGACTCTTGGCCGCTCGACACTCCTGGAGGGCGCCTGGGTCGATACGGCGCAGCAGACGCGAGGACCTTAGGAGACACGGAAACATGATGACGGGGATGACCGCGGCGGTGTCGGCTCCGACTCCAGTCGCGTTCCGGTTCAGCACACACAACCGTGCGTGTCAGATTCGCGGTGCCGGCTTCCGTTCGGGCGCGACACCGCCGCCGCGCGTGCGGGCGGATGCGAGGGCGTCCGGCGCTACGGCGACGTCCAGCGGCGCACGCGTGACCGCGTGGACGTACGTTGCGACCCGGAGTCGCAACTTCGCCGCGTCGTCCCTCCCGCCGCATCGCGGCGCGGCGCCGCGCGCGTCCGGCGACGGCGTCGGCGGCGGCGCGCTGGTCCCGGCGCAGGCGGCGAAGCTGAAGGTTGCCGAGCTCAGGGCCGAGCTCGAGCGGCTCGGGCTCGCCACGACGGGCAAGAAGGCTGAGCTGCGGGAGCGACTCTTGGCGGCGATGGCGGAAGGCGCCGAATCGGACGCCGAGTCGGACGCCGAGTCGGGCGCGGAGACGCCTCCGCCTTTGCGCGCGACTCCCGCGTCCGAGGACTCCGCGTTCCTCACGCTCCCGCCTTCGCCGCCGCCGAACGGAGACGCCTCTCGTGAGGCGGGCGGAGCGAAGCCGGCGCGCTCGAAGCCGTTCCAGCGGACGATGTTCAACTCGCGCCCCGCCGAGAACATCTCCGGCGGCGAGGAGATCGGCGCCGACGGAGACACCAACTTCAGCGGCATGGAGCTCACGTTCCTCGGAACCTCGAGCGGCTCGCCGTCGTTCACGCGCAACGTCTCCTCGTACGCGCTGCGGCTGACGGACGAGATCTGGCTGTTCGACTGCGGCGAGGCGACGCAGCATCAGCTGATGCGCTCGAACCTGCGCTACTCCAAGATCACGCGCATCTTCATCACGCACATGCATGGCGACCACATCTTCGGCCTGCCCGGCTTGATCTGCGCGCTCTCGGGCGCGTCCGCGGAGAAGAGACGCGTGCACGGGAAGGACCCCGACCCGCTGTACATCACCGGCCCCCCGGGCATCTGCGAGTTTGTCAAGTCCGCCATCGCGTGCAGCCGCACGGTTCTGGGGTTACCGCTCGTCGTCACCGAGCTCACCGCTCCGGGAAACGGCGCGGCGGGCGCGGGCGCCGACGCCGGCGCCGCCGACCCCCGCGCCGTCGCCGCGCAGACGCACTTCGCCGCCGACGCGCGCCAGAAGATGTTCCTGGGCGAGCGCTGGCCCGACAACGGCGCGGCGACCGCGCCGCACTTCAAGGACGTCGAGAGATGGGCGAGCGCGTGGGACGGCTCGCTGACGCTCCCGTTTTGGACCGTGCACAGGGAGAAACCCAAGAACGCCGGCGGCGAGCGCGGCGGCGCGAGCGGCGGGTTGGTGGTGCGCGCCGCGCCGCTGAGGCACCCCGTGGCGTGCTTCGGGTACGTGGTGGACGAGCCCGACCAGGCGGGCCGGATAGACGCCGAGCGCTGCGTCGCGCTCGGCTTGCCGCCCGGGAAGGAGTACGCGCGCCTGAAGTCCGGGTTTGACGTGCAGACGAAGGAGGGGAGAACGATTACGCCGGCGATGGTACTCGGGTGCGACCGTCCGGGCCGCCGGCTGTGTCTGCTGGGCGACACGTGCGACTCCGTGGGGATTGCGCGGCTGGCGCGGGGCGCGGACGTGCTGGTGCACGAGAGCACATTCGCGGCGTACAAGCACAAAGAGGCTGTGTACAAGGGACACAGCACGAGCGTGATGGCGGGCGAGTTTGCGCGAACGATCAAGGCTCGAAACCTGCTGCTCACGCACTTCTCTAACCGGTACGGCACCACCAACACGCGGCAGAACGGCACGGACGGCTCTGAGTCTGGCAATCCGCGGAAGAGGCGTCCGAATCCGGAGGATGACGAGATCGAGGACGATATGGCCCTTCCTGAGGGCGCGCCGGAGGACATGCGCGCCGCCGCGCAGGAGGAGTTCACGCTCGTGGAAGGGCTCGTGCGCGAAGCCGCGCGGGCGAAGGGCGACGCGCGAGTGGTCGCGGCGTCTGACTTTTTCGTGTTCAACGTCCAGCGGCGCGAGCGCTTCGACGAGGTGGACGACGCGAAGGGCGATCGCGACGCTCTGTTCGCCGGGCCGCTCGTCGCGCCCACGCTGGAGACGCACGAGGACGCGCGGCGGCGAATGGAGAGCGGCGGCAAGGGGTACTACTCGCAAAACTACGCGGGCGGCGGCGCCGCCGCCGCAGGCGCGAACCAAAGGGGGTTCCGCGGGCGCGGGCGCGGGCGCGCCGACTCCGGGTACGCGGCGTATTCCGCCAGGGGCCGAGGCGGACGGGGCATCGGCAGAGGCCGGGGGAGGCTGGAGACGCGCGAGCGGCTCGCGCGGGCGGAAGATGGAAGTTTCCAGCGGCGGCGCGCGTACGAGGACGTGGGGGCGCATCAGTCATCGAGGCAGTCGCGCGGCGTCTCGCGAAGCAGGCCGTCGGACCCGCTCGAGCGCCGCGCCGCGGCGTTCGACGCGGACACCGCGTCCGTCGACTCGGCGTCGTTGGTGCGCGACTTCCACAGCCGGCGCGAGGAGTGAGCGTCCCCGTGTTCTCTTCGCGACGCGGGGAGCGGCGGCTCTCGAGACGAAAATATATATATACTAATATTAGTATAGCTCACACATTCTCACACATCTAACACACTTTAGACTAATATTAGTATATATATATTTTCGTCTCAAGAGCCGCCGCTCCCCGCGTCGCGAAGAGAACA
>MDSV01200740.1_pt1 | contig 59318 bp, 54 predicted proteins | sample 810851 | NCBI WGS metagenome assembly MDSV01 (sample SAMN05326640, study PRJNA326480) | marine metagenome | isolation source: seawater | place: Atlantic Ocean: North East | collected 2012
AGATCGCATAGCCCGGTATTGCGGTGGATTCGAAATCCACTGTCCCATGGACGCGGGGGTTCAAATCCCTCTCTCGGCGCCTTATTTCCTCTAAGTATTCTTTTCTATAGATGCCAATCTGTACATTCCTCAGAAGATGAAATGAGAATTAGGCTTGTGTCACGGATACACTTGATTTGTTTCTGTCCGCCGAACTCTCCTGGTTGCCCGTTGATTATTGCAATTATATCTCCTCGTTGTATTCCTCGAGCTCGATCTGGCACATTCATCTTGAATCCAATCACAGTCAGGACTCCACTTGAATCAGCCATCTTGATTCTCCAAGTCGTCTGATTGGACCCATCTGGTTGTATACCCGGTCTCAACTCAATCGCCCATACCTTTCCAATTGCGTTGACTCGGGGGTGTATGTCGATTAACTCAATGTCTCCCTCTTGTGGACCATCAGAGAGTTCGATGCTAGCAGAATTGTCTACTTCAAGCTGAACTCTACCTCGCCATAACCCCGGTATCCCTCCTCTGATGCGAACACGAGCATCTTTCTGAAGTCCTCGTGTTACATTCTTTGGAGCGGTACGGAAGGCGTTTTTCACCTCGGCTTGATCATGCCCTTGGCGTAAAGAGAAGGAGAAGGTGACTCCTCCTTCTTCCAATTTAGGAGGTTGAATCATACTGAAGATTTCCCCCTCCACTGTTACACGTGGTTCGATGTAACTAATCGGTGTCACTGGTACGGTTCGAGAGAAGGCTTCCGTAGTAGTGTCAGTTGGTAATTGAGCATCATGGCCCCCATTTGGGCATAGTGCCATGTAGGTACAAGTTCGACATCGAGCATTTGATTCTAATTCGGTTTCAATTTCCTTTCCTCCGGGTCCAAATCGAATAACAGGGGATGGGTCACAGGGTGCATCTTCGTCAGATTGGATATCGGATAGGGTAGTATGTAGATCTGCCATCTCTTCAGCCATTACAAAGAGGTCCTTTTCTACTGGGGATTCTACCATTTTCCGGTGGCCTCCATCTCCAAGATACCATATTTCGAGTCCATCGATAGTTTCCAGTCGTTCATGAGTTTCCCACCATAGCCAGGCATACATCTGTAGTTGTTGAGGGTAGAGTCTGGATCGATCCGTGTTGCCCAAGGATGCCTTCAAATCAATGATTCTTGTTTTGCCATCCCAGCGGTAGATGAGATCGTATTCCCCCTGAAACCATTGTTCTGGATGAATACTATTCATGGAGAAATCTGGTGCATCTGGATCAACAAACCAAGGACGAGATATGGCCCATGCTTCTGACCATTTAATCTCTCCAGTGTCTGCTTCTATAGGTGTAAAATTCCCACATTTCCAGGGGAATCCGTCGGGTGATGGCCATTCGGGCCGTGTACTTCCAGTGCGCCACAATGCTACTTGCTCATCACTGAATTTTTCTTTGCATCGAATAACCTCTTCAAGGTGTAATTCGATTCCTGCTTTCGACATATTCTTGACAATTTCTGGATCGAGATCTGTTCGTTCACCAACTCGATTAGGCCTCATTTCCCAACGTAACAAAGCCTCTTCCGTACAACGCTGGAAGTGCGCGTCCACACGAGCAAACGCCCATTCTCGCAATCGTTCGAGGGTATGGGGTCGATTTTCAGGTAAAATCCCATTCAAGGTTGGTCCTGGCCATCCATCGTTACTTTTCATCGCTAGGCCCCCATTCTCATCTAGGGGTGAAACTAGGATGCGGTCTGGCATATCATCCCCGATTAGTGCTGGACTCTCTCTAAGCACTCTTGAGATGCAATTCTCGACAGCAATTCCCCGGACTACTGCGACAGGAGCGGGCTCCTTTAGTTTCAACACGTAACTCATCCAGTATTGGCGCGGGCAACTCCTCCAAGTGCCTACCTTAGATGCCGACAATCGGTTCCATCCAGCGACCTTGATGTCAGCTGGATCAATCATGGTGACCGGCATGGGTGGTCATTCGACACGAGGGGTATTGAATACGACGCTCAACGCTCGATTGATTCGATACTAGTGGCACGTCCAATCTTGATCTGGGGTGCACCTTCCCTCCATCCCAACTCACCATGCCGAATAGTCACGGCATTGCCTACTACAATCGAATCGAAGGTACGGGATCGGTTTGAACCAAAGGCAGCGATTTCAACCACTCCGCTACCATCCCACAGATGCAATGTTCTAATTGACCAAGGTCTCCCACTTTGCGAAGTTCCACTCATTGAACCAATAGAGACGACCTCACCGGAGACTGTCGCTCGGGATGGAATAAGACCTAATCGAATCCAAGGTTCATTAGATTCCGGGTCAATGAGTCGACTGCGTCCATCGAGAAAGAGGCGCGCCCGGTCTCGATGATGGCCTGGGTTTGCATCAACAATGGCTACTTCTCCCTTCCATTCTCCTGAATCCACTACGCCTGACTCAGTCTCCTCAACTACAACATACGTGGTCCCAACTCGAAGATTCGCGACCCGGACTTTCTCTCCGTATGGATTTTCATTCTCGGTCCATCCTCCATCGATAGTACCTTTCACACATATTCGACTCGGAAGTTTTCCAATCATGGTTGATCCTTGAGGGAGTACATCTGGATTCAGAGTATGTAGTTCTGGAAGGAACACTCGGAGTGCACGATCATCAGGTTTGGCTGAATAGCCGCATACTTCCATGCCATCACAATGCGGACAATGGAGGGGGTGGCCAGTTGGCGTTCCACCCTCTTTGATCCATGCCCAGTCCTGCTCAGGAACACTCCCCATCCCATTTCTGATGGCTTCCAAGCGAGTCGTCTCTGCGTTCATTTCTTCATCTGAACGAGCATCGATTCTGTGGACCTGTCCGTCGAGTAGAAACCATCCTTCTAGACAATCTACACCTTGTGAATCATCTTCACGGGTTTGGTGCCAAAGCCAGCGATAAAATCTCAATTGAGTTTCCAAATTCGGCTGAGGTCGTCCACCATGAAGTCCGGATTTTATATCGACAATGGTTGCCTTTGACCTCCAACGGTGCACGACATCCATTTCGCCTGATGCCCAACCGCCGGGGTGATGGATACGCTGTGGTTCATTGATTCGAGGGTCTTTCATCCAGGGTCTAGATACCTCCCAAGCCTCCCACCAATCCACTAACTCTCCTGAGTCCTGGAAGCCAGGAACTTTCTCTCCTCTACTTGAGTCCCATCGAGGTGCAGGGGGGCTATGGGGGTCTCCGGTGGTGCGATGTGCTTCAAGATGAGGCCCACCTCCTTCTTCGAGGCAGGAATTCGCAGTTGCAATCTGCATCTTCAGGCCCGCGCGGATCTGTTTACGAATCGTCGCAACCTGAATCGTATCGATGTCGGCTTCATCCGTTTTCCATGGCGTCTCTGCCCATTGCTGCAAAAGTGTCTGGTAGACGTAATCTGCCATTTCAGGCACGAGAGAATGAAGCCAGTCATGGATTCCTTCAATGGATTCCACAGGTGTCGTATCTACGATATCAGCCTCTGCTACACCCAGATACTCCAACCATTTCGATCGCCCATATGGTGCACTTCCGTCCCTTGGGGGTGATTCCATTAGCAGGCCGACCACAGCATCTTCAAGAAGAATCCCCAGAAGCATCGAAGGCCGAACAGGGCCTCTGAGGCCGAGTCGACGATTTACCATCCAACCTCTAGGACACCGTTCCCATGAAACAAGGGAGCTTCCACTCAGTCGATTCCTACGTCTCCGTCCAGCGCCACCAAATGGGGGTCGATTTACGGGCATACATATTCTCCGATTTACTTGGTGTAGAAATATTCCCCTGACGCCTTCTGTTCCCTGTCTTTACGGCTGTCAGGCTTGTTGATTCTCGGCCTTTTTGTGTCTTGATCACGGCGGAATGTGATTCCAACATTTTTCAGGAATCGATTCATTCCTTGTCGAAGATGTAGGGGGCCGACGGCTTTTCCTTCGACACCACCTTCGCCCTCGAACACAAGCAGGGAATCACTTACGATGTCGATGAAGTAGATGTCGTGGTCAATCACCATGGCGGCTTTTTCTTTGGAAACCATCGTCCTTCTGATTGCTTTCGCAGCCTCCATTCTAGCATTCGCATCTAGGTGAGCCGATGGTTCGTCCAAAAGGTAGATGTCCGCATCTTTACCGAGGCAAAGAACAATCCAGACTGCCTGGAGTTCTCCTCCCGACAGTTTACGTGCCCGTAATTCAAGCAATTGATCTACATTTAGTGGCCTGAGGACTTTAGTTTGAAATTCACCAGAGTGCCATGCTCTACCTAACTCGGTATCCAACCATTCTCTTACTGTACCATCGAAGGTTGCTTTGACATGTTGTGGTTTGTAGGACACCTTAGCATCCATAGTAGTCCATCCATCGTCAGCTTCTAATTCCCCTGCAAGAATACGAACCAATGTAGTCTTTCCAGTAGCATTCGGCCCTACTATGCCTACTACTTCTGCAGAATGAACGGTGCCCTTATCTGAATTAAGTGCGAATTCACCCAATGATTTCTGTAGCCCTCCCCACTGTAGTATTGGTTCACCAATTTCTTCCGATCTTATTCGACCAGTATGGAATTTAATCGGTTTATCTCGGATTCGCATGTTCTGTTCAACTAGATGGCCATTGAGATACGCATTGATAGCAACTCGAGTAGTTCTTGCTGGAGTATATATCCCGTAGCCTGCTCTCTCCCCATACACGATGTGTACTTGGTCACAAAGAACGTCAAGAATCGCCAAATCATGTTCAACAACGAGTACTCTCTTCCCCATCTCGGCTAATGCTTGTATGATTTTAGTTACCCTCAATCTTTCATGAATGTCGAGATACGATGTTGCTTCATCAAAGAAATAAACATCTGCGTCCTTCAGAAGTGTAGCACATATCGCAACTCTTTGGAGTTCTCCCCCTGACAATGCTCCTAGTTTTCGATCCATCAAGTGGATAATACCCATTTCTTCGGTCCATTTTTCCATTTCATTTCGATCATCCACTCTTGCTAGAAGTTCACTGACTAAACCATCGAATATTTTTGGTAATTTGTCTACGTATTGTGGTTTTACTGCAACGCTCACTCCGGAAGATGCCACTTGCTCTAGGTAATCTCTGAGTTCCCCTTTGGGGTAATTCTCAATGATCTCATCCCATTCTTTTTCTCCACCCCAATCGCCAAGATTAGGGCGTAGAGATCCGGAGAGTATCTGTACAGCAGTGGATTTACCCATCCCGTTTTGGCCCAGAATCCCGATGACTGCTTCTTCTCGCGGTGTAGGTAGGCGAAATACTCTGAATCCGTTTTCTCCGAAGCAATGAGTCATATCACTGTCAAGTTCTTGTGGTAAATTGATTAGAATCACAGCATCTCCTGGACAATGTTTTGCTCTATTCAAACAAACAGGGCAAGCAGTTTCCAAGATCTTGCATTTGTTGTCGATTACCTGTATACATTCGCTCCCGCACATCCCAGCATACTTCTGAAGATATGCGAAAGCTGGCATGTTGGGGGCGCACCGGTCCTCCAGTAAGACCGCTACACGCATTTTCTATTCTCCTCTGTCTTCGCTATTGGTAATTACCTGCTAAGGTTGCCTAGAATCGTTCAGAAGAACGTCAAGAAACGATGTCGGATGTATATCGATAGAGCAAGTGTCAATTTCTCGACCTTGTTCAATTTCACCCGTTGAGAGAATACATCACCATCATTTCGACGGATTTTCTTCAAGATAGAACGGTAGAATCCCATCATGATGGCTGGACTGAATCTCATCTTTGGCTTCAACATTGGAAGCAAATCTAGGGCGCGATCACGGTAAACCTCGATTCTCTCGATAAATTCTGCAACAAACGGCCCCCATCCAGGGTGTTCTTGGAGGCGTCCTTCAAGTACATCTTCTGGTTGGATTCCATGGCGTGCTAGGTCTTCGATTGGGAGGTATATCCTGCCTCTATCTGCGTCCTCTTGAACATCGCGAAGGATGTTGACTAATTGCATAAATACGCCCCAAGCTTCGGCATGTTCGCGGGCTTTTGGATTCTCGTATCCATAGATGTCAATGCAGACGAGCCCAACGGTTGAAGCAACTCTGTAGCAGTATCGGTAAAGGTCTTCAAAGGTATCGTACCGATCTTGGAAAAAGTCATCTTCCATGCCCGCGATTAAATCGTCAAGATGGATTCGGGGAATATGGTACTTCTGGACTGTATCCTTCAGGGCTAAGAAGATTGGATCAGTCGATACAAGGTCGTTGTAAGCGGTTGAGAGTTTTTTGCGGAAGAAAAATAGTTGCGACATTTTGTCAATGAAACTTGTGCGTTCAACAACTGGTACGCGTTGAATCATTTCCTCAATACGGCTAATATATTCGAGAGCCTCCTCATCTTTCGGTCCGGATGATCCAGGAAATAAATCTCGATAATCTCCGTCTGCAATATCATCTGCTCTCCGACAGAACGCGTAGTAAGCGCACATTGCTCTTCGTTGTTCATCAGGCAGATACTTGAATGAGTGATAGAAGTTCGCAGCTTCACGAATAGTGAGAGCTTCACAGTAATCGTATGCTGTGTTCAGTATGAAGGGAGGAATATCCTTCTCGGACCAAACAGGAGCATCGATATTATCGAAAGGATTTGCCAAGTTTTCCTCTTTGGTGGTCACACCCATGAATCTAGCCGATGCCTTCAGTGCATCCACAGCAGTTACGCTGACAACTCGTACTGCGTCAGAGGTGAGTTCAACCGCGGCTCGAAAACTTGCTATTTTCTGCTCCCGATTTTCGGTAGAGCGAATGGCTTCGACCTTTACGGTCGATTCCTTTGTACGCGTCTCCGACATGGTATCAGGTATAACGAACTCCCGGCCCTATATCAAGTGAAGGGATACGGGCATCGAAGATACCATTTCAGAACATTTCGTTCTTTTATCGGCCTCTCATGAGCAGCCGCTGAGCCCCACCCGGTAGGAGTGTTGCGATGATACACCGTCTCATAATTCGCTTGACTTCCTTTCTTGGAACCTTGATTCGTGCCTTAATATCGAGTACGTTGTTTGTCCGTAGCATATCGACAGTTCGTTGACCGATAATGACGGGTAGCATGCATGCAATGCGTAACCGTCGTTGATTTGAGGGTAGCATGAGGATATATCGAGTAGCTGCATCTAGGTGTCCTTGCGTTATGTCGAGAAGGTCGTGGTGAATAGGCATGAATTTCTCGTAGTGGGCCGTATCGGTCAGATTATCTGGCTCCATACTCGCTGCCTGAAGACGCGTCTTTGGGATGTAACATCGACCAAATCGGAGGTCTTCAGGTATATCTCGGAGTATGTTGATCATCTGTAGAGCCTTGCCGAATCGAATTCCTAGTTCAAACATCTGCTCGCTAGTAGGTCCATCCGCAGATACTAGGTGTGCCAGTGTCATTGAAGTCCAGAATTCTCCGACGCAGCCTGCGACTCGGTAAGCATAGTCATCTAGTTCCTCGTCGTTATTTAGCGATGAGATACCTTGCGAATCGTGCGATGGCCCGAATCTTTTCAAGTCGAGTGTTTGCCCCCCGATGATAATCTCAAGGCATCGGCGAACGTGGATTCGGTCGTTGTCAGATATTGTGGTTAATGCCGCAAGAGGGATTTCGACATTCCTCAATAGTGTCTTCTCGGCTGGGTCAGACTGCATGTCAGCCAGTTTAGACAGATCTATCATGGCCACATCATCTTGGCTTGTGCTTTTGTCCCATGCATCTAGGGCCTCTAGGAGAACTTCAACCTGTCCTGTTTTGGAATCGGCGATAGTATCGGCAACCCTTGCGAGAAGATAGAGTAATCCGACCTGCTTCCGGATTGAACGAGGCAGAACTTTCAGAGTTAGGAAGAAGGAACGGGAGGTATTCTCAAGCAGCCGATCCGCTTCCAGTCCAATGAGCATCCGGGCACCTCTACCTGAATACTGGGGCCATGTGTTCTTGACCCTGTGGGGTGAAAGAATTTCACAGACTGTATTGCTCAATGTATCTACTCAGGAACGGCTTAATGAATAGGTGCCGATTCCATGGGGTCAGCGGTTACTATGCAGTGCGGTTCGTGTGCGGAGGAGATTCCCAGCGATTCCCTGTTTTGTCCAGAATGTGGAGCGCGCCAGACTCCGGGTGCCACCTCTGGAACTGGCCTTAATGCTGCCAACATCCCTGCCCCTAATTCTGCCCTGCCTCCGGCCAATCTTCCTCCGGTCGATCCAGTGCAACAACCCGAACAGAGGGGGCATTTCGTTGGAGGAGAGATTGCACCCGCTATGGATCCCAATGCTGAACTTCAAAATCCTGTAGATATGGGGGCTGACCCCGAAGTTATCTCAACGAGTTTCCTCTCGTCCTTAGCTGCAGAGATTGAGGGTGGTGCTCCTGCACCTCAACCCACACCGTCTGCACAAGAAGTTCGGTCCCCATCGGACATGGTCGTGGATGCGATGGTGGAAGCGGATCGTGAGAAGAAGGCGAATGCGCGGTCTGCTTGGCTTTCCATGAATCAGCAGAGTGCTAGTGATTTCCTGAATGCTGTAGGTGCAGTTCAGAATTCTCCCTCCATTGATCGTGGAACGCGTTCGCTCGATGAGACTGAGCCCATCGAGGCCCCTCGGCCACGTTCCCCTTCCCCCTCAAGCGGACTTCCGAACGAGCAACTGGTTCGCCGAATGATAGAGGTAGCCGTCCGGCGTGTTGGCCGGAAACGAGGTGTCGGGACTGAGTCCCCTCAGGTGAAGGTAGATGGCAACTCAGTCCGGGCCAATGTCACCTACATCGATGATGGACGAGTTCTTGATAATCCGCCTGAACTCCATTCTGCATTCGAGCATGCGATCGATACTGAGATTCGTTTGAAGGGATATGATGTGGTTCTCGATGTCACCCTCTTCCGTAGCAAGGATGGATCCGTGGAATTCACTTGGGGTTTCGAACCCGAGTCGGCAGCAGCTCCTTCCTCTGATGAGGAATTATTCGAATGCGGTGCATGCGGTGGTCTTGTCCGAGACAGCGACCCTTCCTGCCCTACCTGTGGTGCAGAATTTGAGGATGATGATGATCCAGAGCCGACGCCTGCACGTAGCGCTCCACCTAGTGGCCCACGTGGCCCATCAAGAGGCGGACCCGGACCCGCCGGCGGAGGTCCACGTGGCCCATCTCGCGGAGGCTCCCCTAGTGGCCCAAAGGGTCCATCTCGAGGGGGTCCCCCAAGTGGTCCGAAAGGACCTTCACGAGGCGGTCCTCCAAGCGGGGGAAGGGGCCCATCTGGCCCTAAGGGGCCTTCCCGAGGCGGTCCGCCTGGTGGGAAGGCTCCGTCTGGCCCTAAGGGGCCATCCAGAGGTGGACCTCCAAGTGGTCCGAAGGGGCCATCCGGGGGTGGACCTACTAGTGGCCCAAAGGGGCCTTCTGGTCCGAAGCGAGGGGGCCCTCCCGGTGGAAAAAAGAAAGGTCCATCTGGTCCAAAGCGTAAGGGTCCACCTAGGTGAATGCTGATATTCTCTCTTGAGGATAGATAAATTCAGAGAAGACCTGCTTCTTCTAGAGCAGTTTTCAGCACAGCTCCAATCTCTGATGGGTCTCGAGCTACATAGATGCCCGCTCTTTCAAAAGCGGCGAACTTCTCTGCAGCAGTACCTTTTCCGCCGCTGATTATTGCTCCTGCATGTCCCATACGCTTCCCGGGTGGCGCGGTAGCGCCCGCGACGAATCCAACGATTGGCTTGGTAACGTTCTCCTTTGCCCAAGCGGCTGCTTCTTCTTCAGCCGAGCCTCCAATCTCTCCAATCATAACGATGGCTTCGGTCTGTGGATCAGCTTGGAAGGCGGCGAGACAATCAATGAATCCAGTCCCATTTACGGGGTCACCTCCGATTCCAATGCAGGTAGATTGTCCTTCGTTAATGCTCATTGTCTGGGCGACCGCTTCGTAGGTCAACGTACCTGATTTGGATACGATACCAATCCGGCCCTTCGCATGGATATGACCTGGCATGATGCCAATTTTCGCGCCTCCTGTATCTCCGGGGGTGATGATTCCAGGGCAATTAGGTCCAATCAGACGGATTCCTGGGCGGTCATCAACATATGCGACGGCTTTGACCATGTCCAATGTTGGTATTCCTTCAGTGATGCATATGATGACACCTTCACCTTTGATTCGGTCGAAGGCTTCAGCAGCCTCCATAATCGCGCCTGCGGCAAAAGGAGGGGGTACATAGACAACACTTGCATCAGCATCAGTAGTTTTGATTGCGTCTTCAACGGAATCCCATACAGGTACTTCTCGTACACCGAGATCTACGGTTTGCCCTCCCTTTCCAGGAGTACATCCTCCAACTAAATCAGTGCCATATTCCGCCATTTTGGTAGCGTGAAAATGTCCTTGACGTCCTGTGATTCCTTGCACTATCACCTTAGCATCTTCATTAATCCATACTGACATTATTGGTCACCTCCGATCAGTTCAACGATTCGTTGCGCTCCGGAAGCGAGGTCGTCCGCAGGATGGATGTTAAGTGTACTCTCAGCAAGTATTGCCTTACCTTCGTCGACATTTGTGCCAGCGAGACGGACTACGAGTGGCACTTCAAGTCCTAGATTCTCGACCGCTGCGATTACTCCTCGAGCAATGATATCACAACGCATTATTCCTCCAAAGATATTGACGAGAATACCTTTCACATTCGGATCCTCGAGAATGATACTGAATGCAGTTGTTACTTGTTCTTCATTAGCGCCTCCGCCGACGTCAAGGAAGTTTGCTGGGTCTCCACCTTTGAGTTTGATAACGTCCATGGTCGCCATTGCAAGGCCTGCACCATTCACCAAGCAACCGATGTTGCCATCGAGTTTGACATAAGAGAGGCCGGCCTCGCTTGCGCGGATTTCCGCCTCATCCTCTTCGCCCATATCACGCATGTCATCCCAATCCTTGTGACGAAATTCTGCATTGGAATCGAAGCCGACTTTTGCATCCAGAGCGATGATTCCATCATCACCCGTCTTCACAAGTGGATTGATTTCCACCATTGCGCAGTCATTTGCAATGAATACAGAATGGAGTTTCGAGAGCATCTTCGTGAATGACTTCAGGGCACCTCCTTCAAGTCCTAATGCGGTACCAAGGTTTCTCGATTGGAATGGTAGTAGACCTGAATTCGGGTCAATCCAAATCTTGTGGATTGCCTCAGGGTTTGATTCAGCAACTTCTTCGATGTCCATCCCGCCTTCGGTGGATGCCATAATCAGGATGGACTTTGCTTCCCGGTCCACGAGCATAGCAAGGTAGTATTCGTGGGCGATGTCACATCCAGATTCGACGTACAGGTTGTGAACAAGCTTTCCTTCCTCTCCTGTCTGTTTAGTGATGAGTATATGTCCAAGGATGTTAGTTGCGTAGGTTTCAACCTCTTCACGAGAAAAAGCAATCTTTACTCCCCCTTCCATCTGGAGTTCGCCTGTTTCAGGGCAGTATAGATTCCCTTTTCCGCGCCCTCCTGCGTGAATCTGACTCTTCACGGCGACGACTTTTGATCCCAGATTATCGTAGGCAGCGAGCGCTTCTTCGACCGTCGTGCAATGTACTCCATCGAGGACTGGCACCCCGGCATCTCTGAACAGTTGCTTGCCCTGATACTCGTGGATGTTCATGGTGCTCAGCCAAGGGTCGGTGGAGTCCGTCTTTAACCCTGACCGATGGAATATATGGTCCGAAATATAGGAGAATACACATGAATCAGTAATACTTGGGCTGTACATGGATGTCATCGTTCTAGCCGGTGGTTTTGGTACCCGCCTTCGTCCATGGACCTCGCATATGCCGAAACCCCTTGTGCCTATTCTTGACCGTGCCATGATCGAGCACGTTGTGGATGTACTTCCTGAATCCGTCGTCACTCGTGTTCTTATCGCAGCCGGTTACGGCATCGAAAAGATGCGTATTCATTTTGAAGAAATGTCGTTGCCCTACGATGTCGTAATTGTCGAGGAGACCGAACCGTTGGGGACAGGTGGAGCGATTGCCAACTGCCGCCCCTATCTTTCCGGAGGTACAGTGTGTGTCATCAATGGTGATTTACTGACCAGTCTTCAAGTTGAAAAAATGCTAGTTCAGCATCGAGAAGATGGGAACAGTGCCACGATATCACTATGGGAGGTTGAGGATCCATCGAGGTTTGGTGTTGCTGATTTTGATTCAGTTTCGAGAAAGATCCAGAGGTTTCAGGAGAAACCTCCGAGGGATGAGGCCTATTCGAATCTCATCAACGCGGGAACCTATCTAATCGAACCTGAATTATTCGACGAGATGCCCCTCGGCCGATTCAGTATTGAGAGGGATCTCTATCCCCATGTTGCTGAAAGTGGGCGTCTAGGTGGATTTCCATTTGAAGGCTGGTTCGTCGATGCCGGAACTCCTCCATCATATATCGAAGCAGTACAGACCTCTATTCGCCATGGGCGTCATCGAAATGGGGAAATCGAGCGAGATAATTGGACTCTTTCTGACATACATGACCGAGTCATAGGTTCATCGATTTCTCATGATGTTGTAATCTCAGAGAATGCTGAGGTCATTAATTCTGCAATTTTGAATGGTTGTAAAATCGAAGATGGTTCGCGGATTAAAGATTGTATGATTGGTTCTGGAAGTGTGGTAAGTTTAGGGGCGAAAATCGATGGTGTAGTCGTTGATTTCGATGTCATCGTCCCTGAAAATCATGTTCAGACTGGCGGGCGTTTCCCTCCAGAGTAAATATGGCGACAGTGGTTTATCCAAGCACCCTTTGATACGGCTGTGAGTGGTTTCGGGGGCATCCGGTTCGCGGGCAAGTTGCGCCCATCTCAGAGTGCAGCGTCTTCCATCATTCGTCGTGAACTTGAATCCGGAAATCGTCGTCTACACATCGTCGCCCCACCGGGTTCGGGTAAGACGATTCTCGGTCTCTATGTCTGGTCTGACATGATTCGAATGCCTACTCTTGTTCTTTCTCCTAATTCTGCAATTCAAGCTCAGTGGGCAGCACGCACATCTCTGTTTGATCTTGATGGCAAGGAACACATGGTTTCAACAGATCCAAAGGCACCGGGGCTTCTTAATTCGTTGACCTATCAGTCATTGACGTTACCAATTCGAGGGAATGAGACACTCGATGAAGCCGCGATTACTTTGTGGGCCGAGAGGTTAGTGTTTGGGGGCGAGGTGGCTAACCTCGAAGTTGCTGCGATTTGGCAAAACGATCTCAAAGAGAGGAATCCGGACTACTTTAAGAACAGGATGTCGTTCTATAGAAAGATAGCAAGAGAAGGAATAGAGAAAGAGGACGACCCTTTGTGGTCATTACACCCTAGTTCTAGAGAGAATATCGATCTTCTGAAGCGCACTGGAATCGGTCTAGTGATTCTCGATGAATGCCATCATCTTCTTCATCACTGGGGTACTACTGTTCGGAAGATTTTGACCGAATTAGGTGATCCAATTGTCCTTGGTTTGACAGCAACTCCTCCAAGTACAAATGACCCCGAAGTGGCTGAGAATTATCTCGAAATCCTGGGGGAGCTTGACTACCAAGTACCCGTGCCCGCCCTAGTTCGTGATAGTAATCTTGCACCTTACCAAGACCTTGTCCACTTCGTCCGTCCGACAAGTAAGGAACTGAAGTATATCGCCCAAGTTGATGAGAAGTTTGTTGAACTTCTTGAGATGCTCCGTTCTCCAAGAGATGGTGACCTATCGGATCGTATTGTTCCTTTGGAGGAATGGCTTCATCTTGCTCTCTCTGATCCTGAATCCGTTGCAGGAGTTCAATTCAAAGAATGGCCAATAGGGGAAGGAAAGACTTCAGGTGAAGATTTTCTCAATCAGGCTCGATTACATCTTCTATCTATGAATAGGGTGCTCCCTGAAGGCGTACCACATCCTCCGTTTGAGATGCATAAGGCTGGAACTTCAGATCTTGATAGGCACACTCCACTGATTGATCGTTATGTTCGTTACGGATTGCGACGTTCTGCGAGTCCCTTGGATCATGAATTAGGGCAAGAGGCGATAGATCGTTTACGTCTTCTTGGTCGTCAGATTACTGAGACAGGCGTCCGTCCAGCTGCATCTCCTGTGGGTCGTGTGATGGGTTACAGTGAGGCTAAGACACAAGGTGTACTTTCTATTTTGAAATCTGAGATGCAAGATCTTGGGGGTAATATCCGTGCAGTTATCGTCACCGATTTTGAGAAGACATCTTCGATGGCTCTAGTCGAGGGGGTTCTTGACGAGGAAGCGGGTGGCGCAGTTGCAGTGTTCCGTAATCTTGTGGAGGATGAATCAACCGATTTACTGAATCCTATACTGATGACTGGTAGCACTGTCCTCGTTGATGATGATCTTGCTCCGGTATTCATTGAAATGGCTGAGAAATGGGTTGAATCTAGGGAACTCGATATCAAAATCTTCGAGGTTATGGAAGGCAAGTACCATGATATCCGCGGCTCAGGACCTGATTGGGTTCCGCGCAATTATATCGAGATGATTACAGAGATGTTTCAGCAGGGTATTACCAATTGTATCGTAGGTACACGTGGCTTACTCGGAGAGGGTTGGGACGCTTCAAGAATCAATGTCTTGATCGATTTGACTAACGTTACAACGGATATGAGTATCAACCAACTTCGGGGTCGTTCAATTAGGTTGGATAAGCATTGGCCGGAGAAGGTTGCAAACAACTGGGACATTATCTGTATAGCTGAAGAGTTCGCAAAGGGTTTCGATGATTATGATCGGTTCAAGAAGAAGCATTCCAACCTTTACGGAGTATGTGATGATAGTGCGATAGAGAAGGGCGTGGGGCATGTTCATCCCGCGTTCAAGGAGATTCCAGAATTAGGTATCAGCGAGGGCATGACTATTTTCAACGATGACATGTTTGACCGCGCGAGAAATCGTCAAAAAGCTCGAGATGCGTGGAAGATAGGCACACCTTTCGATGCTGAGCCTCGTAGTGCAATCGAACTGCTTCCTCCTCCTAATAGCAAAGAATTCCCTTTGACAGGGGATGTGGCTTGGACAGAGGCTACCTTAGTTCACGCAATCGGCACAGTTGTCCTAAAGTCACTTCAGAAGGTGGGTCATCTACCTGATTCCGCTGAAGTCGAAGGAGGTGACCGAGGGGGTGGATGGGTTAGGTTCCATCTGGAAAACTGTACCGAGGAGGAATCGGAAATCTTCTGCACAGCAATGAAAGAGGTCCTTGGTCCGTTGGATCGTCCAAGATATGTAATCCCAAGATCGAGTCGATTCCTTGATCCAATTCTTATCCAAACTTTTCTTTCGAAATATTTCCCCTTCCTCTTTGATCCTAAAGAGGGTGTATCCGAGAGGATTGAGCAAGTAATGCTTCATGCAGTTCCTAAAATCATGTCTAGTCGGCGAGTATATGTGGAAATCTTCGAGATTTACTGGAATATGCATGTAAGTCCAGGGAAAGTCATGTATGGCCATAGTAAAGCAGCAAAGGAGGAGATAGCTGCAGCAAAGGATGCTGGGCTTTCACCCGATTGGGGCGTCCAAGAGAAGAGTGTTTACCTCTGATTAAGAACACTCAGGGCATACGACTGAGGTCCCTTTGTGGTCATAGCAGAAAGTGCGTCGGCACTTGAAACAACGGAAATCGGTATTGCTAACTGTCACGTTGCATCCTAGATGTTCACAATATGACATTCCAGATGAAAGCGGCTTAGGTTCAAATGAATCGGGAGAGTCTACTCCTAGGTTTTCTTCCATCGCGCTTGCGAATACTGCCATCATATCCATCTGGTTATTGTTGACTTGTTCCTCGTTTTGTACGGGACTTTGAATCGTAGTATCAGATAGTGGCGGCATCGGTGGCATTGGGGGGGTACCCAACTGCAAAGTTAGGCGAACATGTTCTGATTGAATGAATGACTGTGCCTGTGTAGGCGTGAGGTCGAATTCGTCCATAATACGATCTTTGATTGCATGTTCATCTTTCTGGAGTGAGTGTAGATTGAGTCGGTTGATGACCGAATTGTAGCTCCTTTCACGAGATGTCCCACCAGCAGTTCTTCTAGCCCTAGATTGGACATAGTTTGGCCCAGAGCCTCCCATTCCTCCCTGTATTTCTTTAGCAGTTTGAGTCAATTCTTTGAATTGATTTATTGCCTCAGAAATCGTTCCTTTCTTTCTAGCTCTGATTAGTAAAACAGAAGGAGCAATAAATGCAAGAAATAGAACGAAAAAATCACCAAATTCAATTCCATCCCATCCAGGTATTAGAACGGATTTTTGTGGATCATATGGATTGTAATATACCTCGATTTCATCACCATCTTCGAATGTTACTCCGTAGGTTAATCCGAGACTCATGTACCATTGGTACTCCATCTTAGTCCATCCTAAGTTGGTAACATCACTGTGAAATATATCATCTCCAATTGTATATGTGTATACGATATCTTCCTCACAATATGTCCCTTCTCCATTATAATCGCAGAAGTAATCGTAATCTTCGATAATTCCTGTTGTGCTATCCCAATCGGATGTAGATAATTGAGCCATTGTACTTGTTACAATCATGGATATACAGAACAATCCAATTATTGACGAAATGATTGCTGCAGGCCAATGTATCCACATTGGTATTTGCTCGTCATCATCATTCATCTTTTACACTTCTTAGATTGCGCCGGCGTGGACTCCTCACGCCGACGCGGCCGGTTTCACGGGCCACGCAATCGTAGATTGCTGCCGTCATCACCCGTAGGTTCCGGTGGAGCCGAATCATTTTCTTGAACGGAGCAAAATGAATGTTTCACCGCATTTTCACTGCTCGAATGGGAAGATCAGGTGTTCCAGAGATGTCGCCATCGGCTTCAATCTTGAATCCTAGACGTTCTGCTAGCAGTAGATGTCCGTGTGACCACGGATGCTTGCACCGTTCGCCGGCTTCCCTAGCATGGATTCCTCTAGCCTCCAATGGAGTTCCCCAGCCTTCAGAATCGTCGAATTGTGGTGAAAATCTGACCCATGCATGGCCCTTGCTTGTGATATTTTGACCGAATCTAACAGCACCTATTCGCCTTGACAATTTAGGGAATGCAGCAGCAGGAATTGCACGTGGCACCATTAGCAGTGCTCCTGTATCGTCACTCCACATCGCACATGGTCCGATGTCTGCTTGGTTCATTGCATCGATTATATGCCCTATACGTTCAACGAGTTTGTCTGGTTTTGCTTTAATCCAGAATAGGAACACGTTGCGATCTCTCGTTCCAGGGACTTGGGAACTGACCTCTAAATGGATACTAGTCGGGCCGTCGTTATTATTTCGATTTTCACGATGTTTTTTGCCTGATTTCATTCGGGGGAATCTTGGCATTGTGAAGCCCCATATTGGGAGGCGAGCGGCCTTTTTGTGACGAGGTATAGCGTTAGCCCATTCCCTCAATGGTCGTCGTAACTGTGTTTCATCAATTCGTGTGCAAACCCATCCGGTGCCACCGTGTAGCGTTCTAGGAAGTCGTATGATTCGGCGAGTATCAGCTGTAACTAGTGGGTCGACGGGATGCCCTGCTTCTATTACGCGCTTCAAGAGAGATTTACGGTCGGCACGAACACTTTCCTCACGTAACTTAGGTTCAGGTATGGAAAACAATCTCCTGTCTCCGTCTCTATAGAATATGTGGAACCCCTTCCCTCCGGAAAAAGATACGTGGGAGAAGATCCGTTCAGGTTCGTTTTCCGTCATCCATCCCATCAATTCACAAGCCGCTTTCCTCGCTGCTTCAAGACGCCGTTGGGAGAATGGCCTCATGTCAATGTCGAATACAATCCAGTGATTCAATAGAATTGGATGCGGTCGAGATTTGTCACGAATTCTCGGCAGTTTTGTCGGGTCAAGCCAGGCTGCTGTGGATACGTACATGTCCAGAGGGAATCGTTTTCCACATGCTTTCAGGTAGGTCCTGTGATCTTTAACTCGTCTTGTTGCAGTCATCCAACGTCCTGTTATTGTACGCCATCGGTATTGGTGCCGTCCTGGTTTGTCTAACCATTCGAAGTCCGGGCCCGTCTGTTCCGTGAACTCCTTGAGGTCCTCCCAGCTCCATTCTGGACTGACCCTCATAGTTCTCCATTCTCCCCTCCCCATTTGATTCATCGCCGGTGTGCTCAAATCAGAAAACTGACACGCATTACCACATGGAACCGTTAGTCGTGGTGAATCACAAGACCTACGAGACGGCGCAAGCCGATGCGGCGGTCGAACTTGCGAAGGCGATACGTAATGCTCAACGGCAAGGTGTCCACATGATTTCAGCTGTCTCCGCATTTGATCTTAGTGCTGTAGTTACAGGTTCACCTGGGCTCACAGTATGGTCACAGCATCTTGATCCTGTAGGATTCGGCTCAAACACAGGCCATCTCGCACCTGCTACGGCCATCGCTAGGGGTGCTGTTGGTTCGTTGCTCAACCATTCTGAATGCCGGGTGTCCTTTGAGCACATTGAAAATGTCCTTTCCATGTTGCCGGATGATTTCACAATCTGTGTCTGTGCAGCAACCGTCGAAGAAGCAACCCGTATCGCTTCTCTTGACCCTGATTTCATTGCGATTGAGCCACCTGAACTCATTGGTGGAGACATCAGTGTCACTACGGCGGACCCAGCTATCGTTTCAGATACAGTTGCAGCAGTTCATGCTGTCAATCCAGAAGTTCGAGTTCTCTGCGGTGCAGGAGTGAAGAACGGAGATGATGTTGCTGCTGCCATCGATCTAGGTGCGCATGGCGTGTTACTCGCGAGCGGCGTTACTAAGGCGAGTAATCCTACTGCTGTTTTACAAGATTTAATCCAATCTTTGTGATATTGGCTTCAATCAGGCCAATCGTCCGAGGATGGGTCCGAGGATAGTGTAGATTAGAATCCAAAGGGCTAGGACGAGTGTCGCGCCACCCCAGAGTCGTGGTCGTGCACCTGTGCTTAATCGTCCAAGAAGGACTGAGAATCGCCCTCCTATGCTGGAAAAGCTTCTCAGAATTAGTACGATGAGCCCCGCAATAAGGAAATGTAATACCAGCATCCCGATGCCAATGCCAATGCCAACTACCCCTGTCCATATTGGTGCTGCCACTGTCTGTGGGATGAGAAGTGGCTGAATCATCCAAGCAATCCAACCGAACCAAGCACCGATGTGTGCGTCCTCAGTGAAGGTGTCAATGTCACGCCACGCGGTGTACGAATCAGGCAACTTTTCGTGGATGAATGATGATACTCGGCGAATTTCGAATACTTCTCCTGATCTTAGCATCTGGATAGCCATGCTAACCATCCAGATTGCTAACCCCATCTCTACAAAGGGCCACGGGCCCCCGCGCAAGGCAGTAGCCATCAGTGCCACAGGCGCAGCAATTATCGCAAATCCGAGGCTCCCAGCCCCCATCGTTCCGAATAGTCCAGCACCCGGAATCTGTGGAGTTTCAGGAGGTTCGATACGTTTCCTTGGAAGTGCGAAGAATACGAGTGGAATGAAGGCACCAGTAGTGAATACTAGGCTTAGTAAATCGAGTGGAGTACGGCCTCCACCAGTAGCGGCACTTTCAACCTCTGAAACGAGGCCATCTGCGTCTAGTGCCCCTGGATTCCAATGGGAGATGAAGCCTGCTTTATCGATTACAAGAACTGCATCAGATGCCCCTGATGGTAGCATAGATGCTACCGCGGCTTCGGATTCATCGATTAGGATTGGCCAAGAACCGTTGACATTTCCTGAATGGTCATCAAGATCCACTGCACGTACTTCGTCTCCGGTTGCGAGTTGGGCAAATGCGACGTTCTCAGTCCTGTCCATTGCATCGAGGAAGTCTTTTCGTTGCTGGTCAGCATTGGGTGAATCTACCTCGAATACTCCGAGAACGAGTGCATCGTTGCCTGAGAGTAGGTCATTCAATCGTATTGACTCTCCTTCATGTGTGAGCAGATTGAACGCAGGAGCGGGGGCCTCGTCTCGAGTATCTCCAATCTCAATTCCGGGGAGATGGGCCGCGGGTACAGCGAGGGCAATGGCCATGATCAGCATCGCGAGATAAGCAGGCCACGGTAGTAGGCCGATACGGAGGGAGGCGCCGAGCCAGCCAATAGTAGCCAGAGGGATTAGCAGAAGGAGGAATCCAGTACCTGCTAGAGGCTCAGGCGGGCCTTCCACCATGGTTCGATGAACAATTACAACATGACACTCTTCGTTTGGGTCAATGTCCGTCATCGTCATACATATGCTTACCATGTGTATGCCTGGTTCGAGGGTCCCGTTGACAGACCAGACCCATACTGATTGGTTTCCTTCTCCAACGCGCATGCTCTGGGGGTCCTCAAAGTGGCTCAATCGCTGTTCTTCCTGCCAATTCCCGTGGACGGTTTCAGCCCAAGAGTTGTAGGTGCCTGCGACTTCGACCACGGTAAGATCGATGCTTGAGTCCCCCCAAACGGTCCCAGGAATGAATTCCACTCTCGCAGCACTATTCTGATCCACCTTCAGGTCTAGTTCAGGGGTCAACATCTGTCCATTCAATTCGATTCTGGATGCCGTATCGTATCTGTCAAAGTAGAGTTGCCCATCGATTACACAGTTGTGTTCGACATCAATATCGAGCGTGATGACATCACCTTGGCTTAGTGTGAAGTTCACGTTCCAAGCTGAGGTGACAAACTCCTCCGGTTGTGTCCAATCGAACTCCATTGCGACCCGTTTCGTTGTATTTTCGAATACCTGTGCCCCGCCTGCAAGGACGCGGACTGTGAACTGAGTCTGCGCATCGGCAGGAGTTCCCGGAACAGGATTGGTTAGTCGACAGGTTGGCCCATCGAGGCTTAATCCTGCGAACAGACGGACAGTTAGGTTTCCTTCGAACTTTGTCGCATGTTCGACAGGAGCGGAATTTACGCTCAGAAGCTGATTCGTCAGTCGGTTAAATCCGAAGGCAGGAGGTTGGCCTGAGTCCAGCGGGTAGATGAGGTCCATCGAGGTCTCGTTTTGTAGGAACAGGTTCCGGTTAAGTGGGTGGAAGACACTTGTCCCCTCGCCTTCCGGGATTTCCATTGTGTTTGGCTTGGCGGTAACGGAACCTGCAAGCATAGTTAGAACGAGCGCGACGAGTAGAATCGCCGATGCACGAGAGTGTCTCGCGTCGTTCATGCTCCGTTCATGTGGACCGAGTTGTTCAATCCCTCGCAGAATTATCAGGCGAGGAGGAGAAGCACATAGGTTGCTAACGAGCCAAGAAGGGTCGATGCGAGATTGACCTGTCCCTTGGTCATCAAGCCTTGATTTTCGAACATAGCACCAAGGATTGAATCAATCTGACAACCAAACCATCCGATCAGAACTATCACGAGGAAAACTCTCCATGCTTGATCGGAGAATCCACTTCCGAAGAATCCGATTAGTGGGACTGCAGTCATTGCAATCAGAAGTGACCCTCCAAGTGCTGCAACTTGACCAGTGGGGGAAATCCCTCCATTAGTTCCAGCAGGTACGATGCGACCGTTGATTATCATACGTACGCGTGGGTCTAGGACTCCAAACTCTGAAGCCATCGTGTCCGAGGATGCGACAGCAACTGCAGCAACAAAGGGTGCGGCTAAGATTACTGGTTCACCTGTAAGTAAAGCAAGTAGGGCAATCATTCCCGGGGCGCCTCCGTTTGCAATCACATTAGTCCAGTTTCTCGCTCCATCCCTTGCTTCAGCCAGCCCCATCAACGCTTTCTCATCATATGAGAATCGGGTTGCAAGAGAACCGGTTACAAGAAAAATTAGCAATATGGCGAGCCAAGTCCAATGGCCGCCGATTCCAACGATGACCCCAAGCACGCCTGCTGCAAGAATACCGCTCTTATCGAGAAAACCTCGCGCTCCGGCGATGCTACCGAGGAATATGACTAGGCCCAGAGTCACAAGGCCATTCGAGTCTGTGAGTGCCTCAATCATGTGCCCACGACATGAACGGCCCCCGTCGGCTGCATCAAGCCATCGCTCAAGTAAGGGTAGGAATTGAGGTTCCTTCCATCTCTTTGTTTTCGTCGTTTATACCTTTCATGAGTGCATTTCCAAGAAGAAGAACACCCGCTACTAGCAGGAGTGTCGCACATAGACTCGCTAGGATAGTATGTCCTTCCGAGCCACCAAGGAGTAGGATGATTGTTGGGACGAATACAGCTGTCCCATTCCATAATCCGTGGCCGAGGATCGCACACATTAGTGCGATTCCAATGCTCGATGGTGGTCGAATTCCGCCAGCGATTTCCTCCATCTTTGGTAGAGTGATTTGTTGCACACGTGCCTCCAACGTCTGGTGAAAGATAGATGTGAAAGTAGTTGATTGGGCCGGTTTTACTTCGCGGGGGTTGATTTCCTGTCCTGTGTTCGAATCAAATAGCAACCATGTCTGGCCAGGGTCATCTGGTTTTTCTTCTTCAGTTTCTCCCGCTTCGCGCCGTTCCCCTGCTAGAGATCCGATGGCATAGCCAGTCAATCCAGTCCAGAATGCATGTCCAGGGATGGAACCAATTCCTCTGATTAGTGCTGTAAGGGCGAATCCAGCGAATCCAGCCTCAAATGAGAGTAGAATGTACTGTAGGTTCTCGATGAGAGCGAAGCCTAGCCCGACTGTGAAACCAATTTGGAATCCACGCTTTCCGCCATCCATTTGGTGCATAAATAGTGCCACTGCAAGGCCCTTGCAGATTTCCTCTCCGATTGGTGCGCTGATGACTGCGGTGAGGTTCAGCATTGCTTCTTGATTTGAGGTGTCGAATCCAAGAATACTGGCGATTATAGGGAATACGAAACTATTGATCACAATTGCAGGGAATCCGGCCATCATTCCTAAGAAGAGCCAAGATTCAGCATCACGTTGTCGAGTCAAAATTCCAAGCCGTTCCTTCGAGATAGCCCACCAAGCCATTACTGGAATTGAGAAACCAAGTAGGAAGAAAGGGATTCCGATTATGATTGCAACAAAGAATAGAATTTCTGTGGCGATACCTATCCAAAGTCCAATAGAGATTGCCAGCGAGGTAGTGATTAGGACTGCGAAGATTGCCCAAAGTGATCTGGATTGTGGGATGTCTAACGAAGAAGCATCTCTTACGATGTGGCGTCGAAATCGTGTTGGCTCAGGAGTCCACAGCGTCTCATTAGGTCCAATGGCATGGTAATGCCCTCCCTTGGGGTCGGGGATTGCAACGCGTACATCGACAATCTTCGGCCTCCGGATATAGGCGATTAATGCGAGGAAAGGGGCGCTGAAAACAATTCCACAAGCGGTGAGATATGGTTCACCATCTAGCATACCCATTACCCCAACCGTCAGGAATTGGACTAGAAGGAATGCGAGGATGACGATACCAAGTGTTCGCCCATATACTGACCACGGCTTGGAAATGCGGCCAATTCGCAGATCTTCTTGGGGCTTGGTAACCTTCGTCACAGGCATAGGCCGGTATATCCTGCCATCAGGGCCCTGAATGGGTTGCATCAATTGAAACTCCTGATGCCGCTCAGTCCGCCCATCAATCCGTTCGGCTGAGGACCTTCATCATCGCGGCAAGCCCCTCTTAGGGTTGCCGGTTCATGGCTCTGACGCTTAGATTAGACCCATTCAAGGTGTGCATCTACATACTTAGGCACAGCTTTCTTGCCCCAGAATAGGTAGTAAATTCCTAATGTGATTATTGTCAAGAGAAATACCTTGACCCAGACGCCGAAGAGACCAACTCCAGTGCCGGTGTATCGAATCGATCTTCCGTCTATTCGGACATTTCTCGCCCACTTGCCGAATACCATCGTCTTCGCCCACGGATATCCAAATCCGAGGGTAATCGTCGTCAGTAGAATGGCCAGGATCTTGGTGAAGAATAGTCCAAAGTCTGCAGTCTGAATCGCCCACCCTCCCGTTGAAGGTGCAACGGTTGTCACATTAGCGACCACAGGTGCAGCCGGTGCGACAGGCATTGGTTGAGGAACGGGTTCGGGAGCTGAAACTACTGCAGTGAAATCTGGGTAATGTTGTTGCGTGTACGAGAGGGCCATTGCTGCATCATGTCCTTGTTGGACTAATCCATCATAGTACTGTTGTGCGCTAGTCATGAAGTTTGGTTAGGGCTACACCGTATAGCAGTTTTCCACATGATTTCTGATGTTGGAAGTGGCGGTTAGTCTCTCCATTATTTCCGTTGCGAAAGGAGTAATATTTCGGTATATTTCCACTAGGTGTATCTTTTTACATAAATTTTCAAATGTTGCTTTGAATCAATTATCTATTTTATACTATTCAAATGAATAGAATAGTGTAATTTCAATGCCAATTCAGACAATTTCTATACGAATCATTGATACACTTGTTTTTCAGAACGGGATATCATGGACGACTACAGTAAACTCGAGTACATATGGTTGGATGGATACGAACCTACTCAGAACATGCGCAGCAAAACAATGGTGAGGAAAAACTTTGGAGGCACAGTAGAAGAATGTCCAATTTGGATGTTTGATGGATCCTCAACTCGACAGGCAGATGGTAGTGACTCTGATTGCTTGCTCAAACCAGTGAACATATTCCCTGACCCACAGCGAATCAACGGTTATTTGGTCATGTGTGAAGTGATGAATCCAGATGGAACTCCTCATGAAAGCAATGGGCGAGCTACTATTGATGATGATGACAATGATTTCTGGTTCGGTTATGAGCAAGAATATTTCATCATGGATGTAGAAACTCAGCTCCCTCTAGGATTCCCTGTGGGTGGCTATCCCGGGCCTCAAGGGTTGTATTATTGCTCAGTAGGTGGCAAGAATACCCATGGTCGTTCTTTAGTGGAAGATCATGCTGATTTGTGCCTCCAAGCAGGCATTAATTTCGAGGGTATTAACCAGGAAGTAGCTTGTGGGCAGTGGGAATTTCAGATATTCGCCAAGGGTGCTAAGCAGGCTGGCGACGAATTGTGGGTCGCGAGATACATGCTTGACCGCCTAACCGAAAGTTATGGCTACTACATTGAGTATCATCCGAAGCCAATCAAAGGTGATTGGAATGGTTCAGGCATGCATGCTAACTTCTCTAACGGCGCTATGAGGGAAACAGGCGGCAAGGAATTGTTTGACAGTATCTGTGAGGCATTTGGTCAAAACATCGAGAAGCATATGTCAGTCTATGGTGCTTACAATGAGGAGCGACTTACAGGACTTCATGAAACTCAGTCTATCGACCAGTTCTCATATGGCGTTTCTGATCGCGGTGCATCTATCCGTGTACCTGCTTCAGTGCCAAACGATGGCTGGGTGGGTCGTCTGGAAGATCGTCGCCCTGCCTCTAACGGTGACCCCTACAAGATTGGTGCTGTGATTATCTCGACGACAAAATCTGTTTGCTGATTTCTACTAATTAATTTGAGAAATCATACTTCATTGATTTTGGAGTAGATTAGGCTACACTTGTTTGTGTAGATGGTGGACGTGCCGAGATTTGAACTCGGGGCCTCTTCCATGCCAAGGAAGCGCGCTTCCAAGCTGCGCCACACGCCCAATAAGGAAGCGACTAGTCGGCCCGATTTAAGGATGCCCAGCACTCCCGCAGACTATGGTGGGCCGGACTCCGAGGGTGCCTTACCGTGTGATTTCAATTGATGCTGAACCAACAGATCAGCCCCCTCCGAGTCCCGAAGAATGGTTGGATATCATTCGTAATCATGTAGGTGAAATCGAGGCACCGTTCCTCAAGGGGTTGAATCGCTGGCTCAAGGTTTCTTGGTCTGAGCCTTCTTCTGATCTACTTGGAGTTACGCGTTTTGAACTGGACCCGAATGAACTGATGCGCAGGCGACGCATGCAATCTCCAAGCGGTCCGGTGCACATTGAATTGCACCCTATTCTCGTTGATGACCCGGCTTTGCTGGCACACACCTTTGTTCACGAACTTCTTCATGCAGTAGGTTTGACGGATCACGATAATCGGCATGCTTCCTTGACTGAAGCGATTGCACCTGCCCCCGCTCTAAGTGATTCTCCGGTTCTAATGCGCTTGCGTTCTGAGGTATTAGATGGCCAGGAGGTTCAAGAGTGGTCATGCACCAATTGTGGTACTACATGGAAGCGCACGACTGTATCACGTCCCAAGCGATGCCCTCGATGCGCTCGAGCTACTGTAATACCTCACGAGTATTCGCCTGATGATGACATTGAGAAGATGAGTTGATGCCGGTGGTCCGATCAGTTGATCTCGAAGGTTATAATCGAACATTGGTTTCTAGATTTCTAATATTGTTAGTTCTGCTTCTTTCTGTGGGTTTTTACGTCCTTTTCCATGACCGTGGAAAACCTCTCGACGTTTTTCTTTTACATGGTACCGGTGGGCTGGATAGCCTCATTCGAGCATTGTATCGGATTGCAGCAGGTTATCTTGCTGTTCACGCAGCGTTGTTCTGGATGGTTTGGAATCCAGTGCCGGGTTCTATGTCGCCTCTTTTCAGGGATGAATTAGTAGTCAAACCTCACTCCTCTACTGGTTTGGAGCGTCTTGTTCCATTTAGCTCATGGACTCTGATTATTTTTGGCTTAGCTATGTGGTTTAATGGCCTCATTTCCCTCTTTTTCCTCTTTGGTGCACCCCCTCCGATTCTCATTATCCAAGCTGGTGTTGGAGTGTTCTCTACGGCATTCAGTGCCGCGGCTCTCACTGCGGTGATAGTTCGTTATGTGATTCTTCCATCGATGGTTCAAAATGAAGGCCCAATCGATCACATGTTCTTGCCACATGAACAGGTTATGCATAATTGGGCATTGATTCTTCTAGCCGTGGAATTGGGGCTTGGGTGGATGGTGGTGCAGACACCTATGGTCAGCCTTGGACTCACTTATGGTGCACTTTACCTCATCTTCGCAGAGTTATGGGCGATCTGGGGTGGTGGCTACTATGTCTACGAATTCATAGACCCTAGGCCACGTCTTGCACCTTATCTCCTTCTGGGCTTGACTCTTGTTTGCGCATTGTCGTTCGGCGTGGGACTGATTGTCAGTTTAATTCGTGAACAGAATCCTTTCTTGGCCATTTTTCTCTTGTTTCTTCTTGTGATTGGTTCGACGCGATTCAAGAATCCCGCTGCTTTGGGCGACTCAACATCGAATTGAGTGCACAATTGAAATGTATCCGCACCTCGGATTGAATTGGGCGATTGGTGTAGTCTGGATATCATGGTGGCCTTCTAAGCCGCTGACACGGGTTCGAATCCTGTATCGCCCACTCCAAAAATTGGATTGATTTGGAATTTGTTTCCACCCATCTCTTCCGTAGCGCTGATATACAGGGGGCAGGTCGGGAAAGCGCATGAAGCGTGGTTCCCGGGCTTGGAAGAAGCGAGGCAACCAGCGCTGGAAGTGGCGGAAGAAGAAGCTCCGTCGCCGTAAGCGTGCTCGTCGTCAGGCTCGACAGTGAGACCGTTGAAATCAAATACGTCTTGGCCTTCGCCAAGGCTACCCTATGGGGGTATAGTATAACCTGGTAGTACCGCGGGCTCCAAATGCCCATGTGATGAATATTGCATACACTAAGCGGAAGACACCCGCTAATCTGGGTTCAAATCCCAGTGCCCCCACCTCATTCTTCCTAGTTCGCCGCAGGCATCAAACACCGAGGCGTGCTCATTCGTGCCATGACAAGTTCATCCAATGAGATGATTGCTTATGTTGACATGGACGGAGTGCTTGTTGATTTTCCATACAATATCGAGGATGTTCATGAGTCCATCTTGGAGGAGTGTAAGGACTGGTGCACGCGGACACAAAATCATCATTCAGATTTCGATGGCTTGTTCGCGACCTTGCCCCCGATAGCCGGTGGGGCGGAAGCGCTCGGTCGCCTCGAGGCTGGAGGTTACACTGTATATCTACTATCGACTGCCCCGTGGAGTAACCATTCTTCGTCATCAGACAAGCGGCGATGGGTGGAAAAGCATCTTCCGAATCTTCAGGTAAAGCGGTTGATACTCAGTCATCGAAAGGATCTCAATCGTGGGACTATCCTAATCGATGATCGGCCGAACAATGGGGCGAAAGAGTTTGGAGAATTAGAGGGCCAGCGTTGGATTCATTTCGGCTCGGAGGCGTTTCCGGATTGGGACGCCGTACTTACTGAGCTCGGCTGTTGATTCTGTAGTCGTGGGGTTCATTTCTATCCACGACTTCGCTTGCTTCGATGACTCGCACTATCGCACCGGCTATTGGCATGGTTCTGCTGTTGCTCTTCCCTTTAGTAGGCAGTCTTGGCGCCCCTAGTGAGTTTGTACCCGTATCAGATTCTCCAGGCCAGTATACTCGTATGGAATGGACGATGGAAATTCCTCACCAGGCGTTTGAGGCTGGTCCTGAGTTGCCATGGTGGGAGAGGACTACACTGGATAATGATCGAAACCATATCCATGATTCGCTCCAAGACCGCGAAGGAATATTGTGGATTGGATTGAGTTACGGTCGCGATGTTGTTGAACAGGATATGGATGCATTACGTGCTCTGGGTATTGATCCTAAAATCGAGATTGCGGCCGTAGATGCGGTTCTTCTCGGCGCTATTGATGCATCTCATCTGAATGATCTAACTATGCTCAATGGAGTTGTGATGGTAGAGGAATATGGCCTTCTTCGTTTCCATGGCGATATTCAAACGCATGCAGTTAAGGCGCGTGCGTCAGATGTTTACCCCGACGGTGCATGGAATCTATCAGTTTCGGGCCAAGGAATCAACATTGCCCTAACTGACACCGGTGTGGACAGTGAGCATCCAGGGCTACTTGGTAAGCATGTGGCCGGATATGATGCAGTTTGCTTTGTTCATTCAGATCCGACTTGTATCTTAAACGGAGGTCGAGAGACGGATGGGTCCTTCGATCCGGATGACGGGAATCAGCACGGGACGGCATGTATGGGGATGGCTGCTGCGAGTGGCATTGGTCCAGATGGCAGCCAGACCGATTACTACGGTTCTGCCCCAAATGCATCGTTAGTTGATGTGCGCATCGGTACCGATGTAGGTGCCGGGCCCTTCGAGAATTATCTGTTAGAGCAGGAATTCTATGAATCTGCCATGAATGGGATGCAGTGGATTATCGACAACAAGGATACGGCTTGGGCTGGTGTTGACGAAGACCTTCATGGAATTGACATTATTTCTCTCTCATGGGGGATTACGAGTCATGAGGGTGGCGGCAGCGATGGCGAAGATATGCATAGCCGAATCCTCAATGAAGCCACACTTGCCGGTGTGACCGTCAGCGTTGCTGCAGGTAACGATGGCCCTGACAATGATGGTCTATCTGGAATGGGGTCGAGTAGTCTTTCTATTACAGTTGGAGCCACTGACGATAAGAATACAATCGAACGTGAGGATGACACTGTTGCAGGATATTCCAGCCGTGGCCCACGTCGTGACAATGGCGATTCTAATCCTGTAAATGAGCTCAAACCTGACCTCTCTGCGCCAGGTACGAACATCATACAAGCAGAGGGTTGTGTTACTAGTGGTGGCTGTAGTAATCTTGTCCCAGGGCAGGATGCCTCAGACAATGACTACACTGGACGAGGAAGTGGTACATCGTATGCTACTCCTGCAGTCACTGGAGTCATTGCTCTAATGATGGAAGCAAATCCAGATCTTGATCCACTACAAATTCGTGAGGTCCTCAAACAGACTGCGGAGCGGCGTGGTGAGGCTACACAACCAGATGTGGACCCATATTGGAATCGGGATTTTGGGTGGGGTATGGTGGATGCACGTGCCGCGGTCGAACTATCGTTCCATCTGATTGAGACCAATCAAACCTCGATGGTCGATTGGACTCTTCAGAACCACCATCTCAACACCTCGCTGGATGATTCAGGTATGGCAGTTATCACTGGGCATTCTTGGGGTATTGATTCACCTGTTGAGAGCGTTGAATTCCGCATTGATGGAGGCCAATGGTATCAGACGACTTACGAATCCGTACCATCTGAAATCCCATCTCTTGTTCCATTCAACTGGACTCTTGCACTTGATGCAGATTCTCTTTCCTCTGGAACTCATCTTGTCGAGATTCGCGCCATTGATGCGGAAGGTATCTCTCTCCCAATAGTCCTTGAGATTGAAGGCGGAGGATCTGTTGAAGGTGCTGCGGGTTTTTCGGCTTATCTCTTCTCGTTGGCCATCGTTCTGATTGTTGTTCTTGTATCCAGTGTAGTTCTATTCCTCCGTACCGGAAATGATGATGATGAGGTATCATCTGAGATTATGGAAGCAACATTAGTACCCTCTGATGGTGATGATTTGGATGATATGACCGTTGCCGAACTGAAGGAACACCTCCGTTCCGAGGGGTTATCGACATCTGGGAAGAAGGAAGTTCTCATTCAACGGCTACGAGATGCCCCGAAGGCTCGTTAGCCGGGGCTTCATAACCGGGTCCCGTGTGCGTCGGTTATGGCGGGATTTTCAGACAGGGCGAATTCCATTCAGCCAACGGGCGTTCGTAAGATGTTCGATATGGCTGGGGGCGACGTCATTTCCTTCGGTCTAGGGGAGCCAGATTTCCAACCTCCTCAGGTCGCTATTGATGCAATGCACCAAGCGATGCTTGCCGGCCACAACAAATACACTACAACTGCTGGACTACCCGAACTTCGCCTCAAGATTGCGGAATCACTCAGTCATTTTCAGCCAGGAATGGATGAGTCCAATGTCTGTATGACGATGAGCGGAACGAATGCGTTGCTCAATTGCTTCCTTACTCTGGTCAACCCGGGTTCAAACGTACTTATGCCTGAGCCATATTTTCCTCTCTATGGTCCAGACGTTCTGATTGCAGGGGGGGAGTCGAGATTCTATCCGTGCCTCTTCGAAAATGAATTCATTCCCCAAATCGATGTCCTTGAATCTCTTGTTGACGAGAATACAGTAGCAATCCTCTACAATTTCCCGAGTAATCCTACTGGGGCGACGATTACATCAGAGCAACGTGACGAATTACTCGCGTTTGCAAAACGTCATGATCTCTGGATTATTACAGACGAGGTTTACGATCGGATAGTGTATGATGTGGGTCATGTTTCGTTTCTTGGTACTGGGTATGACCAGACATTGCTGATAAATTCCTTTTCTAAGACGTTCGCGATGACAGGGTGGAGAATCGGATATATCTGTTGCCCAAATCAAGATACTATGCGTCAAATCATCAAGATGCAGTACTACATCACGGCATGTAGCAATGATGCCATGCAATATGCTGTACTAACTGCTTTTGATGAAGCATCAAATTATCCTGAAGAGATGGCGAAGGAGTTCCAAGCTCGACGCGATTTGATTTGTGATCGTCTTAATGCGATGCCAGGTGTATCTTGCCATGTGCCCAAGGGTGCATTCTACGTATTTCCTAAGATGGAGGTCCCAGGTTTGTCTTCCGAAGAACTTGCAATTGAACTCCTACATGGAGGAGTCCTAGCCTCACCTGGTTCCGCTTTTGGGGAGAGTGGAGAGGGTCATATTCGCTTTGCATATACCATCTCGCGTGACGATATCTCCGCGGGTATGGACAAGGTTGAGGCGGTCCTTCGCCGTCTTCGAGGGGAGTGAGGATGTCATTCAGCGTCGAGTTGTCTCGCTTCATTATCGCCCTCTCAATCTCTTGGTTCGTAACACGAATTCCCCTTTTCCTCCTTCCTCGAATAAATCTGCACGACTTACCACTCGAGGATCATCCTGCGTCTCTTCCTGTTGATGAGGCGCTAATTCTTCAGTTACTGCGAGTTCGTCGAGCATACTGGGCATCTATACCGATTGGGCTAGTGCCCATTGTTCTAGGATTACTGATGATTTCCCAATCTCCTTCTTCGTTCGGTTTTGGGTTGATTGTTGGGGCGGCTTGGGTCCTAATTGCACGTATTACGCCATTTTCGATTGAACCTACGGGCCGGTACCCTTACTCGATGGGCCTTATCCATGAATTGAATCGACTTCGTCTTGAGCCCACTTCATGTTGTGGTAATCCCTCGCCTATCTGGGAACTTGATGGTGTCAAGTGTACCTCTTGCCATGCCCTCCTTCTTGCTGAATCTCGCCCTGACCTTGGCCGGCGGCGTTCGGACAACATTCTGCTCGCTTTGATGCGTGTTATTCTGCTTGACGGCCGGCCATTTGTCGATGCTGCTGAAGAGGAATGATTACTCCTTCCCTTTCTTCCGTGCTTCCAACCTTCCCGCAACTTGTGAAGCAACCCATCCAGATAATCCTCCTACTGGGACTTCAGGAAGAAGCCCCTCGTCCGAATGAGACTTAGTATCCATTGGTTCAGATGTTTCTTCTGATGGTGTGAACATGTCGAATTCGTAGTCATAGGAAGTAGTCTCTATTTCTTCGTTCGATGTCTCAATTTCAACGAGACGGTTTGCAGGATCTTGCATCCATCGAGGGACAGCAATAGCTCCCCCTCCAAGCACAGTGATGGTAGTGAAAGTTGCAATGGGGAGGACGGATAATGCGACGAGCATATCGATGAAGGATGATTCGGGGACGGTGGCTTCAACTGGGAGGAGAGATTCAATCAAACGCTTCTCAACTGCGAGTGATTGCCAGTTTTCCATATCAATTCCAAGCCAATTGAAGGAGATTCCAATCAATACGCGAACGATTAGCCAGAGTATGAGGACAGGAAGCGTCCACGTTAACTTCGTTACTTTCTCCATTAACATACGCAGCGTTGATGCGGCTCCAACAAATCGCCCTGCATACAGTGGATAAATCCGAAATCCGGCCATGAGGCCAATGAAGTAGATCATTAGTCCGAATTCAAACAAATGCCCATCAGCAATCATACTCTCAGGAGCATACTGCATCGCAATCACTGGGATAAGGACAAGGATGACTTGCATAGGCGCTGCAAGAATCTGGAGTCCACCATGTACTTCCAGTAGCCCGCGGCGACGCGTTTGGACCTGTTCGTGGACAATTCGAATCATGCGGCCAAACGGACTCGTTCGGAGGCGCTCCCTTGCCGAATCTACAGCCTCAGGGTTGCGGTATCGATTACTCAATCTAAGTTGAGCGAGCCAACCGCCAGAGTCTGCAACGGTAAGAGGCATGAATCCGCCAGCGACAAGTGCAAGAATGAACGAGATAATCCCGTATGCAAGCGCTGCAGATAGAATCCAGGGCATCAGTTCTAACTGGATGGAAAGCGTCGCGGATTGTGTATCGATTTCGACGAGATACGTTATTGCGAAGGCGACAGCCGGCGCAATCAGGACTTGTCCCCCGATAATCATGGTAAGCCAGATCCGGGCGAAGAGTGATCGGACGACCGCCACGAGGGGTTAGCCGTAACCTCTCGACCTAAGTGATTGCCGATGACAAGGAAGTCAAGCCGTGTTTCATGCAAGTTCTGCTGAAAGCCACCGTTGTTGAGACGCTCGGTTTCGCCTCAACCTTATTATCGCGCCACGACTGCGTTGAGTGTTGGTATCGATGGGTCGATTGAGTGCATTTCTGTTGGTCTTCACTTTGGTTGCCATGTCTGCAGGACCTCTCCTTGCGCCACCGTCTCCCTCAGATTCGCCAATTGAGGCCTTCGATACCTCGGGTCGTGCTCTGGTTGATTTCACCGTGAGCGACATCAGTTTTGGCAATGTATCATCCGCCGCTAGCACATTCACTCAGCCAAATGGATCTAGCGTAGATTACATCTACGTGCGTGAGACAATTGCTCTTTCTTTTGAGTTCAGAAATGCCGGTACTCGTCTTGATCCGGCTTCTGCAGTTGGCACCATGGAAGTATGGCATCCGATTGGTTTCGTTGTTGAATCTTGGTCCGTGAATTTGTCTCTTGCAGGCGGGCAATCTACTATCGAATCTGTGGACTGGACTCCGGCGGCAGCCCACAGTCATCTCTCAGATGATGGTACACTTGGCGGCGGATACATTCTCCGTGGGAGCGTCGATGCGGGGGTACTCGATGGTAACGAAGCCAACGATGTATATGATGAGAACATCATCGTTGCCCTCTATCATGACCGTGTAGAGAGCGCTCTATGTGGCGATGTTGATGGCGATGGTTCCGCTGATTGTCCCAATGCCCTCTCTGTCCCTATGTGGGTTGGCGCAGGTTATGATGTTGGCAACGACTTCTCAATCAAGGATGAAGGGCAGTTTCAGATGCTCGCATCCTCTACCTCGGCGGAGGGAAACCGCCATCTCCAGATTGCCGGTGATTCTGGCGTATACATCAGTAGTCGAAACGATAGGATGTGGTGGGCGTGGCCGGATGCAAATCAGAACTGTAACGACGGTTTCGAATCCTTGGGTTATGGCCAAAATGATGGTACCCTATCTACTGCTTATGGTACATACATCTGCACAGTCCAAGTCAAAGGTTTCGACTTCGTATCTTTGCAGGCCAGAGTCCAAGCATGGGGGTCTATGGGGCAAGGCGATGAGCTTGCCCTTGAGGCTAATACAGGTCTCTCTCAGCAACGCCTCAATCTCTCGGAAGCTACCATTGGTGCAACCTCTGCAGATTGGACTCCGGTTATCTGGAATATGACAGATGTTTTCCCGAATTCCAACTACGGCTTAGCATTCCATTTCAGCTCGGATAATAACGATGCAACTCAAGGAATCCATGTAGATGATCTCATGCTCTTCGGTGTTGAGCGTGTCGATGAGTACACAATCGATCTTGATTGCAATGAACCTACGAATGGCGTATTCAATGTCATTCCTGCAGACCCAAGCCCTCCTTCTCTTCGCTGCACTTTGACGAACAATGGTTACCGCACCGTTTCACCCACCATTCACACCAAGGTTGACAACTCTTCTTGGATGTCTCAGTTCCCTCTCAGAATCGATTCTACGGATCCCTTGGATCATGATAACACTGTAACGATGATGCCAGTCGATGCAGGCAACACATCAGAGTTCTGGGTTAACCTCTCGATTCCCGCTGGGTCAAATGTCGAGACTGTCAACTGGTCCGTCTGGCTCAACGATTCGGTTAATGCCCAGAATAAGGGGCAACGTCACTTCGATGTAAATGTCGTTTCTTCGTACTCTGCAAGTTTCCGTCAAACGAATATCGTAACTCCTGCGCTTACCTTGCCGCCTACCGCGACAGGTAATGTGACGATGAGTCTACAGAATACCGGAAACGAAGATGTTGCCTGGTCCTTCGGAGCATATTTCAATGATCCATTGTGGTCCAATTCAAACCTTGAGTGGTTCGATTCTACTGGTACGCCGATGACTAGCATAATGGTGGCACGCGGCGCCACTGTCAATGTCATCGCTCAGTTTACTGCTCCAGATGATGCAGTCCCAGGCCCAGTCGAGATTACGTTGCTAACCAATGCCGTGCCTCCAGCAAGTGCGCAATCGACCTGGTCAATCCAGATTGAAGTCCCTCCAGTGACTGACCTGAGCATTTCTGCGATGTCGGATGAGATTACCGCTCCATCTAACGGCCAGATGGTTCAGGTCGAGATGACACTCATCAATAATGGAAATAGTGATGAGAATTACAATCTAAGTCTACAAGCAAACTACTTGCTGGGTGCGAGTTTGTCTATTCAATCGACGGGCTTACTCGACGCCTTTGGAGGCGATACAACGGTCTATCTCATTCTACCTATGCCCTCTCTCCTTCGCCCTGACCTTTACTTGATTGATGTGACTGCAACTTCAGAGTCCGATCCGAACTACGAGGTAACGCAACAGATTCGTCTGACGGTTCCGCCTACCTACGCATTAACTGTCGAAGACCTCGATATGAGTGGTCAGACCTTCTCTCCAGGCGATTCTTGTCGCACGGGTAAGTGGGAGGTTACAAACATCGGAAACATGGACGATCGCTTCTCAATTGCAGTTGACCATCCTGATACTATCACCGTTGAGCTCCGTGACGCCAACAGCCAACCGTTGTCGCCTGCAGAGACCCCCGTCGTTGCACCAGGTAGTTCCTACAATGTGACTTTCTGTTACGCTTTCGTCGAAGGAACTAGTGGCTCTCAGACCCTATCCTTAACTGGGTCATCAATCAATTACGATGGTTCCGGAGACGCCCCCTCAGACACAGGTTCTGCAGTGTTCGATGTTGGGACTCAGGGCTGGATCAATGTGGTGGGTCAAGGGCCGATGGTAATTGATAGAGCAATCCAGACCGAGACGCTCACGTTCGAACTTCACAATCGGCATCCAACTGTTTCTCAGCAAATTCGCTTGGATGTCAGTGCAAATGAGATGACCGCCTATGGGTTCAATCCACGTGTCGTCGAGAGCGATCGCGAGTTCCAACTTGGCCCTGATCAGCGCCGAATCATCACAGTCGAGATTGAACCTTCTGAGGTTGCTCTTCTCAATCTACCTCTGGATCAGATTACGCGTAATTTCACTCTTGAGATTGATGCCGACCTTGACACCGTTGAGTACCTTCAGGAAATCACATTTGTACGTATGCAATCTCAATCTGAGGGGACGTCTTCTGGTTTGGATGTCATCGGAGTCCTTGGAGTCATCTTCGGAGTTCTCATCGTTATCGCTCTCCTTGTGGTCTTTGTTCGAATTGTCATGGGGACGCAGCAGATTGAGGATGAAGTCGTCAGTCTTGCAGATTACCAATCCTCTATGGAGGGTAAGTATCGCGAAATAGCACCGGCTCCTGAAATCCCAACAGCACCGACCATGATGCCTTCACAGGATGCGTTTACCGCTCCACCTGCGCCATCGGTACCTGCTGAACCGATCTACGCACCCGCCCCTGCTACACCGGCCGTGGCACCCACTGAACCCGTCTATACTCCTGCTGTACCGGCCGTGGCCCCGCCTCCAGAAATCAACCCCCCACAGGAATTTGAAATCACCGTCCCACTGGAATATAGTAACAGTGTATTTGCAAAAGTAATCAGCCAGAACGGGATTCACGATGGCGCAGCCTTCCTTTCCTTTGCAGGAGGTTATGATGCGGATGGGAATGGCTATCTCCGACAAAGTGAGTTGGATCGGGCCGCTTCTGAGTATGTGGCTGGTGGGCACAACCAACCCACTACATCGCCTGCATTCACAGATGAGCAACTGATTGCCAGTGGATGGACACAAGAACAGATTGATGCAGCACGAGCGAGCGGTCAAATTTAGTATTCTAGGGTCTCTTAGTAGCCTTCCCGCCTTCCCGTGCCCTTAAGGGGCAATGCTTGGTCGGCGGGATGTCGGATGGAGCGATAATCATGCAGTCGGGACAGCAACCAATTTTCATTCTCAAAGAGGGGACGACTCGCAGCCGTGGGAAGACCGCGCAGAGTAACAACATTGCAGCAGCTAAGGCTGTGGCCGATGCGGTGCGTACGACGCTTGGCCCCAAAGGGATGGACAAGATGCTTGTCGATTCTATGGGTGATGTTATCATCACCAACGATGGCGCAACGATTCTGAAGGAGATGGACATTGAACACCCTGCGGCTAAGATGATTATCGAGGTCGCTAAGACCCAGGAGGCACACTGTTTTGATGGAACAACATCTGCTGTTGTTCTTGCAGGGGAATTACTCAAGCGCTCTGAGGATTTGATTGAGCAGAACGTCCACCCTACCATCATTTGTGAGGGGTTCAGGATTGCTGCTGAGCGTTGCCTTGAACTGCTTGACAATCATTCCATCTCGGTAAGTCCAGAGATGCTCCATGAAGTAGCGAAGACTGCTCTTACTGGGAAGAGTGCAGGGGCAGTCAAAGCCTTCCTTGCAGAGATTTGTGTGGATGCAGTTCTCAAGGTTGCCACGCAGGAAGATGGAGAAGTTATGGTTAATCTCGACGATGTTAAGGTCGAGAAGAAGCAGGGTGGTTCAATCAAGGATAGTACCCTTGTTGACGGAATTATTCTCGACAAGGAACGCGTCCACAGTGGAATGCCTCGCTCCATAAATGGCGCTCAAGTAGCTCTCATCAACTCTGCAATCGAGGTAAAGAAGACCGAGGTTGATGCGAAGATTCAGATCACAGATCCGAATATGTTGGCACAATTTCTCGATGAGGAAGAAGGTTATCTCAAGGGCCTAGTAGATACTATTCTTGCATCTGGTGCCAACGCAGTCGTCTGTCAGAAGGGGATTGATGATTTGGCTCAACATTACATGGCCAAGGCTGGCATTTTTGCTATTCGCCGCGCCAAGAAGTCAGATATGGAAGCTCTTTCAAAGGCGACTGGTGGCCGAATCGTCACTAATATCGATGACTTGAGTGCAGATGATCTCGGCCGCTGTGACAAGGTCGAGGAACGCAAGATAGGTGAATCAGACATGGTATTCCTTACTGGCTGTGATGAGGCAAAAAGCGTCAGTGTCCTTCTTCGCGGAGGGACTGATCACGTTGTGGATGAGATTCGTCGTGCTTTTGATGACGCAATTGGAGTTGTCAGCGTCGCCCATGAGGATGGCGCGGTTCTGACTGGTGGCGGCAGCGTTCTTGCCGCACTCAGTCGAGATTTGCGAACTTTCGCTGAAGGGGTCGGTGGCCGTGAACAGATGGCGATTGAGGCTTTCGCAGGTGCCCTAGAGGTCATCCCGCGCACACTTGCAGAGAATGCTGGACTTGATCCTGTGAATACTATCATCGATGTCCGTAAAGCGCACGCTGAGGGGAAGTCAACGTTTGGCGTGAATGTATTCGAAGGCGGTGTAATGGACATGAAGGACGCGAATGTTGTGGAACCCGTCAGAGTTGTTGAGCAAGCAATTCAGAGTGCTACTGAGACCGCTACTATGATACTGCGAATCGATGATGTAATCTCATCTAAGGGTGTTAGCCTTGGTAACGAGGGGATGATGGATGGCATGGACCTCTGAGTCGCTTCTTCACTGAACCCCATCCCGTTATATTCAATAATCCCATTCGGTTGCTTTGGTTCATCTGATAGGGTGCAATGATATGTCAGATGATTTGGTTCAGTTTCTGACTGCAGGAGATCGCACTCTAAACATCCTATTTGGGTCTCAAAGCGGCAATTCAGAGGATTTGGCTTCGAAGATTGGCAAACAAGCATCTTCCTATGGTTTGGAATCCACTGTCCATGATATGGGTGAGGTCGATTTAGCCTCTCTTTCTGGAATGAAGCGTGTCCTCATAGTATGTTCCACATGGGGTGAAGGAGAGCAACCTGATAATGCCGAAGATCTTTGGAATAATGCAAATGGGGATTCCGCTCCGTCTTTGAATTCAACAAACTTCTCAGTTTGTGCTTTAGGAGATACGAGTTATGAGTTATTTTGCGAATCTGGAAAGGAATGGGATCGCAGATTTGAGGAATTGGGCGGAAAGAGGCTACTGGACAGGGTTGACTGTGATGTCGATTATGACAAACCTGCAGCCAGTTGGGCTGAAATGGTCCTTCCTCGAATGGCTGCAGTAGATGGAGATGGCCTATTTCAGGAAGATAAGGTTGCTAGTATCTCAGATTTCGTCTCATCAGGCGGTTCATTACAAGCATCAGATACTCCCACTCTAACATCCGATGATGTCAGCTCAAAGGCTGCAATTCAAGGAGGGAGCGATACTCAGGTGTTCATGCATGAGGGAGATCGATCGTTACACATCCTATTCGGTTCACAGAGCGGTAACTCTGAAGGTTTGGCTGCGAAGATTGGCAAGCGTGCCTCTGCATATGGTCTAGATGCTACTGTGCACGATATGGACGGATTCGATGTCTCATCTCTATCCGGTATGTCTCGCGTCCTGATTGTTTGTTCCACATGGGGTGAGGGTGAGCAGCCAGACAATGCCGAGGCACTCTGGATCGCTGCGAATGCGGACGGTGCTCCATCTCTTGGCCAAACTCATTTCAGTGTCTGTGCACTTGGAGATACGAGTTACGAACTCTTCTGTGAGTCTGGTAAAGAATGGGATAAGCGCCTTGAAGATCTAGGGGGGACGCGTCTAGTCGACCGTCTTGATTGTGACGTTGATTACGACACGCCTTCGGCCATATGGACTGAATCGGTTCTTGCTCACATGTCTGCAGTCGACGGAAACGGCACCTTCCAAGCGGAAATGGTTGAACTCATCATAATGGAAATCCAAGGTGACGAAGACGTCTCAGTCGACGGAGATGACGGATTTGTGATTCCTAATCTTAAGTCGGAGGAACTTCAAGTCAATGTGCAAGTGTTCCGTTACGATTGCGCTGTTGGAGAACGCGGTACCGATGAATGGGCATGTATCCTTCCGGGAAATATGTCTGTTCTTGAGGTGCTCAGAACAGTGAAAGAAACAGAAGATGGATCCCTTACTTTCCGAGATGGACCGGCAAATGATCCTTGCACCGTAATTTCAGTCAACGGACGTAATGTCCTACCCGGTTTGACTAAGATTTCTGATATCGCTTCGTTAGTTAACGGCTCTTGGAAGATAGTCATTGAACCACTGACTGGTGGAGAGGTGATTCGCGATCTTGTAGTCGATCTTTCCATCCATGATATTAGGCGTTCATCTCTGAAGCCATGGTTCCATGGCGCCACTAGGGATGGCATAGATTTCTCTCAAGGAGTCATCGGTTCCTTGGCCTCGAGTGAGGCTACTGAAATACATTCAATTCGTGACTTTACCAGTTCTGTTCTCGTGGATTCGTTTTCAGATGCCATGTCGTTTAATGAATCGTATATTGGACCATCTAACGTGGTCTCATTGTGGTCCAGAATTACGGACCCACGCACCTCGGAGAAGAATAAAGCCGACCACATGTCGTCGCTTGCATCTATGGGTGGAATCAAGGCTGAAACTGATCTTTCATCGATCTCAAGAAATGGTGAATTGGGTATGAGAATTTCTAGTCACATGCTCGATGCCAAAACATCCGTTTTGAGAGATGGTGCTTTTTCTGACTCGCGTCATGGGAAGCATGTCTGGTGGTATTGCTGGAGTGTCAAAATGAGTGGTAAGGTGAATGATGCCGTAATTTATCGGCAGGTTTTGGGTCCAATAGGATTGATTGGTAACTTGTTCTCGGGGGTCTCTGCTAGGATGATTCTAGGATTCACCCGAACTGGAGGGCGTGTCTTCAATGGACTTCTGGGCATGGTGGCTCCTCCTGCCGGAGTAGGTAAGATGCCGAAACAATTCAACACACCTGTCAAAAATCATCACCAAGTTGTTGCAATTTACAATGAGATTGGGGGCGGCTTCTGATGGCTAATTCCTATGCCTACCATCCAGGAAACGTCGCTCACAGTAGTGCTATGGAAATCGAGGATACGGTTCCATTGATTGCAAGATCACTGGGGATTGATCTCGTACCTCTTGAAGGAGCTACTAGTTGCGGTGCAGGTATAATCCGTCAAGCGAATCGCCGTTTACAATTGACATTGAATGCTAGGACATTTGCAATGGCGGAAGCATTAGGATTGGAAATTCTGACACCTTGTGCTGCGACAGCGGGAAACTTGTGCGAGGATTTGGATGAACTTCGCCGTAATCCAGATTTGCTTGCAGATGTCAATCGAATATTGGATTCTACATGCGATATGCAATTTTCAGGCGGTACGGAAGTCCGGCACCTCATGCACGTCATAGTCGAAGATATCGGTCTGGAAAAGCTCGAAGAGAAAGTAGTTAACCCTCTTGGCTTCAAAATCTCAGGCTACTATGGGCCGAATATTCAACGTAAAGGAGCATGTGGTTCGGATGATGTCTTCCTCCCGAATTATCTTGAAACTGTGATAGACGCCGTTGGAGGGACTCCCATTTCTCTAGACAGCAGGACTCAGAGTGTGGGTGTTCCCAGCTTGCTCTCTGAGGAATCTACTGCCTTGAAGCAAGCAGCAGGAGTCCTCTCTGAGGCAGTTGATGAGGGTGCTGAATTACTTGTCAGTATCTGTAATCTTTCTCACGCGGTTCTAGATGTGTATCAAATAAAGGCATCAAGAATCAGTGGCCTAGAGACTCGCATCCCAGTTATCCATTTCACTGATATGTTAGCGTATTCTTTTGGCCACTTGAACAAGCGACTCGCGCAACTTCGGACTCGAGTCAAGGTCATTGGATCATGAATCTCAGGCCCTGTCATTACCTGAGCCTCTAGTCCATTCGTCCAATCCACTTTGCCCTTGAGGTCGCCTTTGTTCAAGGGGAATATCGACTGGTGTTTTCTTTTCAGGTATATCTGTTACTTCGTTAAGTGGTGTTTCATCTACTGTTTCCATTGTCCGTGTCAATCGAACACGCTCATCAAGAACAAATTGTTCGGCGTTAACTTTCCCTTCTTTCATTTCCACTTCAAATGAGTCCAGTAGGGCGAGGTCCGGACTGAAGCTTCGCCTCCGGCGCCGGACTCGCTGGATTGCAATCAGCATCCGTTCTTCTCTCCGATGGGCTGATGCTTGTGTACCTTCGTCGCGTGTGCCTTCTGCAATCAGGACATAGACGGTACCTTCGTCTTGACGTCCTGTTCGCCCTCTTCGCTGAATCGTTCGAATCTCGCTTCCAACCGGTTCATAGAACAACACTAGGTCTGCACGAGGGATGTCTAGGCCTTCTTCTCCAACAGAGGTGGCGACAAGGACATTGTATTCCCCAGAACGAAATGAGTCTAGGCGTGCAATTTGTTCAGCCTGGTTCATCCCGGACTGCCCAGCGCGATCGGTTTGCCCGATGAAGGGTGTGACTCGGACTCCTGGAATGTCTTCTAGATGGCCGACTATGGCCGATACTGTATCTCGGTAGTTGGCGAATACGATAGTTCTCCCATCGGGATTCCGTCGAATTTCATCACGCACCACTCGGCGTGTGAAGGATACCTTACTATGTATCTCATCCATTGAATCTAATCGGTCAGAGAGAAGGCGTATTCTTTGATCAGAAATGAATTCGTGAATTGACCGGGCCTCTTTCCCTTTCGCCTCTGCACGGATTTTCATGCGTCCAAGGGATTGACGGGCGGCTGCAACGCCTTGAGAAACTAGTAGATTGCTAAGTGTTAGTAGGCGGATAGATACGCCGATATCCGCTGCGCTCCTGTATGCAATTCGTTCTTCTCGAGCAATAGCAGCCTGAACTCTGCGCATTGCTTCGTTTAATCCTCCTATGGTGATTGTTCCACTTCGAACATAATGCCCCAAACGGCGTTCTCGTTGCACGATGGCTTCCAACCACCCCTCTAGGGGCCTTGCAAGATCCCTAAGCTCCTGTGGAACAGGGACTTTGATTTCCTCGACCTCAAGATTCGATGCATATGGCTCCAACATCGTTTCTGTTGATCCTCGCGCATGGATTCCTGAGAGGCGAAGTCGTTCACATACTTCCTCAACTCCATTTTCGTTCCATCCCGGAGATGCGGTTGCTCCGAGAATCAGTGCATCTGGGTTCGCAGTCATCAGTAGATCACCTAACTGTGCTACCGCGGAATTCCCAGTGGCACGATGCGCTTCATCGACTACAAGGAGAGCGATATCGGATAAATCCAATGTGCCTTTCAAGGCATCGTTTCGAACCACTTGAGGTGTTGCCACAGTGATCCGATTTTGGGACCATTCATCTTTGCGCTTTGCAGGAGGTGTTGCTCCTGTAAGTCGACCCACTCTGTCTTCTTCGCTTACGGATAGGACTCGTTCTAGTCCTCGATGTTGCTGATCTACTAGGGCATTTGTGGGTGCAACAAGGATGATCCGGCCTTCTTTAGTTCGGAGTATTTCAGAAATCGCCATCCACTGGACGGCCGTCTTTCCCATCCCAGTAGGGAGGACGAGAAGTGTGGAGGTGGCCAAGCATGCGTTGACGGCTTCTAGTTGGTAAGCGCGAGCCTCTACAGCTTCATCCTGAAGGAATGGGTGCAGAACCATCGGCGGCATGGAACCATCCTTCCTCCGTCAGGGTTGAAAATAGTTCCATCTATTTCAGAGATAGATTTCGGGGCGGCGTGCATCGAAGATAACCCGATTCAAAGTCGAACCGTTGATATACTCGACTGAGGTCGGAGGGCTGCTCAGTACGCGAGCAACCAGACACTGACGGGCTCTGCAACAGCATCCCGGCACGCCGCCAAGGCAATCGCCACAGCGGCCGGGTGTCACGGTTGCTCCTGCGTTCCCTGGGCCAGTTCACGCCGCTTTGGTGGCCTCTGAATTGCAAACAACCCATTGGAGGAAACACAACATGGCCGACAAGCATCGCCCTCGTAGAGGTAGCATGGCGTTCAGCCCGCGCAAGCGGGCGAACCGACAACATGGACGGGTCAAATCATGGCCCACGACCGATTTGGATGAGGTTCGTGTCCAGGGTTTCGCTGGTTGGAAGGCCGGTATGACTCACGTGCTGATGCGTGACCTCAATCCCTATTCTCCCAGCGCTGGTGTTGAAGTTCGTCACGCTGTCACAGTTGTCGAGGTCCCTCCAATTCGGGTTCTCGCAGTCCGTGGTTACCACATGACCCCCTACGGTCTTCAAACCGCAGGCGAAGCATGGGCTGACGCTGAAGATCTTGATGAGAATATCAAGGGTCTTTTCCCTAGATTCGCTAACCGCTCCAAGGCGGATAGTCAGGTGCAGGATGGCATCAAGCCCGCTAAGCGTGGTGGCCGTCAGACAATGCCTAAGAATCACGATTCTGAAGGCAATTTCAATGCTCTAAAGGAGCACGTCCTTGAAGAGGTGCGTATCCTTGTTGCGACACAACCATCTCTCGTGAGCGGTTCCCCTTCCAAGACCCCTGAGATCATGGAACTTGGTTTGACAGGTGGAGATATTGAGGCCCGTCTAGAATGGGGTAAGGAGAACCTCGGCAAGGAGATTATCTTCAATGACGTCTATGGTGTTGGCCAGGATGTCGACGTCGTTGGTATCACCAAGGGCAAAGGATTCCAAGGTTCTGTTAAGCGATGGGGCGTCAAGCTCCTCAGTCACAAGAACAGTAAGAGGCGTCGTCAGGCCGGTAACCTCGGTGACTTCGGTACTGGATACGTTCGTTCCACTGTTCCCCAAGCGGGTCAGGTCGGATTCCATCACCGCACTGAATACAACAAGCGGATTTTGATTATCGACGATTCGGAGAATAACAATATCACTCCAGCAGGTGGATTTCTCCGCTATGGCGAGGTGAAGAATCAGTACGTAATCATCAAGGGAAGTCTTCCTGGTCCTACCAAGCGTCTTCTTCGATTCCGTGATGCTACACGATCGAAGGGCGATGTTGAACCTGAGAAGATTGAGATTACTCACGTGAGTAATTCTAGCAAGCAGGGGGTGTGATGAATGAAGACGAAGACTATTGCAATTTCATTCTCCGATGAGGCCTCCGCTTCCGCTAAGGATGGCTCCTCAATATCTCTCCCAGATGCATTCTCAAGCGCGGTCCGAACTGACCTCGTACGTCGTGCAGTTCACTCCTCTCGCGCTAACCGGCGCCAGCCGTATGGTCACCGTGCTCACGAAGGTCGACGTAAGCCCGTTGCTGGAATGAAGCACTCAGTCGAGTGGTGGGGCAAGGGCCGTGGTGTTAGCCGAATTATGCGTCGTTCAGGATCTCGTGAGGGTGCAGAAAACCCTCACACACGTGGTGGTCGCCGAGCTCATGGTCCGAAAGTTGCCAAGGATTGGTCTCAGAAACTTAACCAGAAGGAGCGTCGTGCTGCACGAGATAGCGCTATTGCTGCATCCAATGACTCGGATACTGTTCGTTCACGCGGTCACCGTGTCTCAGAGGATGTCTCCTTCCCACTTGTTATTGAGGCTGCGAAGGGAAGCATCGAATCGTTTGATCTTGACAAGGGCACACAGCGCTTCGTATCCATGATGGAGGCGATTGGCCTCGGCGATGATCTATCTCGCGCAAAGAGCGGTCGTAGCATCCGCGCCGGTAAGGGCAAGATGCGCGGTCGACGTCGTAAGACCCCGAAGAGCGTCTTGCTTGTCGTTTCCGACAAGTCCACTCTCGGGCGTGCTGCCCGTAATCTACCTGGTGTCGATGTAGTCGCCGTGAAGGATCTCTCCGCTGAGCATCTTGCTCCTGGTGGTGATGTTGGACGGCTAACAGTCTACACCAAGGAAGCTGTCGAGGAGATGAGGTGATTCTGATGGTCGACCCCTATGACGTGATTCTCCAGCCATGGATTACTGAGAAGTCCCTCAACGCACGTCGCGTTGCAGACCCCGACCCGAATGGGCACAGGGAAAACAACAACCGAATCGAATTCATCGTTCGGCGTCGTGCGACAAAGGCAGATATCAAGGCAGCAGTCGAAGATTTACTCGAAGTCAAGGTTGCAAAAGTCAACACGCGAATTATGAAAACTGGCAAGCACGCGAGTGTCAAGCTCGCTGAAGGTTACGATGCGGAGGAGGCAGCGCTGAAACTCGGCGCTTTCTGATGAGGTGATTATTATGGGTAAGAGAACACGTTCACAACGCCGGGGATCGTCCCCGAAGAACCGCGTCCGGAGCCATCGTTTCCCTGGACGTTCCCAAGTCCCTCGTATTGAGGACGAAGTGGTTACTGTCGTGGAGTTAATCCATAGTCCCGTCCATACCGCGCCACTCGCGCGTGTGAAGATGGATAGTGGCGAGCATTTCCACATAGTCGCTACTGAAGGAATGGGTGTTGGTCAGAAGATTGCCATTGGAGGTAATGTCTCACTCCGACCAGGAAATATCACGACACTGGGGAGTATCCCTGAAGGCACCCCTATCAGTAACGTCGAGGCTCGGCCTGGCGACGGCGGTAAGATCGCTCGAAGTGGAGGAAATTCAGCAGTCGTCGAATCGAACATGGGCGATATTGTCCGAGTCCGCTTGCCCTCGGGCCGGATGAAAGAACTCAACGCGAATTGTCGCGCATCCATCGGTATCCTCGGTGGCCATGGCCGAACTGACAAGCCGATGATGAAGGCAGGTTCTGCTCACTATCGCGCTAAGGCGCGCGGTAAGTTGTATCCCTCTGTATCTGGTGTCGCCATGAATCCCGTGGATCACCCTCATGGTGGTGGAAACCACCAGGCTGTGCACGGACCTAACTCCGTACCACGTACTGCTCCACCCGGCCAGAAGGTCGGGCATATCGCGCCGAGTAGAACTGGGCGCGGTCGTTCGAAGTCGAAGGAGGCCTGATTCATGGGTCGTAAGAAGAAGAAGATGTTCCGTACGCCGAAGATTGCGCGCCGTCAGGCACGCAAGCGCCGCTCTAAGCTAGCCGGTCGTCGCGAACGTGAATTCCTTTATCGCGGCTACAAGATTGAGGAACTCAAGTCAATGCCCCTCGTCCTTCCAGACGATGATCCGGGTATTTGTATCGCGGATATCGTACCTGCAAAAGTTCGCCGCACTCTTCTGAATGGACTACCTCGTGAGCAGCAGCATCTCTATGACCGTGTCGTCAAGAGTGAGCGCACTGTGCGTACGCATTGCCGAAGTATGTATGTCATGCCTGCTATGGTTGGCAAGACTGTCGCAATTCATAACGGGCAGAAGTTCGTTGAGGTTGAAATGCGTGAACAGATGATTGGACACGCTCTCGGCGAATTCGCTCCTACTCGGCGCGGAGTTACGCACACTGGTGTTGGTGTGGGTGCAACTCGTGGTTCGAAGCATGTGGCATTGAAGTGAGGTGAAGGAAGATGGCAAGAGATTCAAACAAGTCCCGTAGCGGGTATACTCAGTTACTCCAGAGTACGCCCGGCTTCCACAGCCTAACCACCGCTCGCGCGGTGAATCTGGATATTCATCACAAGCACTGCTACCAACTCTGCCGATTCTTACGCAACAAGACAGTTGGAGATGCGATTGCTTATCTTGAATTGGTTATCAAGGCAGATGGCTGGATCGAGGATCCAAACAACCCAGATGGCTACAAGCGTCACAACGAGCACCATATTCGCCGTAAGGCCCGTGCTATCCCCTACGTCCGCCGTTCCCGCAAGGGGAAGGGTGGAAACACGATGGCTGGCCACCGTAAGGGTAGAATGGGTCCTGGTCGTTTCCCGGTCAAGGCATCTCTAGCATACATCCGCCTTCTTCGCTCGGCAATGAACAATGCCCGCGAGCAGTATGAGGACATCGATGATGTTGAAGACATGGTGATTACACACATTGCAGCTCACCGCGGACAAGTCCAGCGAGCTTTCCGGCCCCGTGCACGTGGCCGTGCAACTCCAAAGAACCACTACCAAGTCAATCTCGAGGTATTCCTTGAGGCAGTCGCTGAAGGAGACGACTGGGACATGGATGACGGAGACTTCTGAGGTGATTTAAGATGGCGAAGGGAAGCAAGGAAAACATCGTTCGTACATTCATCAACCGGAATGTTGAGCGCCATTTGGTCAAGGAGTTTTTACTCCATGAGACTCAAGATGCCGGATTCGGAGGCCTCACTTTCAAGAGGACTCCTGAGGGCGAGATGATCGTACTCGAAGCTGAAAACGTGGGTCGAGTTATCGGAACTCGTGGCCGTATTATCAATGAACTCACCCGCCGCTTGGAGCAGGATTTCAACCTACACCAGCCTAAGCTTGAGGTGGGAGAATGCGAGAAACCTGCTCTGAATGCTCAGATTATGGCAAGCCGCCTCGCCTCCTCACTTGAGCGAGGGTGGTTCTTCCGGCGTGCAGGAAACAGCACTGCAATGAACATCATGAATGAAGGTGCACGTGGTTGTCTGATTGTCCTTTCCGGAAAGGTCAGCGGCGCTCGTAACCGGACCCAGAAGTTCCAAGCAGGACACATCAAGTTCTGTGGAGAGACCGCTTTGTCCACTATGGATGTAGGCTATGCTGTTGCAGTCAAGAAGCTCGGGACTATCGGTTGCACTGTCGCGATTATGCGTCCAGGCACACGCTTGCCTAACGAACTTATCATCAAGAGTCGTGAGGAAGTGGGTCTCGAACCACTACCACACGACTACGAGATCACTGAGTCTCGTCTATCCTCAGTCAGTGAAGATGAGGACGGGGAACTAGTTCCTGATATGTCTGAGGACGAGATGGTGGAAGCCAGTGTCCAAGCTATTGCAGAGTTTGAAGCCGAGATGACTGGCGGAGAGGAGGAGTGATTGTATGACCCATCTCAAGGCCCGTGAAATCGATGAGATGAGCGATGAGGTTCGCGAGAAGCGTCTTATCGAACTCCGCGAGGAACTCTTGCAACTAAGGGCTCAGAAGTCCCTAGGTGGATCAGTACAGAATTCTGGTGAATTCAAGCAGACCCGGAGAAGTATCGCCCGTCTGCTCACCAAGATGAACGAGAAGAAGGAGTAGGAACGAATGGCAAGCATCTGTAATCTGTGCGGCCTACCCGATGAATTATGCATTTGCCAGGAAATCGCAAAGGAGCAACAGAAAGCAATCATTCGCACAGATAGAAGGAGGTATGGAAAGATGGTAACTATCGTTGAAGGAATCGATGATTCCGCAATTGACATCCATGACCTTGCTAAGACGCTGAAGAGTCGCTGCGCTAGTGGTGGCACCGTTAAGGGGCGAACCATTGAACTCCAAGGAGATCACAAGAAGCGTGCCTCGAAGGTGCTTGAACAGAACGGCTACACGGTGGAGGTGCGCTGAATGGAGATAATCCACCTTCCCTGGCTATCTCGGAATCTCCGAGTTGTCAGTTCGGCCGATCCAAGCCTTGAGGGCATAGAAGGCTGCGTTTTGGACGAGACGCGCCGCACGCTTGTCGTGCAGAAGGGAGAGCGAGAGATTCGCATTCCAAAGTCCGTTATTCGATTTTCAATCGATGGTTCTGAAGCTATCGATGGGCGTTCTGTATGCCAGAGGCCAGAGAACCGGATTCATATGAATTGGAGGATGAAGTGAAATGACCACACCCCGTGATATCGGCGTCGACGTGAAGGCACCAGAGGGCGAATGGGACGGCAGTGAGAACTGTCCGTTCTATGGAAGCCTCCGTGTGCGCGGACAGATTATCGAAGGACTTGTCGCAAGCGTCGGCATGTCTGATTCGATTGTTGTGCAAAACGAGCGAATTCGATCGATGAAGAAGTACGAGCGATATGAGAAGCGCACTAATCGGTACACTGCTCACCTGCCTACCTGTATCGGAGATATCGCTGTAGGCGACCGTGTTCGCATCATGGAATGTCGCCCTCTATCCAAGACGGTCTGTTTCTGTGTAATTGAGAAGGGGGCCTCAGAATGAAGGGTATCTCCAGCAAGGTTACGCGAGCAATCCCATCCATGGGGACGATGCTCTGTGTTGATAACAGCGGTGCAAAGGTCGTTCAATTAATCACAGTCCTCCGACGAGGTTCCGTGCATCGCCGTTATCCTGCAGGTGGCATAGGCGACCTCATTCAGGTCACTGTCAAGCGCGGTACCCCTGAAGTACGGAGAAAGGTCCACCATGCGATTATCGTTCGGCAGCGCCGTCCGTTCCGACGCGCAGATGGGACCTGGGTTCAGTTCGAGGACAATGCTTGTGTTCTAACCAACGAGAAAGGTGAGCTCAAGGGATCCGACATCAAGGGTCCTGTTAGTCGAGAATCCGCGGAGCGCTGGCCTCGTGTCGCTGCAACCGCGAAGCAGATTGTGTGAGGTGAAAGATATGGTACGTAGCAGTCAGCCAAGAAAGCAAAGGAAGGCGGCGGGTTCCGCCCCCAATCATAGTCAGCGTAAGCGTGTTCGCGCACGCCTACAACTTGAGGACAATTCCTTCACAACCGTTCGCAACATCACCGTTCGTGCAGGCGACACAGTGAAGGTTGTTCGCGGCGATTTTGGATTCCCTAACAGTAAGAAGTCCGATGGCCGTGGTAAGAGAAACCAAGGCAAGCGTGGCGCATCTGGCATTGAGGGCGAAGTTCTCAAGGTCAATCCAGATGGTACTCTCCACATCGAGGGCATTGCCGTCACTAAGTCAGATGGTAAGGATGAGCCTATGCCGGTCCGCGCTTCAAACGTGGTCGTCATCAAACTCGATGATTCCGATGCAAAGCGGATGTCCAAGCTAGCCGAGCGAGAAAACAGAGGTGCATGAGATGGGTCGAAGCAGTCACATGAAGAGATTGGCAATGCCACGAAGTTGGCCACTTCCACGAAAGACTAGTGTTTGGGTCCAGCGTCCAGATCCTTGCGGTCATCCTATCGACCGTTGTATGCCGATTGGCATTGTTCTCCGAGATATTCTAGGTGTAGCTGGAACACGTCGAGAGGTTAGTCAGATTCTGAACAAGAGTGTCGTCGAGGTCGATGGCCGTGTAGTGACATCTACTGGCCGAGGTGTAGGTCTTCTAGACATTCTTACCGTAGGCGGCCAGAATTACATGTGCGTCCTCGATAATCGTGGGCGTCTCGCTTACAACCCGATTTCCAAGAAGAGTGCAGGCACCAAGTTCTGCCGCCTTAATGGTAAGAATACAATCAAGGGTGGAAAGACCCAACTTTCGTTCCACGATGGTCGAACAATCATCGTTGACGAAGCAAGTAAGGATACATGGGCCACTGGTTCTACGTGTATCATTGACCTCGCATCTGGCAAGATTAAGGATACTCTCAAGGCTGAATCTGGGGCTTCATGCTACCTTATTGGCGGGAACCACGTTGGTGAGATTGCGACCCTCAAGGAAATTGAGACCAAGCGGTCCTCTATGCCTAACGAGATTACTTTCGAAGAGGGTTATGGCACCATCGAGGACTATGTCATGGTTATTCCATCTACAGATTCCCTTCCCTTGGAGGTGACTGAATGAGTGGAGCCAATGTGATGACTGCGACTCGCGTCACTAAGATCACAATCAACATCGGTGTTGGCGAAGGTGGCAACCGCCTCCAGACAGCTGAGCGCGTGCTTGAGGTCCTAACTGGATCCACGCCTATACGGACACTTTCGAAGAAGACGAACCGTGATCTTGGGACGCGTGAAGGTGCGCCTATTGGTTGCAAGGTTACGATGCGTGACCAGGAGCAGATCCAATCTTTCCTAAAGGACGCCTTTTGGGTCCGTGAGAACACACTACCTGCTTGGAATTTTGATACCTCGGGTAACTTGTCCTTTGGTATCTCTGATTACACAGATTTCCCTAAGCAGAAGTATGACCCTGACATTGGTATCTTTGGCATGGACATTAACGTCGTGCTTGAGCGCCCTGGTCACAGGGTAAGTCGACGTCGTCGTCGTGCACATCGTGTGGCAATAAATCATCGAGTCAGCCGGGAGGAGTGCATGGCGTACTTCACCGGAAACTATGGCTTGACCATCGTGGAGGAGTGAATAACATGGGACGAGATCATGGAGAAAGAATCGGGCGCACAATCGGGTGCCGCCGTTGTGGACGGAAGCGAGGTATGGTGCGTCGTTACGGTCTACGTCTATGCCGCCAATGTTTCCGCGACTCCGCTCCGGAATTAGGATTCAAGAAGTACGAGTGAGGTGATGAAGAGATGCAATTCGACCCCCTAAGTGACGCATTTGTGCGTATGTACAACGCTGAGCAGGCAGGCCATTACATGGTCACAGTCAGCCCGGCGAGTAAGCTTCTTGGAAGTATGTTGACGATTATCAAGGAACGTGGCTATATTGGAGAGTTTGAGAAACTTGACAATGGCCGTGGTGGCTCTTACAGAATCGAGTTGATTGGTGCAATCAACCGCTGTGGCGTCATTAAGCCGCGATATTCCGTCAAGCGAAGTGATTTCGAGAAGTGGGAATCCCGCTTCCTACCTGCACAGGACTTCGGTGTTCTTCTCATGACAACCAACCAGGGAGTCATGAGTCATGACAAGGCGAAGGAGGCCCGTGTCGGTGGTCGTCTTCTGGCGTACATCTTCTGAGGTGAGAAAATGGCGAAACTCGATCAAATTATTCACACCATCGAACTCCCTAACGGAGTTAGTCATTCGATAGATGGCGATACTCTAACTCTATCCAAGGATGGCTCTCAAATTACTCGGGATTTCCGGCACAGCCGGGTATCTATCCGCGTTTCAGGAGACTCCCTTGAGGTTCATTGCGACCTCCCACGCCGCCGTGAGAAGGCGCTCGCAGGAACATGGGCTGCCCACATCCGAAATATGGTCGCGGGTATAGACACAGGATTCACCTATCGGCTCAAGGCCGTGTACTCTCACTTCCCGATGACTATCAAGGTTCAAGGTAACGAGATGTCAATTACCAATCTATTCGGGGAGAAGGTCCCTCGTATCGCTCCACTCCCATGGAGTCCTACTGACGTCAAGGTCGAGGTCAAGAACAAGGTCGATGTGATCGTTACAGGCGCTGATATCGAGAAGGTCGGTCAGACCGCAGCTAACATCGAGCGTGCATGCCGAATTCGCAAGCGTGACCGGCGTGTATTCCAGGATGGCATCTACATTGTTGCCAAGGCGGAGACAGAGTGAGGTGAGAATATGTCCGAATACCAAGACATGACTGTTGCAGAACTCAAGGTGATTCTGAAGGAACTCGGTCTATCGAGCACTGGCAAGAAGGCCGATCTTATTGAGCGCCTCGAAGCGGCGTCCGAGGATACTGTTGAGGAGGAGCCTACCGTGATGGAGGATGCCGAAGAAGAGGTCGACGATGACGACGACTTTGACGACTTTGACGATGATTGGGATGATGATGATGAGGAGGAAATCCATCGTGCTAAGCAGAAGCCTGAACTTGATGATGAGACTCGTAAGGCTCTCGCTACTCGTGATGCGCAGGGTCGTAAGCAGCCCAAGTTCCGTCGCCAAGAGTGGTACCGTTACAAGCGCCTTTCCCGTTCAGGATGGCGCAAGCCGAAGGGATACCAGTCCAAGCAGCGTCTAAACATGAAGTACAGAACTCCTATGGCTCGCGTTGGTTATGGGAAAATCAAGGCCGCACGTGACCTTCATCCGTCAGGCTTTGCAGAGGTTCTTGTGCACAATACTGAGGGCCTAGATGGTCTCGATCCCGCTACTCAAGCAATTCGTATTGGTCGCGGAGTAGGTAATCGAAAGCGCAGTGCAATCCATGACAAGGCCGATGAGTTGGGGATCCGTATCCTCAATCGTCGTTCAATTGAGAAGAGAGGTGACCTCTGATGCAGATTACTAACCAGCGCCGCATGGCTGCAAGTATCTTTTCGAAGCGTGAAGGCCGCAATGTTGGTGTTCACCGTGTTTGGATTCATCCTGACTACATCGACCAGGTGTCGAGTGCAGTTCAGAAAGAGGATATTCGAGAACTCATTGATGAGGGCGTCATCAAGGCACGACCAATCAAGGGCACCAGTCGAGGTCGAGCTCGTAAGGCTGACATCCAGCGCGCTAAGGGTCGTCGTGTAGGACATGGAAGCCGTAAGGGTTCGAAGAAGTCCCGCACTCCGAAGAAGGAGAAGTGGATGAAGACCATTCGCGCTCAGCGTCGGGTTCTCAAGGACTTCCGTGAGGTTGGAACTCTTGATCCCAGCCAATACCGCTACTACTACCGTAAGGCCAAGGGCGGGAGTTACCGTTCTATTGCGCATATGCGAGCCAACATTGAGTTGGATGGGATTTCTATTGGAGGCGATGAATGATGGCCGTACATGGTAAGAATCAGCGAGCGAGGTACAAGCGTCGACGCACAGGTGAGACTGACTATAGGCGCCGCCTCAAGTTACTCCGCGGAGAACTCCCGCGGGCTGTTGTTCGAGTCAGCAACACTCGCATCATCGCCCAGATGGTGGAATTTGATCTCGATGGGGACAAAGTTCGTCTTCAGTTCACAAGCAGCGATTTGCGATCTCATGGCTGGCCTAAGGATGCCTCAATCAAGTCCGTCCCTTCTGCCTACCTCACTGGATTTGCGTTGGGTAAGAAGGCCATCGCGGCAGGCATCGATGAGGCTATCCTCGATATCGGTCTTGCAGCGTCCACACGTGGTAATCGTGTATTCTCCGCCCTCAAGGGAATGGTTGACGCCGGAATGCATATCCCTCACAGCGAAGAAATCCTTCCCTCCGATGACCGCGTTAATGGCGAGCACATCAATGAGAAGATTGCAGGTGCGGTTGAGAAGACTCGCACTAAGATAGAGGGGGCGATGTCATGAGTGAGGAATTCGCTCTCGCCCCAGGTCTTGCTTGGGCTCTTGGCCAGGTTGAGGATGATTCCAGTGCTGGCGGCCCACGTCGTCGCGGACCAGATCCGCGCCTTGCATTGAGGGAATGGGTCCAGAACGGTGCACGCACCCGTCTCGGACGCATGATTATCAGTGGGGAAATCACATCATTTGAACAGGCAATTTCTTCCCGCCTCCCTATCCGGGAGCCTGAAATTGTTGATGCATTCTTCCAGCCTAACCTCCATGTTGAGATGATTGGTCGTCCTCGCCGTATTCAGCGAATGACTGACTCCGGTCAGAGGACACGGTTCAACGTCATGGTTGTCGTAGGTAACAAGGACGGCGTAGTCGGTCTTGCTACTTCGAAGGGCAAGGAGGTTGCAGCAACAATTCAGAAGGCTACTAACAAGGCTAAGCTCAACATGATCAGTGTCCGCCGCGGCAATGGTTCGTGGGAATCTGGTGGCGGCCCTGGCCGTTCTGTTCCAATGAAGATTACCGGCCGGGCTGGTTCGACGCGCATCACTTTGATGCCAGCACCTACTGGAAAGGGTCTTGTCATTGGTGAAACCGGCCGTATGATTCTAGACATGGCTGGAATTACTGATGTATGGTCAAGCAGTAAGGGTCAAACTCGTACTCAATACAACTTCGCTCGGGCGACTTTCAACGCCCTCAAGGAAACTAACCGGCTTCGTATCAGTCGTGAGGATGTTGAACGTCTTCACATCGCACGTGGAGGGATGTCCTGATGGCTTGGCTCGTAATTCGTGCTCGTAGCGATCGTGGTGTCGAGCGTTCTATTCGTGAGACTATGGGGCACCTCAACCTCACTCGTGTTAACCATGCGGTGATTATCCCTGAGAACGATACATACGCTGGCATGCTCCAGAAGGTCAAGGACTACGTGACATGGGGGCAGGTTAGCGCCGATTCCATTGCTAGCCTCCTTCGTGAACGTGGCCGCCTCATTGGCGACAAGCCGGTTGATGATGCAGCGATTGCCGCATCCACTGAGCATGGAGATATCTCTTCTTTTGCAGCCGCAATCGCTTCAGGCGATGCCACGATGAAAGATGCTGCTGATTTGAAGCGCGTTTTCCGACTCCATCCCCCTCGCGGAAGCAAGGGCTGGGGAGGACTCAAGCGAGCATACACTGTTGGTGGTGCTCTGGGTCACCGAGGTGCAGCAATTGAAGATCTTGCTGCAAGGATGATGTGAGGTGAATTAACATGCCATCGAGAACCAACAAATTCCGAGGAAGAAGCCGCTATCATGGTCGAGGCAAGAAGGCAGGCCGTGGCGCAGGAAAGCGCGGAGGTCGAGGTAATGCTGGTCTGAACAAGCATCGGCTCATGACTCGTCTGAAGTACATGCCTGGTCATTGGGGAATGCACGGTTTCAATCGCGATCCAAGCCTCCGCACTGTCCACAACAGCGTCAATGTCTCTGTTGTAGAGAATATGCTTGGCGATGACGACACTATTGACTTGGGCAAGATGGGTATTGACAAGTTGCTTGGTTCTGGTCGCGTGACTCGTGCATTGCATATCACCGTGGAGCATGCCTCCGCTCGCGCAGTCGAGAAGATTGAAGCCGCCGGTGGTTCCGTTACCCTTGCTGAGGGTGACGAATGGGAAGAGGAGTAAACTCTGCCAATCTAATAGAGTAGGAAGCGAGATTCAGGAAGTGAGTGCATGGTTGGACGTGGAGTGAACACCATTGGTGCAGTCACCATGGCCGTCCTGTACTGGGGGGGTCTAATTTACTGGCGCTCCGATGAACTCTTCGGAACTGATTCCGCGGCACAGATGGAGGCAGGTTACCTTCTCCTAGCTAGTGTCCCGTATGCTTTCTTCTTCATGTGGGGTCTTCGAAACGACTTGCCTGAACAGATGTCGGAAAGCCCCTTCCTGAAATATACCAAACTCTACATTTGGTTGCTATACGTTGCCGGTCTTTTCTATTGGTGTATTCTGGATTCCCAGAATGTAGGCTTCCTTCTTGTTGGGATTATGATTTTGGGTGCGGGGACTGCTGCATCGATTGCCTGCCTAATCTACACGGGTGATGAGTCGAGTCGCCTCTACGCTCTCAGGCGTCTAGTTGACGTATATCCCTCAATCCAGAAGCCTGAGGGTCACGTTCGATTTATGTCGAAATTATGGACGACCACTCTTGTCCTAATTGTCTACTTCATGATGACGAATGTGATGATTTTCGGCCTTGCTGAATCCACACTTGACATATTTTCCTCCTTCCGAGCAATCATGGCTGGAGCCAGTGGTTCCATCATGCATTTGGGAATTGGACCGATTGTTACTGCATCGATTATCATGCAACTCTTCGCTGGTGCCAAGATTATCAATCTCGATTTGCAGGATAGCGACGATAAGCAACTCTACCAGGGGATTCAGAAACTTCTAGTTCTCTTCATGATCCCAATCGAGTCAATTCCTCAGGTGTATGGTTTCCTTGATCCCCATCCCGATTTCATCATATCATTTGGTGAAGGATGGGCTCAGGCCCTTATTGTGTTCCAACTTTTCCTTGGTTCCTATCTTGTATTCTTGCTCGATGAACTTGTTAGCAAGTGGGGTATCGGTTCTGGTATCTCTCTATTCATTGCTGCAGGCGTCGCTCAGTCCACTTTCGTTGGGACACTCTCCCCTCTACCGACGGTTGCTGAGGCGCCAATTAGCCTCGATAACCCTCCATCTGGAACCCTTCCAATGATTTTCTACACTCTCCGAACGGCGTCAAACTTGGAGATGACGCAAGGTGGGGCCGGAGGTGGAGGTATGTTTGAAACCATGTTGTTGAATCATGCGAACCCGATTGCTGCTCTAGTATCTTCAATCATCGTGTTCCTAGTTGTGGCCTATGCTGAGTCCTCAAAACTCGAGCTTCCGCTAACTCATGGTAAAATGAGAGGCCACAAGGGGCAGTATCCTATTCGCCTCGTTTACGCTTCGAACATTCCCGTGATCTTGATGGCTGCACTTCTCGCAAACGTAAACATGTTCACGTTGCTATTCTGGAGCCATCCAGTGCTTTCCACTGTTCCGATACTTGGTCGAGAAGGCGCCTTCTCGATTGCAAAATATCTCGGTGCTTATGATGCAGGGGCAACGACAGCACAGGATGGACTTGCATGGTACATATCGATGGTCAATGGTGTACAGGATTGGCTCATTCCTCTGCTCGACCAGAGTGGGGATGCATATGGTCATTCATTATGGCAAATCATGATCCACGTCTCAGCATATGTAATTGTGATGACGATTGGTTCGATGGTTTTCGCGAAGTTCTGGATTGAGACCACAAACATGAGTGCGAAGGACGTTGCTAAGAACATCGAGAGGACAGGGATGCAGATTCCTGGGTTCAGAAAGAATCCGAAGGTTGTCGAGCAGATCCTCGAGCGATACATCCCTCCTGTGACACTTTTCTCGGGTGCCTTCGTTGGTTTACTGGCTGCTGGAGCTGACTTGTTGGGTACTGTTGGTAATGCGACAGGAACCGGCCTCCTCCTAGCAGTCGGCATTATCTTGCGGACCTATGAGCAAATTCAGAAGGAACAGGCAATGGAGATGCATCCTGTACTTCGTGAATTCTTCGGCGCTGAATGACCTGGATATTGCCTCCATTCTTCCACTCAGCATGCTGTTTTCCACCTCTAACGGGGTCTAAATGTTCATATAGAGATGGCATGTCGGAGGCCTGCTGAGTCAAGCCAGGCGTTGGGTCCTGAGTCCTTAGGGACGATGAAGAGCCCCATCAGGCTAGACAGCCGAGGCAGTGCGGCCACGAGCGAGGCTCGTGGTTAAGGAGGAAGATCAAAGGTTACAACTTGCTAATGCAAGTGTGCAAGAAATGTAACCTCGTCAATTTTGACTAAAGAACCAGCAAAGCGACTACAAACAACTCCTGAAGGATCGCGAGATTTCGCATGAAATCCGGTTGATCCTGCCGGAGGCGACCGCTATTGGAGTTCGATTAAGACATGCGAGTCAGAGCACTAGCTCGGCATACCGCTCAGTAACACGTGGGTAACCTGCCCTATTGTTTCGAATAACCTCGGGAAACTGAGAACAACACGAGATAGTCCACTACGCCTGGAACGGTGAGTGGATAAAGATAGGATGGGCCTGCGGCGTATCAGGTCGTAGGGGGTGTAACGGACCTCCTAGCCATCGACGCGTACGGGTGTTGGGAGACATAGCCCGGAG
>MDSV01142431.1_pt1 | contig 59268 bp, 51 predicted proteins | sample 810851 | NCBI WGS metagenome assembly MDSV01 (sample SAMN05326640, study PRJNA326480) | marine metagenome | isolation source: seawater | place: Atlantic Ocean: North East | collected 2012
CTTCGTGTGTCTATGACCATGAGCCTCGTGCTCACCGGCGATACATAGGTCGGGTCCCCAAACCGCTGATGGTCGACATCAGTTCGATCCCGCCGAGTCTGCACGGTAACAGCAACACGAGCACCGTCATGGCTAACATCAGCAATTCTTGCGTTGCGTACGTCGAGTGCGATCTCCGCATCGAATGGGCCCCGATTCTGGGCCTCAACCGGCGCTAGGGATATAGCCATCGCCATCGCGAAGGCTGCAAGAAAACGGGTGATCGAATTAGTGACGGAAAACGAGTACGACATCATGGGCTCCAAAGCGTTTATTGCGTGAGACGGGCAATATGCCTGCGAGCGGTTGGAGAGGCTATCGACTGACCGTGTTCTGCATTGACAGACAACAACGCCGACCGTCATGTAGCGATAAACAAACGCATCCGAAGGAGGTTCGTTATGGCCGGTGAAGACCCTTTTGTCCTGATCGCTAGAGTCCGCGTAAAAGAAGGCATGGTCGATCAGTATCTTGAGATCGCAGATGAAGCAGATAAGGCGGTGGAAGCAAGCGAACCCGGTATGCTCTTTCACAACTTTGATTCAGACCCTGACGATCCACTGGTCTTTTGCTGGACGGAGGTCTACCAGAACAGCGAAGCGCTACTGGCGCATGTGTCCAACCCACCCGTCGGGACCTATGTCGAGAAACATGCGGAACTAGCCGACGACCTCTCGCTTGAGATCTATGGAGACATCTCCCAAGAAGTGACGGATACCGTCGCTGAGATGGGAGTCCCCATGAAACACTTTCAAAGAACTAGAGTCGGATATATCCGGCATGAGAATTTCTCATAGCAATTGATCAGCTGTCCATTTTGAGTTTCACGGGGTCGCCATGAAAGTTCGCCTGTCTGAATTAGCGCATATCGCCGAAATCATCGGCGCAGTCGCAGTCGTCATCTCTCTCGTATACGTGGGCCTCCAAGTAAACCATAGCGTCGACGCCTCCAGATCTGTTGCTGTTAATGATGCCACTGTTGCTCTACAGGACTGGTACCACACAGTAGGCTCAAGCCAACAGGCTAGTGAACTCTTCTACCGAGGGCTGATGAGTTCCGAAGCCCTGGCCGCAGAAGAAGAATTCCAGTTCCTGATGATGATGCATGGCATCTTTCTGTCTTTTCAAAACAGCTATTGGCTGACTGAGGAAGGGACGCTCGACCGCGACCTCTTGAGTGGGCTCACCGCAGCGATCCTTGGGGTCAAGGACGCGCCGGGAACGCAGCGCTATTGGCGCCAAAGAAAGAGCTATCTGAATCCCACTTTTGGCGAATACGTGGACGACTTAATGGCGCGCGAAACGAACCCTTCTATGGATATCTACCAGTTGCCTCCAGCCCAGCCGGAGTCAAACTGACGGCCTTCCCCACTGCCACAGTTGGAAGTTTATCGCCTCCGGACCTCACCTAGGTATCGGTCGAACCAGTCCAAAGTCTCACGCGTAACGTCTATCCGTGGAATCATGTGACCCCCCTGAGCGACGAACTGCCTCTTGTTGGCTTCTTCTGTCCCAAGGAAATCGAAAAACGGCCGTGCAGAGGTCTCCAGTGGATAAGTCTGGTCGTATTCTCCACTCAACATGAGGACCGGGACCGTTACTCGAGGAAGAAAATTGAAAGGGTCCACAACTGGCTGGGTAGGTAGGGGACTCAGACCCGGCACATTGAGCACAGCCGCCTTAAAGCGTGACTCAACAGCAAGCATGATTGCCGCCATTCTCCCCCCCCAACTCGTCCCTTGGTATGCGAATCGTGAGGGATCTACGTCTGGCCTGGTCTCTAAATAGTCTAGCGAGCGCCCTAAATCCTGACGCCAGTGAAGAACGTGATCACGGTGGGCATTACTCATATCTTGGAGCCGGTAGACATAATCGTCATCGCGTTCGAACGTGCTCTCATATACCGGATACGCGACTACCCGCCCACTTCGGACCAAAGTGATGATGGGATCAGGCGATCCGCCGAAGTCTCCGAATGGACCGCCATTCAGGGCTCCCGAACCCGGAAAGTTAAGGACCGTCTGCAGAGGACCAGACGCAACTATAGGACGAAACAGGTACAGCACCATCTGATTTTCGTCGTAGCCCGAATCAAATACGATCTTTTCTCGTATCGCACCTGCCAACGTATCGACAGATAGCACCTCTGCATTCAACGGCGCATCTTCATACTCGTAAAAGGTTTTCAATTGAGCATAGAGTTGTTCGGACGCCGGTTCATCCGCGTAGAAATCACGAACCGCAGGCTCGACAGGTCCGCTTATTCTGCGAAACTCTTCAGCGTCACCGAGGTTGGTAATGAGCCTGAACCCATTCGATTCAAAGCGATCGAATGGTTGCTGCGGCTGAGTTAACGCAAACAACCAAGCCGGATCATTCCAGCCTCCTCCAGCTGTGTATCTCGCGCCCCCTGTAGAGTTCATCAACCATTCGCGAGCATTACCCGCCATATCATATAACCCAGCGGGGGTTACGCCGGCGAAATCTCCTACTGGGGCTAACCCAGTACCATTGATGTTGCTAAACGGAACGATGTACTGAGCCTGGAACAGCCCAGCAGCTACTGACCAGTGATAGACTGTCGGCAGCGATCTTCCTTGGAAATTTGCGTAGGCTGCTGCTTCGTACCAGCTAACGCCCGTGACCGGGTAATCCTCTTCTCCTTCCGGGAATATTCCCCCAACCCAGCCACTCGGTCCGGGCCGCCCAGTGCTATCAATGAACTCGTCCATGGCTTCGGCCCAAGGGGACTCGACACCATTCCTCTCGAATGGGTACTCCCAGTAGCGCTGGCGTTCGTATCCACCAGCATCAACGAACTCCTTGAACTCTTGATTCGTCACTTCGTACCTGTCTATCAGATACTCATCCAGAGTTGGAGGCACTGTCGTCGCCAACCGCGCCTCTACAATCGCCGGACTTAGGTTCCGAGCAGGTATTAGCACAGCATCGGCTAATGGCTGGTCAACCTGACGCAGGATTACAGTACGCGGGCCAGCACCTCCGCCGTCACCAACGATCTGCTGTACGTATCCGTCGTGCTCGAAACGGTACTGAGTCCCAGTCCGGGGAGCCTCCCACGCGAAAGGGGTCGTGCCTAAAATTTCGAACTCGGCGGTCGGATCTGCATACGGCCGCCACCCTACAACGGCCCCACTCGGCTCTGAAGTCAACTCGATCGACCGTGACACCCGTGTGAAGATTTCGCTCCGCAGCGAATCAGGGACTCTGCTGGGCAGCTGCTCTGCTGCATTGAAAGCTCCTAACCAGTCAGTTCTTTCGACAGCCTCTTCAACGGTTGCGACAGCCGCCAATATCTCAGTCGCCGTTCCAGTGCTGCGAGCTCCAGCAAACAAGACCCACGCCAACGCGATCACACCCCACAGTGCAAATGCCAGAACGCCACCTCCACCAACCTTGGACCAGGTGAGCACCGTGGCAGCTTTAGGCGCCGTCTTACTCTTTGCGACAGGATCCAATGTTGGCGTTTCGCTTACTTCTTTCTCTTGCACCAAGGCGGTAGCCAGTACGATAGGAAGTCCGACCAGCAATAGTCCCAAAGCGAGTGAAGGGAACCAGTCCGGCAACCCAAGGATCCCTGACAGGGTGCCCACTCCCGACAAAACACCCCATGATGCCACGATGTACACGCCCAGCACCTGCCAAACGGTGCGACGGCGAATCTCTTTAAGGAATCTGAGAAGCCGATCCATGTAGCCCTCCCTGTAGCACAACTCCGGAAGGATCCTTTCCGGCACTGCACATCGATGATCTAGTCCGCTGGAGCTGATATACGCGAAACGCTCTGCCCAATCATTCAGGCGATCCCTTTAAATCGCAACTGACACGTGATGCGGGTCAGAGCAGATGAAAAGTCCCCCTGCTAACTCTCAGATTAGCAGGGGGACAAGAGCCGACGTTTTCACCTTCGGCTTGGCGTGACTTAATCTTCTGAAGCAGCACCGGGACGCCTGAGAACCACTCTCGATTCTGCCGTGAACCAGTCGTCAGCAACCCACTCAAGGGTCAGGGTGCCATCGTCATTCAGCTGGTAATTCATGGTCCGAGCGTTCCCTTCACCACCCATAGGCTCAAACCTCGCCATGTACTGAGGGTCTCTCGCCATATAGGCCTCGTACATGATTGAATTACCCTCGACCGAATATCGACCAGAGTTGGCGACGAAGCCCATATATGCTTCTGCCATCTGAGCTTCAGTCACGTCTTCCTGATTTTCCGGCAAAAAAGCTCGATCCCAGCTAGGGACCCACATCTGAGAGTAATGACCCGACTCTGAGAAAATGAATAGTCCGTGGGCAGCCGCTATCCCCAGCCCCTCAGCTTCAGAAACGACCCAACCGCCGTACAACCCAGCGTGCAGGCCATCACCCATCTCAACAACCTCGACTTCCTCCGTACAGCCTCCTGCTAGTAGTGCAAAGACCGCGAGTAATGCAAATCTCTTGCCTTTCATTTCGGCTCCCATAGCTAAACGACTCGAAACGCTGATGTTCGGTGCTTGCTATGTTTCACTAATCGCAAATAATCCGCAACAACAAAACTTCGAGAAGAGAGCGGGCAAATTAGAACGTCTCGAGCTCTATGACTGAGACACGCAAAAACCCCTGCTCAAGGTAATCACCTCAAGCAGGGGTTTTCTGCCTACTAAAGTGGAGCCAGCCGGGCTCGAACCGGCGACCCCCGGCTTGCAAAGCCGGTGCTCTCCCAACTGAGCTATGGCCCCAGGGAAACGAAGATAGCCGAGGCGGACTTTGACTGGTAGCGCAATCGGCAAACGTTAACGCCACTTGCACGTTTCCATTTGTCCGCTTGCGGACCTGTTCAGGCTTGACCCATTCTGAAGACTTGAGACAACCGAAGCAGTTCATTTTCAAGGAGTACGTTTTATGACAAACAGACTGAAGCCCATCGTCGGTGTCATAGTGGTCAACCTTGTGATCTGGTATGGCCTAGTGTTCCTAGCCGGTGATTGGTTAGTAGAGCTCGGGTTCGGGGGTGACGGCAGCTTGGATCTGTTGGGTCAGATCACCATGCCTGTCTATGTCGTGATCCTGACCCTGTTTTACGATACAGTGATCCAAGTCACGGGCGCGTCCGCAATGACTGCTGCAATGGTCCTGGCTTTCGCTGAGATCATGGCCACTGAAGTGCTACAGGTCATGTTTGCGGGCGCGGTATTGCCCTACGCTCTGATAACAGCGGGTTTGAATCTCGTCTTTTGGTGGGCCAGCGGACTTGTCTACGAAAAATTATCGGAATAGAGACCTGTCCAGCTCTGTTTCATTGAGGTGCCGATGCTACAGTGGCTTGTGGTCTCCTAGATCATTGAGAACATCATAGCACCTCAGCTTCCATTCATCTTTTTCAAAGCTCGACAATGACTCGGTCTAACTCAACGCGACGGGCCAATCCCAATATCATCTTCTTTGTAGCGTTAGCTACGGTGCTGCCCGTAGTGGTCCAGGCGCAATCCGGCCCAGACGCGGCGCGAGCCTACCGTGAAGCCAACGAACCCGGGCTTGTAAGAGATTTTGCTGAGCTTCTGAGCTACCCAAACTGGGCGTTCACGCCCCAGATCAGAGAGGCTGCGATCTATATCCGTGATGAGATGCGAGCTGTGGGAGTGGATACAGAGTTACTCGAGATCGAAGGTGCGTCTCCGTTGATCTTGGGAGAACTCCGAGTCCCAGGTGCGACCCGAACTCTCGGCATATACGTGCATTACGACGGTCAGCCAGTGGACATAAGGAACTGGACCCATAATCCGTTTAATCCGACTCTTTACACGCGTGCCATGGAGGCCGGAGGAGAGGAAATCTCTCTTCCCGAAGACGGGGAAGAAGTTGATCCTGAATGGCGGATCTATGCGCGTTCGGCCGGAGACGACAAAGCGCCGATCGCAGCGATCCTGCCGGTCCTCCGATCCTTCGCAGAGTCAGGTATCACCCCGACATCTAACCTGATCTTCATGTTCGACGGCGAAGAGGAGGCTGGCTCCAGAAACCTCGCCCAGTACATGGAAATGGCCTCGGATGTGCTAGAAGAAATCGATATCTGGCTCTTTTTTGATGGGCCCGCGCACGCCAGCGGCCGTCCTCAACTCGTATACGGAGTGCGGGGGGCATCCGGGATGGAAGTAACGGTGTATGGTGCACTGCGAAACCTGCACTCGGGTCACTATGGGAACTGGGCGCCCGACACAGGCAACGTTCTTGCCCATCTTCTCGCTTCGATGAAGGACGAAGACGGAAATGTTCTGGTCGAGGGCTGGTACGACACCTTCGATCCTATTGGCCCAGAGGAACAAGCCGCACTCGATGCCATGCCGGATTGGGACGACCAGCTCAAAGAAGAGCTGGGATTGGTGCGGACAGAAGTTGAACCAGAATCACTTCCAGAACGACTCTTGGTACCAGCTCTCAATGTACGAGGCATCACGAGTGGAAACACCGGCTCGCTAGCGAGAAACGTGATTCCGAACACTGCCGTGGCCTCGCTCGGCATCCGGATGGTCAAAGGCAACACTGCGCCCCAACTCCGTGAATTGATAGTCAATCATATTGAGCAGCAGGGCTTCCACATCGTTGAGGAAGATCCCGATATGGAGACCCGTCTCCGATATCCGCGCATTGCGAAAGTGACTGGGGGTATGAGCGGCTCCGTAGCGTCACGAACGACCATGGCGAATCCATTTGCTCAGACTATTCAGGCTGCGGCCTCCGCCGCTGCCGATCGTGCATTCGGTCTAGGCTCACTCGTTGTCGCCCCAGGTATGGGTGGTACACTTCCCCTCTATCTGTTCACTGAGGTGGCTGGTAAGCCCGCGATCGTCGTACCGGTAGCAAACCACGACAATAATCAACATGCACCCGATGAGAATCTCCGTATTGCCAACCTTTGGTACGCAATCGACCTCTACGCGCAACTCATGACCATGCCGGCGACAGTCTTTTAGTCTGGGGCAGTCAGTGGGGTGAGGGCAGGTCCATCTGGCCTAAGGACAAGTCCTCCCCGATATTGCGGATGTGCACCCTTCAGAACACTCAGGAGATTTGACCAGATGCGCCAAGCAATCTGTGTCATGCTGCTCGCGGGAGCGTTCGTGATGGGCGACCCGGTCGACGCTGGTGCTCAGGATGACGGCCTTTTGGCCGTGGGTGAGATGGCTCCCGACTTCGCGCTTCCCGGCGCGACACGTCATGGAGTTCTCGAAGGACCCGTATCTCTGAGCGATTACCGCGGCGAAACGGTCGTCCTCGCGTTCTTTTTCCGCGTTCGAACGCGTGGCTGAACAGTTCAGATGAGAGCGTACCGTGATCAGTACGCAAGTCTGTTTAACGAAGGTCGGAACGTCATCGTCATGGGTATCTCGAACGACTCTCCAGCGGAGGGTGCATCGTGGCTCAAGGACGAGGATTTCCCGTACCTTTTCCTGAGCGATGCCGAAAATGATGGCGAGACCTATGCGGCTTTTGGTGGAGGTCTCCGTCTAAACAACATGGTCGACAGTCGGGCTGTGATCGTGGTGGGGCCAGACGGGCGCATCGCGCACGTGATCCCATCATTCAATCAGAACGATCCGATGGCGTATGAGGAACTCGCCGAGGTGGTCGACCGCGTAACGCCAGAGCCTGAGGACGGCTAGCTCAAGAGTAATGACCAAGATGACGAAGCACCGTGCCTTCGTCCTGCAAATAAGAACAAAAAAAGGGGTCGGCGGATCAGTAATCCTGCCGGCCCCTTTTTTAAGACCTAGCCGTCAAGGAGCAACTCGACCGCACCAATGACATCCTGATCGGTTCCAACGCCCGTGTAAGCCACCTTCCCGTCTGAGTCGAGCACCACAACAATGGATGTAGTGGTCGCATTGTATGCCCGAACAGCAGCGCCACGCTTGTCGAACAGATATGGATAGCCAGGATCATGATCAGCGATATGTCGCTTAACACGGCGTACACTCTGAGAAACTCCAACAGCAACGGCTACCACGCTGACCTGTTCTCCATACCGCGCCTGAAGCTCGTCGAACTGAGGCTGAAGAGCCTCGCACTGCTCGCACCAAGTAGCCCAGAACTCGAGAACTGCGGGTTTACCAGCTTCTACGTAATCCAAGAGAGAAACCGCATTCCCCTCAAGATCCTCAAGCTCGGCCGTCGGCCCCTCTGTTCCGAGAGCTAGAGAGACACCTCCACTCTGGGCCTCGAGCGCTGACGGGAGTGCAAGGACAGCCATCAGAGCTATCGGGCTTAGCCCGCGAAAGATCTCCATTTTCTGCGTGCTCATTACCTGAACCCTCAGAGGTTATATCCAGCCGTAAGAAAGTAGTACTCGGCCATGCCTAGCATGATCAGGGCAGCCACACGTTTAACCCAAATCATCCACCGACCCGATTTAGGTAGCATCGTAACCGCACCAGAAAAAAGACCGACCGCGATCAGCAGTGAAGTCATACCCAGAGAAAAGACAAACAAATAGACGAAGCCCATCAGACCTGCCTGTGTAGCGGCCACCCACGTTAGCACTACGGCAAACGCGGGAGCTCCACAAGGTGCAGCAACCACACCAGACATCGAACCCATGAGAAACACTGCACCGTAGGAACCACCCTCAGTCTGGGATGCTCTCTCCAGTAGTTTGCGCGGAACGGGTACAGGTAGCACATCGAGCATAGAAAGTGCGAAAAGAACCAAAAGGTTACCTATCGCAAAGAGGGCCCACGGACTTGCGCTCACAGTGCCAAACAGCTGACCTGTCATCCCCGCAATCGCTCCTAGCGTAGCGTAAAGCATCGCAAGGCCAACGGCGTACGTCAGCGTCAACCCGATCGTACGAGACTTAGGTTGGTCCTCACGCGCCGTGCCCGCAATAACCGCACTGGTGATCGGGATCATCGGGTAGACGCATGGCGTCAAGCTCGTCAAGACACCTGCCCCGAACATCACGCCCAACGCTAGGACCGGGCTATTAGACAAAGCCTCAGACAAGCCACCGGGAGGCTCAATCTGTAGGAGGTGAAAAAGCATGTTTGATGAGGTCCTGACGATTGCTTCAGAGTAGCTACATGACGAAACAAGGTACCGCGTTCAGTTCTGGACCGTCCAACTAATGAACGGGAAGCCGCTTCATTCGTAAAAGCTCAACTCAATCTAGGGACCATCACCTTCTCTTTCGATAGGATTAAAAACCGAGACGGGAAATGGGGTGACGCGGCTGCGAATCGACGCCACCTTCTCACTATGAACAAGGCTGAGCAAAAGAACACATTTCGCCGTATGCGTGCGGTATTCCTGCTCGGAGTAGGAAGCTCATGTCTGAGCGCATGTGCAGAAACGCATTCCGTAGCACTAACCGTAGGTGAAATAACCTACTCCCAAGACCAACTACTCGGGCTAACAGATTCTCGCCGTCAGTCGCTCGCCGATCTAACCGCATTCGCGCTATCCGTGGCAGATTCGTCGACTATTGCCCTCGGGGCGCCGCTCGTCAGCGGATGGGAAGAGAATCGGCTACTTGAGATCCTAGGAGCTGAGCTGACACTCGAGAAGTACGCCGTCGGCGACGACGTACTGGAGGCAAAATACCTGACGAACCCGGAGTGGGAGTTGACGGTTCGCCATATCCTCTTCTTTAGTGAACGATGGCGCTCTTCCGGTCACCGGGCTGAAGCCCAGGCGAAAGCAGGGAGGGCACTAGTCTCGTTACTGGAAGGAGCTGACTTCGCTGGGACAGCAGCTGAACTGTCTGAGGAGCCAGGGGCAGAAGGAAGACAAGGCTTACTAACCCCGGGACGGGAAAGCTCATGGGTTCCAGAGTTCTGGGCCGCTGCGCTGGCGCTTGAGCAAGGACAGATAAGTCCGGTTACCGAAACCCAGTACGGCTACCACATCCTAAGGCTAGAAAACCGCATCGTGGTTCCATTTACTGAAGCGAGAAGTATCATCGCCCGAGTTGTCGCGGCTCAATTTGAAAAACCTGGTGATGTGCTCACCTCCTGGATTGAGCAGAACGCTGACTCAGAGGCCTCATCAAGTCGGGCCGCTGCGCTTTCAGAGGCAGAACGACGCGGATTGATCGTCCCTGCGAGCGAGAGAATGGAGCTGAAACGCGAATGGGAGGACATCGCCTACCGGCTCTCCTCAACCTTTGGCTTCAGATACGGCTGGGGGCCGGAAGAAGTAGCGAACGCTGCGTTGGCTGCACTGTCGAATCCCGCACAGAACGTAAACCTGTCGAGGACAGAGCTATCAACTTACCGACCGCTCATAGACGAACGGTATACGATTGAGTTTCTGTCAGAACGCTAGATAAAGGAGCGGCAGGAATCTTTGAGAACTCAGCGCGAATACCCAACGGAGATCCTCATTGCCGGTGTTCGATCACACCAGAGGCAGTGACCCGTGATTCATCCCAAAAGGCCTAGTAGAGTGACCGGAAAGCTGCGCTTCATTCTTGGCTTCGGTCTATTCTTCACCGGACTGTGGTTTCTTTGGAACACGCCGGTTGTATACCCACTCAAGATCTTTGTGGTTCTGCTTCACGAGCTAAGCCATGCGATTGCAGTTTGGCTAACTGGTGGGACGGTGAGTCGGATCACGCTAGACCCCTACCAAGGCGGAGCAACCTACTTTACCGGAGGCAACGAGATTCTCGCCCTGAGTGCCGGGTACTTGGGCAGCTTGTTTTGGGGCGCGGTCATGTTTCTTGCGGCCAACCAGCCACGTATCCGAAAGGACTGGGTTAACAGCACGATCGGCCTAGCGGTAATACTGCTAACTATCTTCTTCGTGCGAAGCGGTTTTGGGGTTGTGTTTGGGATTTTCTTCGGTGCTGTGATGATCACGGTATCCCGAGGCATCGGTGAACTCTGGAACAAGCGCGTACTCCTAGCGCTCGGCCTCACCAGCGCTCTTTATGCAATCCTAGACATCAAAGACGACATACTCGACCGCCCTGAAATACAGTCAGACGCACACATGCTCGCGGAAGCCACTGGCATCGGAACCGCAACGATGTGGGGCATGCTCTGGATTTCCATAGCGATCTTCGTAAGCGCACGGCTGATGATGCGAGCCTTTGAAGAGGCCTGACTAAAGCTCCAACTGCATCAGAACCTGATAGAAAAAAGTGGTCCACTGGAAGGGGAACCGATCCTGTCCAGCCCGCGCAGTCTCTTCAATAGACATCCCTGAACTTATCGCGTCACTGACAAACGCTATCGCTTCGCGGGTAACCCTAATCTGCTCGCGAACAGCCTTTAGTCCGGTAACCCCCTCATGACCGGGCACAACCACGGTTTCTGGATGCATTCCATCCAGAAATTTCTCTAGTCTTTCCAGGAAAGCATCCGGATCGACCGTTCCAGGATACATCATTGGATTGCTGGGGAGAAACGTGTCTCCAAGATGAGCTACCCTAGACTCAGTGAAGTAAACTGAAATGTCGCCCGAGCTGTGGGCCACTGTCGGCAAGATTCGGATCGTCTCGCCTCCAAACTCTATCGAGACGGCCTCGTCGATCGGCATATCCGGAATAGCGGAAGCAGGCTTTGGAGGGATCGACAAGCCCTCCATAAAAAAATACGGCTCCATCATTGCATCCGCGGTTCCAATGTGCGCGTACAGATCCGCCTCACCACCGAGGTCAGCAGCAGACCCCATGTGGTCTTCATGCGGGTGCGTGATGATTATGGCACGGATCGGTCCACCCCCTAGCTCATTGATCGCACAACGAAGGGCTGGAAGAGCTGGTCCATAACCCGTATCAACCATCAGCACGCCCCCGGTGGAAACCTTAACCAGGACATTCGAGCCTACACCGTTGATCAAGTGCACATCGCCGCCTAGCCACCTAGTCGTAAGCTCCATCTCTCCGACCAAGCCGATCAACGAACGGAAGGATTCCGCCCCAGTGATATTGGCGAATGCGTGATCCTCTTGCGCGAACGAGATCATCAAAGACTGAAGGCCCTCGTCCCAGACGGCCCGGAGCCAGTTAACAGCATCTGATTGTCGACCATCCAGTGCTGCAGCGCGCGCCGCATGATACTGGACTAGTGGACGGCTTGGATGACTTTGGGGGATAAGTTCTGCGGCGGCAGACATCTTCAATGCATATCCCGTAATGTCACCGAGCCGCCTGGCTTCCTCTCCTGATGCAAATGGGATGCGCCAACTGTCAACATCTTGAGCTTCGGCGAAGGATCCTAGCGAGATAAAACAAGCCCCCAAAAAAAGAAGTGACCCTGCCATATACGGTGTTCTCATCACTGTTTCACACAATTGGTAGTGTGCAGGTCTTGCATCCGAGTGTCCGCTTCAATTAGTATGCCGATGAACGGATCTAGTCGTCCGTTCTAGGTCTCTTCCAGAGCCTCAAAAAAGGAACTGGTTGAGAACTGTGGGCCTAGAGCCCGCTGGCATTCTCGCCCTACTACTAACCCGAAAATGGAGGTGATCCCTTGTCTAGTTCCTGTACCCTGTCCAGCCCGGCACGGGCAAGCGATCGCCGGAGCGGCTTTTAAGCCGAACCGTCACGCACTGTAGTTTTTGTTCGCGCCGTATCCCGGCTTCGCGCTGGGCTGCGACGGGCAGGACGCCATCGGAGAAGTCATCCGGTGGCGTCCTTTTTTTTTCGAGTGTCAAAGCTGATAGGAGTATAAAAGTCACTGTCGGAACCATCTCGGCTCATTGCCGGGCTTCCACTTGATGTTACACCCTACGCTCGGAACTTGCTCCTCGTCAGGACACCTACCTGCGAGCACTGCTTCGCACGCATCACGCAAGTCCTGTCCCGTAACTGAAATCGGAAGGGATGGGCGACTGGCATCGAACTGTCCCCGATACACCAGTTTCCGATCTGCATCAAATAAAAAGAAGTCAGGGGTGCACGCCGCCTGATAGGCTTTGACGACCTCCTGCGACCCGTCAAACAGATAAGGAAAGACATAGCCCCTCGCCTGGACCTCGTCCGCCATTTTTTCTGGACTGTCCTCAGGATAAGCCATCACATCATTGGCGTTAATCGCAACTATCCCTAAACCCCGCTGCTCGTATTCTCTAGCGAATTCAGCTAACCCACCTGCTATATGCTTCACGAATGGACAATGGTTAGAGAGCACCATAACGAGAAAAGCGTCGCTCTCAGCAAAATCTGAGAGCGATCGCATGATCCCAGTGGCTGGCTCTAAAAGTGAGAAATCAGGTGCCCCAGTCCCGAGAGGAAGCATGGTAGATGGCGTCTCGGCCAAGGTGTGTACTCCGTTGAGGCAACCGTGAATGGCTTACTTTATTTCAGACCCCACAGCCAAGCCACCGTGCCATAAGAGGAACTTCAGCCCGGTCTGCCGGGTTAGGGGCGCCATGCGAATTGTCTCACTTGCCTGTTCAAATACGGAGATCGTCTGCGCTCTGGGAGGTGCAGAACTTCTCGTCGGAGTCGACGACCATTCAGATTTCCCTGAAGACGTCGTCTCCAACCTCCCTCGCGTCGGCCCAGATCTCAACATCGACATCACGCGCGTGGCCGCCCTCAAACCCGACCTTGTTCTAGCGACGCTAACCGTACCCGGGCACGAACGCGTGGTAGAGGGACTGAAGGCTGCGGGGCTTCCATTTATCGCGCCTGAGCCGACATCCCTCAATGACGTATACCGAGACATTACTCAGATTGCTGAGCTTCTGTCTGCGTCGGTCCGTGGTATACAGAGCCACGCCCAAGCTCTAATTGAGGAGATGAGGGCCGAGTTCTCGCAGACATACGGACCCAACGACGACACTGGGGTCCTTGCCGATCGTCCCAGCATCCTAGTGCAGTGGTGGCCGAAACCAGTGATTACGCCGGGTCGTGACTCATGGGCCACAGACGTAATCAATGCTGCCGGGGGACGTGCAATTCTCGGCGACGAGAAACACAAAAGCCGGCCGATGACGGACGAAGAGGTCGCCAGCGCCAACCCAGATGCAATAGTTCTTTCTTGGTGCGGGGTTCATCCAGACAAGTACCGACCCGATGTCGTGCTGGATAACCCCGCTTGGCAAGATCTTGATTTCGTTATGCGTAACAGGGTCTTCTGCATCGGAGAACCATTCCTAGGCCGCCCTGGACCGCGCTTATTAGAAGGCCTTCGATCAATGCGGGAAGTCGTAGAATCCGTTCGCGGACAGCCAAATTTCACTTGACGACAGTCCTCAACTGGCGCATCGGCGATTAGGGACATAGGGTGCCTAAGACCGACCCCAAGCAGTCTGAGGAACCCATGAACGGATCGATGGACCGCCGCGAGTTCACACGCCTCTTCGCATTCGGCGGCTCAGCCGCGCTGCTCAGCCACCCGCGCTTCAAAGGTGTTGCAGCACCGCCACTCACACCTGACCGTGTCCGGTCCGGCGCTGTGGACTGGGCATCAGTACGCGAACAGTTCTTGATCCCTGAAGAAGTCACCGTTCTCAACGCGGCTAACCTGTGTCCAGCGCCTCGTCAGGTACTAGAGACAGTCCAGGCCCATACAGCGCGTCTCGACTCAGAACCCTTTCCATCCTATCGCAGCGAAGTGCAAGCTTCCAAGGAACGGACCCGGGACCTGCTCGCTTCACACTTGAGAGCGACTCCGGAAGAAATTCTCATCACAAGAAACACCAGCGAGGCAAATAACTGGGTCTCGACAGGTCTCGCACTCGGTCCCGGAGATGAGGTGCTGATCTTCTCCGACAACCATCCCAGTAATAACACGGCGTGGAAAAAGAAAGCTGAGCGGTTCGGCTACACAGTGACCGAGGTCCCTCATGTGGACCCACATCCGGGACATGAGTACTACATGCGAGCCTTCGAAGAGGCGATCACCAGTAACACCCGGGTCCTCGCCTTCATGCAACACACCAACACGTCGGGAGACGTCCTTCCCGCCCGAGAGCTATGTTGGATGGCGAAGGAGCGGGGCATCGTCACACTGGTCGACGGAGCGCAGTCATTTGGGCTAATGGATGTGGACCTTGCTGACTGGAGGCCAGATTTCTTTTCTGGAAGCGCGCATAAATGGCCATGCGGACCAAAGGAGACAGGAGTGCTCTTCGTAAGCCGGGATATGCAGGAAAACTTCTGGCCGTCGATTTACAGCGCTTACTCCGGAAGCCGAGGTTTGTCCCGCACACATGAGGGGATGGGCCAGCGAGACACACCTGCTCTTCAAGCGTTCGGTGCACAAATCGAATTCCTGCAGACCATAGGGCAGCACGAAATCGAAATGCGAAGTCGAGAACTGGCTACGATGCTAGTAGAAGAGCTGTCCGCCCTCGATGGGGTGCACATGTGGACTCCGCACCAAATAGAACGACGGGGTGCCGTCGTAACTTTCCAGCCCGGAACTCTTCGAAGTCAGGAGGTCCTGGCTGCACTCGAGCATGACGGTATCGTCGCCGCCGCCCGCGGGGGGAGCGATAGACCGGGCATACGGTTCTCACCTCACTTCTACAACACTGAGGATGATATCGAACGAGCTGTAGCAGCTATAAAGGGCTACTTGCAAAGAGGCCTCTGATCCCAATAGTCCCACCCCTCGAACCTTTTGCCGGCGCAGATGTCTGCAAACCCTGATCACCAGATAGAACTCCTCCGGGATGCGCTTCGGTACGCCGAGAATTACTTGGGTACACTAGACCAGAGGAACGTCTACCCAGATTCTGAGGCGCTAGATGCTCTAGATGAATTCGATGAGCCGTTGCCGGCAGGACCCTCCCAGCCCTCGGACACATTAGCCATGCTCCATGGTGTTGGCGGTCCCGCGACCGTTGCCCAGATGGGGGGGCGGTATTTCGGGTTTGTAAACGGTGGCGCACTACCTGTGGGAACAGCCGCTCGAGTACTTGCTGATGTCTGGGATCAGAACACAGCCCATTTCATCATGTCACCCGTCGCAGCTAGGCTCGAGGCCGTATGCGAGCGGTGGATGGTCGAACTTCTAGGTTTTCCTCAAGAGACTGCTGCCGGTTTTGTAACTGGAACGACCCTCGCAAACGTCTCGGGCTTGGCTGCAGGACGAAATGAGATCCTAAGGCGGAAAGGTTGGAACGTCTCAGAATCAGGCCTCTATGGTGCCCCGCCCATCCCTGTCATCGTAGGACAAGGCGCTCACGCGGCAGTCCGAAAATCACTGGCGCTTTTAGGGATGGGGGATACCCACACTCAAGTGATTCCTGTCGACGACCAAGGGCGCATGATAGCCAGTCAAATACCAGAGCTAGAGGAAGGAACCCTCGTCGTCGCTCAGGCGGGCAACGTGAACTCAGGTGCGTTCGATCCGGTAGGCGAGATTTGCGATCGCGTGCACGCTAATAGTGGCTGGGTGCACGTAGACGGTGCCTTTGGGCTTTGGGCCGCCGCACTTCCCTCATTCAAGGAACATGTCAAAGGCATAGATCGGGCAGACTCATGGGCTGTTGACGCTCACAAGACACTGAACGTCCCATACGACTGCGGTATCGTTCTGTGCAGGGATCGAGCGGCACTTGAAAGAGCGTTTAGAGCTTCTGCGGAGTATTTCCAGTGGAGTGACGAACGGGAACCGATGCGTTACACCCCCTCGATGTCGAAGCGAGCCAGGTCCATCGAGCTTTGGGCCATTCTTAAGACACTGGGTCGCGAGGGAGTCGTCGCACTCATAGAACAGCTCTGCTCCCATGCACAAAACTTCGCCAGTCAGCTCCATGAGCTAGGCTTCGTCATCCACAATGAAATCGTCTTCAACCAGGTACTAGTCTCCTGTGATTCTGACAAAGAAACGCAGAGTACTCTTGGAGCGATTCAAGACATGGGTGACTGCTGGTGTGGGGCTTCTACCTGGCATGGACGTTCTGTCATCCGAGTCAGCGTCTGCTCGTGGGCCACAACCTCCGAGGACATCGACCGATCAGTCCAGTCCTTTTGTGCAGCCCGAAAAATCGCTCGAGCCAGTAAATGAGCTTGCGGAGGTGATGAGGCGAAATTGCTCAACACTGTGAGGACTCCTCCCTCGTGGAGCGAACCTCGTCAGAAACGCGTTTCAAGAATAGTGAAGTCAAAATGAACCGAGTGCTGACAAGCGGACTCACCGGTGGACTCGAATACGACATGAGCCTCCCCGGGGGTACCAGGGCGGCCGACACCGTAGCTGTTCTCCTTCATGGACGCGGAAGCCACAAAGGTGACCTGCAGAGCCTCGCAGCCCTCCTTCCTTCCAACTGGGCGCTAGTGACACCACAGGCTCCCTTCGTTGGAGCGCCCTGGGGTTACGGACCGGGATGGGCGTGGTACCGGCACGCCGGAGAGAACCGACTGATTGAAGATACCCTGAACGCAAGCATGGCCTCGCTAGACGATTTCCTCCGCGCACTCCCCGAGTTGTTCGAGATCACTCCGGGGTCCCTCATCCTAGGTGGATTCTCGCAAGGTGGGACGACCAGCTTATCCTACGCGATGACACGTCCTGGTGTGGTGGACGCCGTCTGGAATTTTTCCGGATTCGTGCACTCCGGGCTCAATCTGCCGTCAGGAGAAAGAGCAAAAACTGCGACTCCGATCTTTTGGGGTCACGGGCGCCAAGACAGAGTGATCCCACACTCGATCGCGGTATCAGGACAAAAAGCTCTCACCGAAGCAGGAGTCTCATTCACTCAGGCCGACTACGACATCGGCCACTGGATAGTAGATGACGAGGTAAAAAGGGCGCTCGCATTAGTCTTAGCCCAACCCTCGGTGTCTAATGACCTAGATGTCGACCAATCAAGAGCCTAGCTCGCAACTAAAAGAGCTTTGCCCCGTCAGGCACCGTGGCGTCCGGAGATACAAGAACCACTCGTCCGATGTCATCAGGCATACCGGTGACCAAGCACTCAGAAAGAAACGGGCCAATCTGCTTCGGCGGGAAGTTCACTACCGCTAGAACCTGCTTTCCGATCAGCTCGTCTGGAGTATACAGATCGGTGATCTGGGCACTCGATCGTCGGGGGCCAACAGCCTCACCGAAGTCTATCTCAAGCTTATAAGCCGGCTTTCGTGCCTCCGGAAAGACCGCCGCCGAACGAATCGTCCCGACGCGCAGCTCAACCTTCTCAAAGTCTTCCCAAGTGATCTCTTTCATTTCGCTCCATCCTGAAGACTGGGACCCGCATATCCAGTGAGTTCGACATAACCACGCCCACTAACTTCGTTTCCACCTGGTCCTTTTCCGCTGACACGGACAGATCCCTCCCAGTACCTGAAGGCCACACGCAATTCCTGATCGGGTAAAGCAGGGGTTACTGTCAGATCTAAGTCCTGTTCTGGGACTCGAATGCGCCAACCTGATGGGTACTCCGCATCATCCACCGGAGAAAACCAAGTCTGGGTCGGTTCCACCAAGACACCTCGGCCCCATTCAAGCGGTACCCTTCGCCCCTCGGGACTTATCAGCACTCCATCGCTGAGTGGGTCAGGAGAACCATCTTCACGCCGAAGTTGGTAAACCATTAAATCCCACCCATCACTCAACTGAAGAGCGAACCAGTCCCAACCAACCTGCCCGTCAGAGAGTGCCGACGTCGACCACTCGCGATCAAGCCACGCTAAACCAGAAACCTCTAGGTAGTCTTCGTCGATCTGAACGCGTCCTCGGGTCGGCATACGCGTATGTGCGTAATAGTACGACGCGTTCCCTGGTTCTCTACCTTTTTGACTCAGTCCCGAATCACCTTGGAGGACATACGGTTTCCCAGATTCGAGAATGAGATCGAGGTTCACGCCATCACCATCTGCAGTCAGGCGCATGGGAAACGCTGCGTCCTTTGATAGCCCCTCTAGACGCCAGTCCTCGAGCCATACTTCAAAGGGTTCAGCTATAGCTCCCGCCAGTCCTCCCCCTCCCCTAGAGAAAAGCTCCACCGCCCGAAAATCTTCATTCGTAATGTCGGTCAAGGCGAAGTGTCCCATGTACGCCTGATTGGTCGACCAAATTGACGGCCCTCCAGGCGGTGTCGGAGCGAGCGAACTCCGAAAAATAGTGAATTGAAACCCGAGTTCTCGGCCATCTTGTGAATCGAGATTACCGGTCACATACCACCACTCGGTCCGAAAATCCTCATGTGGACCATGGTCTTCCGGAAAGTCGAAGTCCCGAGTTTCCATGGCACGGGCATACCCGACTGTGTCCGCTCCCCCCAGCGTCTCGACCAAAGACAGGAAGGTCTCATCTTCAACTACTACACTGGGCGAGGGCGGATTTCCACATCCGGCTAAAGCTAGGATGAAAACCAGCGGACGGAGGACATACAGCGACTTTCCTTGATCCATCACTCCCCTCTCAACGCTAGTGCAGGCGATGTCCTCGACATACGCCAAGCGGGGTAGAGTCCCGCTAATAGTGCTCCGATGACAGCGAGAGCCACGGCTTGACCAAGCACCTCAGGACCTATCTCCATGTTCAACGTCCAACCAAAAGACCGCTTATTCACCACATAGATCATGACTACGGAAAGAATCAGACCCATAGGCACAGCAAGGACTCCAGCAGCCAGCCCTATCAGCGTTGTTTGTGTCACTACCAGACGGCCTAGTTGCCCAGGGGTGAGACCCGTGGCACGCAGAAGACCGAGTTCACGCGCCCGCTCCAGTTGAAGCGCAGCAAGTGCGCTGAGCACACCTACGAACGCAACGATGAACGCTAGAAGACGAAGGACTGCTGTCACACGGAAGGTTCTGTCGAAAACTTCGAGTGATGCGGAGCGAAGATTGTCATTTGTCCGGGCAATTACCGCACGACCATCAGCCACACCAGCGAGCAGCTCCTCGACAACCGCGTCAGAGTCGGCGCCGTCTACAAGAAAGAGGCCAAGTGAGGTGATCCCTGGATCATCAAAGTACAGGTCGTAAAGTGCGCGCCCCATCATGACCGCACCCTGCTCCGACCCGTAATCATAGAAGACACCGAGCACAGGCACCTCGACCACACCCGATGTTGCGGTTAGTTCAACCATATCACCAACCCCGACACCCCGTCGATACGCATATGGTTCGGAGACAATCACACCAGATCCGGCTCTAAATCCGGCCATGACATCCTCAGCTCGTCCCTCGATGAAATCAAAGGAGCTCTCTCCTCTAGGATCGAGTTCGAGTGCGATAAGCCGAAACGCATCCTCTCCTCGTATGAGGTCGAACCCGCGGTATGTGCTATGTCCAGCTACTTCTGGATGTGATACGAAGTCGTCGACCAAATCCGGCCATAACGTTCCGGTCGCTCGGGATGCCGAAGGACCCGGCAGCGATACGTATATGTCCGCTTGAAGCGTTCCGTCTAGCCACTGGCTAAGAGTACCCCTGAAGCTCTGAATCATTACCCCAAGCCCGACGGTAACAGAGACTGCAACGACCAGTGCCGCAACGGCTGGGGCTGTGCGGCTAAGGCTATTCCCTACCCCTCGAACCGCCATCACTCCTAGTGTGCCCCCTAACATCCGGACCACCGGACCAATAGCTCTAGTGATCATCAGCGTGCCGGCGGGAGTAAGCAGGGCCAGCCCGGTAATTACAAGAAACAAAGCCGTGAAGCTAACTGACAGGCTCCGAGTCGGGATCAATAGGACAGCCGCCCCAATGACGCAAAGCACAGCACCTATTCCAGCCGCAACCGGGACGAGCACACGAGCTCTTGCCTCAACCTCTGAGCGCAGCGCAGCCATCCTCGGATTCGCTCCAGACGCTTCTAACGCCGGAGGAAGAGCCGCGAGTAAAGTCGCGCCCACCCCCAATAAGACCGACTTAATAACAATAAGCGGCTCTAGTTCTACTCTTTCTACCGCAACCGAGAAGTAGAGATCGTTAATCGTTGCCGTGACCATCCCTACCAAACCCTGTGCAAGGAAAAAGCCAAGAGTTAGCCCGATCACCACACCAGCCAAGCCAATCCACAAGGCCTCCACCAAAATCATCCTGAGGATTTCGTGACGCGTAACTCCCAGTGCCCGCAGTCGACCCAGAATCCCCCTCCGCTGCACGACCGAAAATGTCACTGAGTTATAGATCAGGAACATCCCATATACGAGCGCCAAAAGACTTAGCGCCGTGAGGTTCACGTCAAAAGCAGCTATCATGCCGCTCATCGTCTCTGTTCGAGTCCCAGCTCTCTGGAGCGACACCGAAGCGGGGAGCGCCTCGCGGACCTCTGCTAAAGAGTTTACTCCGTCTTCTATACGAAGGTCGATACGACTCAGCTTCCCGGACACTCGGAGAATCTCTTGGGCCCCAGAAATGTCCATTAAAAGCACATCTGAGAGGCCCGACCGGGTCAGTTCGTCAGTTGGTTTGATGAGATCAACTACCGGCAGATCCCACGATTCCCCCTCAACCAGAACGGAAAGTGTATCCCCCTCTGCGACGCCCGCTGTACTTGCTAAGCGTTCTCCAAGAATGACACCCGTCCTTGTGGTCAGTATCCGCGAGACATCTAACCCAGATGCTCCACCAGCGACGTACGGTCGAAACGGACCCTCTAGAAACGGGTCAACTCCTAGTATTCTGATCGCTCGACCAGGTATGGACGGAGACGAACCGAACCCCTCCACTACCGGCGCTACAGCAGCTAGGTCGTAGTCGATACGCAAAGATGCCACCAGAGACTCGTCGACATAGCCTCCGTCACTAACAATCACATGCGTAGCTCTGCCAGAAACCGACTCTGCAGAAACACGAAAACCTGCTTGGGCACTCTGGATCGCTAGGTCAATAGACAAAACAACCGCAACGCCGAGAGAGACACCGAGCACAGATAAAATCAGTTGGAGTCGGTGCTGTAACAGGTACCGGACACTTGACCGGGAAAGGAGGCTCACTTCATGCCTCGACTAGGCGACCGCGGTCCACTCTAAGGACTCGATCCATTCGTTCGGCAAGCGCACGTGCATGTGTGACAACAATCAGTGTAGCGCCCGCCGAACTTACGAGTTCCTCCAGCAGGCTAACGACCAACTTACCGGTATCTTCGTCGAGATTCCCCGTCGGCTCATCGGCGAGAAGGAGCCCAGGCCCGTGAATCAACGCCCTCGCAATTGCAATCCGCTGCTGCTCACCGCCCGAAAGACGGTCGGGAAAGGTGTCTGCTCGGTCTCCAAGCTCGACCGCCTCTAACAAGCGCCTCGCTTTCGCTTCAGCCAACTTTCCTTGCTCGTTGGTAAGTTCGAGCGGCAGCAGGAGGTTTTCCAGTGCCGTGAGCGTGGGGAGCAGGTTGAAAAACTGGAATACGAAACCGATCGTCTCGCGACGGAAGAGTGTTCGATCCTTCTCCGAGAGCGTCCCGATATCGACGCCACCCACGATAACATTTCCCTTATCCGGTTGGTCGATACCGCTAACCAAGTTCAGGAGCGTCGACTTTCCCGAACCAGATGGCCCGAGGATCGCCACACGCTCACCCGGAAGGATGGTCGTCGAGGCATCCACCAGGACACCGTGTGTCCTGTTCCCTTCTCTGTAACTCTTACTTACGTCAATCAATTCGATCGACGGTCCTTTACCCTCCATCCGGGAGCCATTCCCCGGTTCCCGCTCAGTCTTTACCCTCCAGCTGCTGAGGAAGGGTCGAAAGCTCAAGAACCTTATACCGGCGTTCACCCGCGGGTAGCTGCACCTCAACTTCCTCCCCTTCGGCCGCACCCAGCAAACCTTGCCCGATCGGCGAAGCGAGAGAAACCTGACCCGCATCTAGGTCGATGAAGTCACCGGCCGTGATCATAAATGTGAAGTCCTCGCCCATGCCGATGTCGCGGATCTTCACTTTCGAGCCGAAGCCTACCCGGTCATACGCCATTTGGTTCACGTCGATTTTCGAAAGTTCGGTCATCCTCGACGTGAGGTGATTCAGTCGCGCCTCTACGAAGGCTTGGCGTTCTTTAGCGGCCTTGAACTCAGCATTCTCTCGGAGGTCACCGTGCTCCATCGCCGTCTTGATGCGCTGGGGCAGGTCGACATTCAATTCGTGAGTGAGATTCACGATCTCTGATTCAATTTTTTCGCGGATTTCTTCCAGCATCATGTTCCTCGACTGCTAGCCGGACACGTCTTCGAGCCCTGTCAGACTCGTTTTGATCTAATAAAAACCCGCCGCCCCAACGATTGGGGCGGCGAATCAAGAGCGGATACGATACCGAAGACCGGCCTGTTGGGAAACTGGCTCACACCACACTTGAGCTTGTTTGCGACAGCTCAGATCATTTGAACCCGCTTGTTATCTCAGACTCGCGGATCGGAGTCAGCGAGCACTGCATCCCTGCGCCTAGCACGATCTGCCTTCACGGCATCGGCGACCTCTGGGTATTTCAGTCCGAGGATTTGGCCGGCTAACAAAGCAGCGTTCACAGCTCCTGCCTTACCTATCGCTAGCGTACCCACGGGTATCCCCCGCGGCATCTGAACTGTTGAAAGCAGTGAATCAAGCCCATCAAGTGACCACGCCTGAATTGGTACCCCGAGCACGGGGATCGTTGTTTTAGCTGCCATGACCCCGGCCAAGTGCGCGGCACCACCAGCGGCGGCAATGATCACCTCGAGACCGCGCTCCTCAGCGGTCTTCGAAAACTCTATAGCGACATCCGGGGTCCGGTGAGCAGACATCACTCGTGCTTCAGTCTTGATCCCAAGCTCTTCGAGCGTGGAGACTGCATGCTGCATGATCCCCCAGTCCGACTTCGATCCCATTACCACACCGACGGTCGGCGCCATCTTATCCCCTGCCTTATTTCGTACTGTTGACGGTTTATGTTGCGTTGCCGGTGACGTTGTCAGCGCCGGGAGATGGGGTCAAGTGCTCAGCACTTCTCTCGGACCATAGCTAAGCCTGGAGGCTGAGGTCTTCTCAGTAGAATGGGGACTCCGGAGGCTCTTTACCCAAGGAGCGCCACCAGGTGGTAGCTCTTCTTCCCTTTCCGCAGTAGAAGGAAACGGCCCTCGATCGCACTATCAGCGGTAACGCCTGCATCGACAGTCTCTACGCGCCGGTTATTTACGTAGACACCGCCCCCCTCGACGGAACGTCGAGCATCGCCGCGGGAAGATGCAAGACCTGATTCTACCATGAGATCGATAACTGGTTTCCCTTGCCCCTCGAATTGGATCAGAGGGAGCTGAGTGGAGGGAACGTCCGCAAATACGTCTTTAATCTCGTCTCCCGTTAGACCTTCGATATCACCGCTGAACAAGGCCTGAGTCGCCCTAACTGCAGCCGCTAAACCGGTTTCTCCATGCAGGCGACGAGTCACATCTTCAGCAAGTGCCCGCTGGGCCGCCCTTCGGTGAGGCTCTTTCTCGATCGCATCCGCTAGTTCACGAATCTCACTCTGTCCAAACAGTGTGAAGAAGTTCAAATATCGCAGAGCGTCGGCATCCTCTACGTTGATCCAGTATTGGTAGAATCGAAATGCCGACGTCAACTCCTGATCGAGCCAAACGTTACCTGCTTCCGATTTTCCGAACTTGGTGCCCGACGAGTTTGTTACCAATGGATAAGTGACGCCGAAGGCTCTCGCTTTCTCCATACGGCGAACGAGATCAATCCCAGTGGTAATGTTGCCCCACTGGTCACTGCCACCCATCTGGACAGTACATCCGTCTCGGCGATAGAGCTCCAGGAAGTCGTATGACTGGAGAAGGGCATACGAAAACTCGGTGAACGAGATACCGGACTCTTGGTCCTGAATGCGACGCTTAACCGATTCCTTGGCCATCATCTGATTGACCGAAAAATGCTTGCCCACGTCTCTAAGAAAGTCGACAACCCTTAGGTCGCCTAACCAGTCAAGATTGTTGCGGACGAGTGCCGGATTGGATTTCACTTCGAAATCCAAAAAATGCTCCAGCTGGTCACGAATGCTCGCGGCGTTCTCTGCCGCGAGTTCCTTAGTGAGGAGTTGTCTTTCGCTGCTCTTGCCCGAAGGGTCACCTATCAGACCAGTCCCGCCACCAATTAGAGCAATCGGGGTGTGCCCTGCTCTCTGTGCGTGCACGAGCCCCATGATTGGGACAAGGCTACCGAGGTGCAGACTTCGGGCGGTCGGATCAAATCCAATATAGATCCGGCGCGACTCTTCTAGCAGGTGTTCGGAGACACCCTCAGTCGCGTCCTGCAGGAGGTCGCGCTCACGGTATTCATCCAGAAGGTTCATCATGAAGGTGAACGGTACCCGCCCAAACCGTAAGGTCAAGTGAAGAGTGCAAGCCGCTTGCTCGTGATGGACGCTACGTTCGATGTCGCAGGTCTGGTTTGCGGGCACTCCATTACTGTGTCAGGATGCAGCTATGGCTTCCTATGAAGACTTTTATAACATCGTGAGATCAATCCCCGAAGGACGGGTTTCTTCGTATGGGGTCATAGCGCGCCTGGCCGGGCTCCCCGGACAAGCGCGTCAGGTCGGATACGCTTTGGGAGCCCTGCCGCACGCGAGCGACGTGCCATGGCACCGAGTTGTGAACGCCCGAGGCGAAGTGAGTGCCAGGAAGGGTGGCAGTGCGAGCGAGAAGATTCAGCGCTTGCTGCTCGAACACGAAGGGCTCGTTTTCGACGAACATGGCCGGCTAGACATGGTATGTGCGGCATGGCCAGACATACAGACCCGATGTGACTAGCAACCTCCTAAGACCCCTCGCTGCAAAAATCTCCAAGCTATATAACTGCATAACACGTTTTTACTGGTTATTATTAGAAATAACTGTTAAAATACAACTATGACAGACAGTGTAATCGATTCCTGCCTAGAAGAGCGCTTCGGATGGATCTCTCTGGACTTCGTAAACACATGCGTGGTTACAAGATCAGGACCAGTCGATGCATTACGATCCCCCGCTCTCTTGTTCCAGTGGATGGAGCACGCAGAGCCTCCCGGATGGACTTCTTTGAAACCCGCTGACATTTCAGCGCAACGAACACTTCACATCGAAGCGCTGAACCTTCGTGTCGTCCTTGACCAGCTTTTCACTGCGCATGTGGCCGGCCATAACCCAAAAACGACGACCGAGCATGCCCTGGGACGACCAATCTCATGGACGCTCGCATCCAGTCGACTAGGACACAGCGAGCGTGGCACCCTTCTCGTTGAGAACCGATATGCCCCTCTTCATGCAGCTGCAGCCCTCGGGCCGATCGCCCAAAACGCAGTAGAGCTGATCCAGTCGGTAGACCCAGCCCGACTTCGGCGCTGCGCGGCGCATCTGTGCCTAAGATGGTTCGTCGACACGAGTAAGGGAGGGCGGCGCGGATGGTGCTCAATGGCCACATGCGGGAATCGTGCAAAAGCCGCCCGGTACCGGGCTCGCCAAGAGCGGGACACTGCCGAAGCCTGAGACTCGCCTCGTATCGATTTTGCCACCCCGAACTAGAGACGACCGGGGATACATCGGCACGGGAGGCTCTAGCGAAAAAGCATACTCACACGAGCTTCTACCATGTCGATCAGGCTGACGTCACCGGTCTCGCGCGCTTTCGCAAGAGCTTCGGACGCAGTAGCCCTTGCATCGGCCATCGAGCCAGTGAGAGCCTGCGCTACGGCAAGTACCGCGAGAGCTCGAGCGTCTTGACGATTTGACATCACCACCCCTTGGCGGGCGATAATCAACGCCGACTGTCCGTCTCTCTCCTCAATATAGATTTCTGACATACGGACCAAGGACGGGAGATGGTCGGCCCTATACTGCAGTGCCTGTTGGAAATGCATCGTCGCCGCAGCCAGTTGACCAGAACTGTACGCCTGCTCCCCCTGCGAGAACTCTAGTGCAGCCATATAGGCCATGTCTTCCGCGTCATGCTGCCAAGCCTGAGCCTGCAAGAGCTCGTCCCGATCAGCCTCGCTCCGAGGCAAAACCTGGAGAATTAAATCCGCCATCTCATCATCCGAATTCGACCCGTAAACGACACGTTCTGGCGGGTTGTTAGGGTTTCTAGGGTTTCCGGAAGAGTTATCGAAAGAAAACTCCTTTAGAATCGTTGTCCCAGCAGGTAGGTAGACCGGCTCTAGAAACCGATAATCGTCCTGCCAATTAAAATCCCAGTCGGGAATGTGGATCAGGGAAACCTCCTCGCCACTTGGCAGCACAGCCGTGGCGCGAAGATCCTTCCCGAGGTAGTGAGCGTGCGGATATACACTTAACACATCAACATCAACCGGCAGCGTGAAACTGTTGGACACAGCATGGTTGGGCATACCCGCTGGGATGTCGATCTGGAGTGAGCTAACGACCACTACTGCAGGGTGTCGTGTTGGCGCTCGGTCTGTAAAATAGAAATCAACCTCAGCCGTAACCTCCTGCGGTGTCCCAGAGGTCTGCATGTGCAACTGAACAACCAAGTCCGTCCCTGGCTCCAACCGCCAAGCCATCCCGTCTAGAGGAGGAAGCCTCGTCTTTCCAGGCGTCCACCCGATGAAGTGACCATCGGGGTTCCCAGCGCCACTCAAGAGGTCCATGCCATCAAAGCCTGGCTCAGGATCTTGCAGATCAAGCTGTCGAGACGACGGTGTCTCATCGACCATCACACGTGCATGGTGAACAGCTGTCCTACTGCCCGGGCGCAGTTCGACATGCTCGACCCATCGTGTCGCCTCCACGGGGATGTCTACCACTAGGTTCCGATACACATCGCGACCCTCCGCCGGCAGATTGTAGACTGGCAATGTCAGCGTTAGATCAGGAACTCCAGGCTCCCACCCAGCTTCATCATCTGGTGCGAGTGTTTCTTGGCTGAGGGTCCCGGTCCCAGCCGGTGCGCCGTTCTCCCACCACTTGGTGAAGAGCTCTATCTGGCGATCTGTAAGGATACGCTCGCCCTCGAACGTCCCATGATCATCCCCCGGAAGCCACGGTGGCATCCTTCGCAAAGAGGTCATCCTAGCGATCTGATCAGCGCGCTCCGCCGCGTCTTCATAAGACAGCAGTTGAAACGGAGCCGACGGATTCTCCCCATGACAATCGAGACACTCACCAACAATGATCGGTGCGATATCAGATGACCAAGTGACCAGATCCGGAATGGCCTCCTGATCTTCACCCTCAACCGATCTACTCGACCAAACCAGCACGACTAAGACGAACGTACCCAGAGAGACTAGAGACACTCTCGTTCGATACCAGTCTTGTTGTTTCCTGGAAGCCTTACCCGTCATAACATCTCCAGCCATAAGCAAACATCGACCGACTCGGCACAAATCCATGGCTACGGTGATTATAGAGCCATGAACGCTTTCGGTCGCCTTTGATGTGACCCATAACGAGACACTCAATCCCAATGCGAAGAACAATCTTAGTCATTCTCATAGGTATGACCGTGTCGGGATGCCACACCTTCCAGCCGACATCGATCGCTGAGCTGACCCCAGGTCAAGATATTCGAGTTCGAGTTTCAGGTGCATTTTCCGACTCGCTCAGCTCAATCTTACCCGGTGACTCACGATCTATGGAGGGAGCGTTTGTTGAATCCACGGAAACATCCGTATTCGTCGACGTGCCAGTGACATCCGAATACGAAGGGATGCGCCTCCAGACACTGAGCCAGCGGATAGAGATCCCCGCAGGTGAACTCCTCGACATAGAGTGGAAGCAACTGTCGGGCAGCCGAACGGGAATTGCCGTCGGAACGGTCGTGGCCATTGCGAGCGCAGTCGTTATTGGTCAACTCAGTGGCGACAAAGGCGGGGGCTCACCCCCCGGAGTCCCCGGACCCGTAGACTACATGGTCGCTACCCCATCACTCAGTATCAGCGACGCTCTATCGTGGATTCGGGGCCTCTGGTGAGACTGTTAGGTTTGAAGGGCTTAGGAGTAGATAGATAGAGATTCGGTAACCCGTATCACCCCTCCAGGAATGGCGACGTGAAATCAATCAATTCAGCAGTGTTTCGTTCAGCCGCTTGTTTCGCCCTGATCTTGATCGGTCTTGCCTGCACCCGAAACCAAATCACCCTAGGTGGCCCACTGAGCCTTACGGTATCTAGCAATGCGCCGGTCAGTGTCTCTGACAGCCTCGTTCTTCAGTATGACGTGACGGGTCAAACCCTTGCCGGGATGCAGGTCCTGTGGGGGGACGGTCAAATCGACTCTGTGGCCTTTTTGGGTTCCCAAACCGCCGGAGGCCGGCGTCCCCATCTCTACGATGCGGAAGGTACCTATACCATCCGAGCTACCGCGGTTGATCAGTACCAAGGGAGCACCGTTTCGGAGCTTTCAGTGACGATAACGCCATAACTTAAGTCATAATCAAATGACTTAGATACATACTTTTTCGCATTCCAGCGCTTGCCCAAAAAGCCAGTCCTGAGGATCTTATTACCTGGCGATTTCTTCGCCTAGTAGGATTTCAAAGCGCATGCTGTCTGGCCCGTCCTCGACCACGCGCGAATCACACCCTTACAACAACAGGGAGAAGGATGAAAACCTTCATTACAGCCATGAGCAGATTAGCCGCGGCAGTAGCGGTTGTTTCTGTTCTGGCGGTGTCCCCCGTCGCTGCCCAGACCGGTACGGTCACGGGCTCGATAACAGACGCCGCTACTGGCGCGGGCATTCAGTCCGTGCAGGTGTACCTAGCAGATACAGGGCTTGGCACCTTGACCAACGCAAGTGGTCGATTCCTCATTCTGAACGTTCCAGCGGGCAGCTACACTCTGCGCGCAGAACGGCTCGGATACGGGACCCAAGAGATGCAAGTCAGCGTGACTTCGGGCGGCACCGTCGCGCAGGACGTGCAGCTTCAAACGGAAGCCCTAGGGCTCGATGAACTGGTCGTCACAGGGACGGCCGGCGCAGCCAGGCGGCGTGAGATTGGTAACACAATCGCGCAGCTAGAGGTGGCTGACATCGCGGAACCTCCGCAGAGCGTGGATGCCATCCTCCAAGGTCGAGTCGCAGGTATGACTGTGATGAACGCCTCGGGTAATGCTGGCTCAGGCGCTAGGATTCGACTCCGCGGTAACGTGTCAATCGCGCAGAGCAACCAGCCACTGATTTACGTGGATGGAGTGCGCATGCGCTCGGAGGCTTTCGACAAGAACGTTCCGGCGACTGGTTATCCAGGACGCTCCGGAAATGACGTCGCGAGCCCGCTAAACAACATCAACCCGGCCGACATCGAGCGAATCGAGGTCATCAAGGGTGCGGCAGCGACAACCCTATACGGGACGGAAGCTGCTGCCGGTGTTATCCAGGTCTTCACCAAGCGTGGTCACCAGGGTGCTCCTCAGTGGACAGCCTCGATCGAGCAAGGTGTGGCCCAGATGGGTGCCTTTGGAATCTCGAGCGACCTAACACCAGACTTCGAAGCCCCAGAGAGTGAAGCGGGCGGTACTCCGGAGTTCATGTTCATCGACCCATGGCTGCGTAGCGCGCATCAGCAGCGCTACTCTCTGTCAGTCGGTGGTGGTGCCGAGGACCTTCAGTACTTCGTCTCTGCAGCTATGGAAGACGATGACGGCACGCTTCCGAACGACAACGAAAAGAAGACGAACGTCCGAGGAAACTTCACCTTCACTCCAGCTGAGAATCTTCAGCTTCAGTGGAACACGTCGTTTACGAAGCAGAACTTCACCAACACAGCTGCCGGAAATAATGCGCACGGCCTGACGCTGAACGTCTACCGTCGCTCACGGAACTACTTCGGTAACGAGAAGAAAGAGAATCTCGATAAGCTGCTAGGTCAGGAGATCGCCACGGGGATCGACCAGTTCGTCACAGGCGGTACAGCCACGTACAGCCCCAGTGCGAACTTCACCAACCGGCTGACGGTTGGTTACGACTTGGCACAACAGGACAACCGTAACCTTCGTCCCTTTGGGTTCGTCCGTGCACCGGATGGAATCCTCAACAACGGACGTTCCCGGTTCGAAACGCTCACGTTCGACTACGTGGGCTCGTACAGCTTCGGACTGCCAGGCGGTATCAACTCTGCCCTTTCGTTCGGTGGTCAGAGCACGACCTCGGACATTCAGCGGACAACCGCATACGGTGAGGACTTCCCTGGCCCAGGTGACCCAACGGTCACGACTGCGGGTACGAAGCTTGGATTTGAGCAGCGCGAGCGCGTAGTTAACGCTGGCTTCTTCGCTCAGAACGTATTCGACATCGCGGACAAGTACTTTATTACGGCCGGTTTCCGGATTGACGGAAACTCTGCCTTCGGTTCCGACTTCGGTCTTCAGTTCTATCCGAAGCTCAGCGGCTCCTGGGTTATGTCCGACGAGGACTTCTGGGGCTCCGACAGTCAGCTGAAACTGCGTGCAGCATGGGGACAGTCCGGACGGGCTCCGGGCGCCTTTGACGCGGTCCGGACCTACGATGGTATCGGCTGGGGTGGGCAACCCGCCTTCTATCCGCGTGTTCTTGGTAACCCGGACCTCGGTCCGGAGCGGACATCCGAATGGGAGCTCGGCTTCGACGGAAGCTTCATCGGTGATCGCCTCGCCCTCGACGTGACGTACTACAACCAGCACACGACGGATGCACTGTTCGCAGTGCGCCAGATCCCGTCGAACGGTGCCTGGGGCTCTCAGCTGGAGAATGTTGGAGAGATCTTCAACAAGGGCCTAGAGGTCACGATGAACATGTTGATGATCAACACCGATGCATTCTCATGGGATCTCGGTGGCTCGTTCTCAACGAACGCCAGTGAGGTCGGCCTCCCGGGTGAAGTCACCGAGTTCTCGGTTGGCGGAAACGGGTGGATCATTGATGGCCAGGCAGCACCGGTCATCCGTGGCGAAATGGTCATGAACCCCGACGCCATCGCGGATCCGATCATCGAGGACGACCAGATTTACGGTCCGAACCAACCCACCGAGATCATGGGGATCAACTCCGTGTTCACATTACCTGGTGGCGTTAGGCTCTCGGCTCGTGGAGAATATCAAGCCGGTCATTATGTAACGGCCACGATCGCCAACTCTGCGGTCAGCCGTAACGTTATCTGGGCTGGGTGCTTTGAAGCTTACCAGACCGCAGGAGCGGCCCCGGTCACTTCAGCGGCTCCAGGCTACGGACAGTTGACCGCGCTTGAGCGGGCACGCTGTGACCGCAGGGGAACGGACAGCAACTTCTGGGCTGAGAAGGCGGACTTCTTCAAGATCCGTGAAGTTTCAGCACAGTTCCCGCTTCCCACATCGTTGGTACCCGGCTCGTCCGGAGCCACGCTCACGCTCGCCGGCCGGAACATCTTCCGCTGGACGAACTCCGAGTGGACCCACTTCGACCCAGAGATGGGTGGTAACAACGATAACAACCCGATCAGTCGCAATGGAGCGTCGTCAGGAAGCTTCCTGGTAACCTCCATCAGCGAGCACATTCCGGCGCCGGCGATTTGGACAGTCGCTCTCCGCGTCGTCTTCTAGGAGTTGATCAACATGAACAACAAGACAACAGAAGGCGCCAAGCGGAATCTGACGCGCGGTCTCGCGCTCGGAATGCTTTTCGCTGTGGCAGCCTGCGACACGACAGTCACGAACCCCGGGCCGATCAGCTCAGAGTTCCTCGACGTTCCTGCGGCCCAGGCCGCGATCACGAACGGAGCAGGCCGAGGACTTTCTGACGCTCTGAACTATATCGCGTATACGGGTGCGGCTATCTCCAGAGAAGTACATCCCTCTGGCTCGACGGGTAGTTTCGGCATCACGCCGTTTCAGCAGGAAGGCTCGCTTCGGTTTGATGAAGTGGGCTCACATTGGAGCCAAGCTCACCGTGCGCGCGTCCTCGCTAAAGAGGGTATCGCGCGTATCCAAGGTCTGGATGCAGCTGACCAGGATCAGTCGATCCTAGCCCGACTCAATCTGTACGCCGGGTATATAAGCCGCATGATGGGCGAGAATATGTGCAATTCTGTTATCGACGGTGGAGCCGCAGGCTCATCCGACGTGCACCTCAACGATGCTATAGCTTATTTCAACCAAGCTGCTAGCCTCGGCTCCGGTGATGTTGCAACTGCTGCCGTCGCGGGTCGTGCATCCGCATATGCGCAACTAGGCAACTGGTCTAGCGCTGTTGCGGACGCAGCTACGGTCCCGGCGGGTTTCAGCTACTCGCAGAATTACTACGACATCGGTGACGACAACCAGTCGAACCGTATTCACGTTGCCACCAAGGCCATCCCGTATAAGGCACACTCCCAGATCTTCACTTGGATAGCCGAATACAACAGCGCCGACGCAGACGGTAACGGTATTTACGACGACGACCCGCGTGTGCCATGGAAGGTTGGTGGTGAAAATGGTGACGCGGCGTCAGCGTGCTGTGGACTGATCGCTTGGAATCCACAGCAAAAGCACAACAATGACGACTCGCCTATCGAGCTTTCTTCATATGAGGAAATGCAGCTGCTTATCGCAGAGGACAAACTGCGTAACGGCAGTGATATGGCAGGCGCCGTCGCAATCATCGATGCGCTGCGGACCGCAGCCGGTGTAGCTACCGAATCGCCAGCCGACATGGCTGCCGCGTGGACGTACTACAAGCGGGAGCACGCGATTGAGATGTGGCTAGAAGGTCGTAGACTCCCTGCCATGCGTCGTTGGAATGATGCTGGCGATCCGGAGACTCACCTGCAGGCGCTCGAACAGATCGGTGATGGATCAACATCGACAGGTGCACACTTGTCGACACGTAGTTTCTGCTTCCCAATTCCGGAATCAGAAATTGACACGAACCCGAATATCTCGGGATGATCCGGTAGTAGGTTCCGGAACGACAATCGGGGTCGGTGCCATCAGGCACCGGCCCCGATTTGCTTATCCTAAGAAATATACGCCACGCTCGAACATGGATCGTGTAGTACATTGCTACGTCGATTTAATCCAAGGAGACCTAACAAATGAGGCTTGCCCACTACGCCACCTCACTCCTCGCAGCATGCGCCATCATCTCACCGTTGTTAGCGGCGCCCGCGAATGCGCAGCAATCGACTCCAGCACACGCCCACCTTCGACACGCTGCCGATGAATTTCGTGGCACGCCTGACGGTGCCGGCTTGCTACCTACCGCAAACGCGGAGGCCGAAATCGCCCACCAACACGCAACCTTAGCAGGTCGGGACCCACTAAGTTTGGAAGGGATGCAGCGCCACATGCCACATGTGATTCACGCCATCGATCCTACGAAAGTCGAGGATGGGCCTGGCCTCGGATACGGTGTCCTCGCAGCGGCGAATGGTGCTGCTCGCCACACAGAGTTGGCTGCAGCATCGGAAGGAGCATCAGACGCAATCGAGGCACACGCAGTCCACGTAGCGACTGCAGCTAGAAGTGCAATGAGCTATGCTGATAAAGCGGTCGAATTGGCTGAAAACATCCAGAATGCAGAGAGCGCCGAGGTAGCGGCCGAGATGCTCGCGGAACTTACGAAGCTGACAGACGCAATCCTTAATGGGGTAGACGCAGACGGTAACGGGCGCATCGGATGGCAGGAAGGTGAGGGTGGCCTTTCTCAGGCAGTCACCCACATGGGACTGATCAAACGGGCTGAAGGGATAGGCGGGGAATCTTGTGAGGATCCGCCGCAGCACCCGCTGGGGTGCGTTCTACCTTACAGCTGCTCTCATAGGACCCATGCCAGCGGTTGGCCAAAGCCCCGACTCTGTCCTTATAGCGAGCGACACAACCGTAGGGCCACCCGATACGGTTCTTGTGATACCAGCAGGTCTAGAAGCCTCGTGGCGATCCTCGGTGCTACCTGAGACCGCTATTCCACCAGAAGCGCAACTTCACCTAGCACACCTAGCCGAGAGCTTCCCAGATACACCTGGTGGAGAGAGTCTGCTCAAGATCGCCATGCTTGAGGGTGAGATCGCGGCCGCCTGGGTTCGCGTAGCGGGAGTCGACACACTCGATGTCACTCGCATGATCGAGGCCATGACTCATGTGATTCACGCTATTGATCCCGCCGAAGTGAGATCAGGTAACGGCATGGGTTACGGATTTCGACGCGCTGCAGAGGACGTCCAAACACAAGCAGAGATGCTGCAGATAGCTGTGCCAGACACGCTATCGCCGGCCATAGCGTTCCACGCGCCATTTGTTAGCTATGCTGCGTATATCGCTCAAGCTCGCGCTGATGATGTCATTACCCTGGCTCGTCAAGTACAGTCGGCTCAAGACGTAACCAGCGCACTGCCCTTGATCAAGAGACTTGCTGAAGCAGTCCGAGCAATGATGTATGGAGAAGATGTCGACAATGATGGGCGCATCGGTCGAAACGAGACCGAAGTCGGCCTGGCTCAGGCGGCGTACCATCTTTCACTAGTCTATCGGATGGCTGGAGCAGAGATGCCCTCGATCCGGCCGTGGGAGTTAGTGGAGTCTCTCGGACTAGATACGTTAGGACGGCAGCCTGACTCGGTCCGATTCCGTCGCCGCCGAGGGGGACCTTAGCCTTTTTGAGGCGCTTCGAGCAGCGCGCCGAAAACAAACCAGAAAGGCCAGACAGAAGGAACCCGCACATCTAATGTGCGAACAACCTCAGAAAATCACTCGCAACTCACACAGTTGTTGTTGTTTCCAGACCCAAGACTTTCGAGCAGTGCGATTGTTGAAGGAAACGGAGAAATCCTCTGAACCGGACCGTTCGCCATATCTGCAGTCGTGTGGCCCCGGCGACTAACGAAGGTCGCCTCAGCTCCCTTGTCTACCAGGTACAAGATCACCTCATTGTCACCGCGAGAAGCTGCCCAGTGCAACGGTGAAAACCCGTTGGCATCTCGAGCGTTCACGTCAGCACCCAGCTCCTCAACTAGATATTGAAGGGCAGGAAGCCACGCCTCTGGCGCGTGACGATGAGAGACACCGGCAAACCCAGTGCCATACGCATGACCAGTGGCAGCGTGAATTGGATATACATCAGGTCCCCCGACCGGTACCGGCGGAAGGCCTGACGGATCCGTCTCTGCCCCTGGGGGCTCGAACGCGAATCGACGGGACGGCGCCTTCATCGTTGGAATGTTGGCGTCAGAGCCAGCCTCGATTAGCATCTGCATCGCAGGAAGGTCCAGGGCGTACGCCGCGCGCCAAAAAGGCGTTGCTCCTCTCGTGTCTACGTCCAACTGACTGAACGTGTACTCCATGAACCAAAGGTGCTTAGAGAGGCGCACATTTGGATCCGCGCCCGCATCAAGCATAGCCCGCATCACATCCAGGTGCGTCGCTTCCTGTTGCTGATATGCCTGCTGCTGCGGGTACCTCGCCTTGGGAGCCCAGTAGCTGTTAATAACCGCATACAACGGAGTCAGGTTTGCGTGGCTCCCCACGTTTGGATCCGCACCGCGCTCCAGCAATTCGAGGGCAAGATCGTAATGTCCGTTCACTATCGCCATTAGCATCGGACTAGTCAGGTCTCCGGCCGTCTGCTGATCGATATTCGCACCAGCCTCTAAGAGCGCGAAGACCGCGTCAGGCTCACCCTCTCGCACTGCATGATGCAAGGCAGTTAATCCGCCCTGCCTATAGACCAAGTCTGTGTAGGAATTGCTATACTGGTCTCCCCGCTGCCCGTTCGAGCTAACTGATACTTCACCGAGGTCAGGGTCGGGCAATGGCTCATCGCGTCGCTGGATAGGGCCCGCGTCTGAAGCATCGACACGCGCTGCGTTCGCCGCACGCACCGCTGCCTGCACTTCAGCAGGAGAAGGCTGCCATGATGTCCCCTGAGGCTGGTCACCACGGAATGCGGCAAGAACCTCGTCGCGGACGCTACCGGCAGCCCGGTCCTCCGCAGCGATCTTGGGGATATCTACCACGTAGCTTGGAATAGAAATCTCTGCCCCAGACGCCAGCAATGCCCTCAGGACATCGGTCCTTCCCGCAGAGGCTGCAAACATGAGCGCCGTCTGCCCACGACGGGTCTCGGCAGCATTCACATTAGCACCTGCATCGATCAACGCCTCCACTACTTCAACGCTCCCGGAGGCAGCTCCGAAGTGCAAAGATGTGACAGAGCCCGTCGATGTGATCGCATCCACGTCAGCACCAGCATCCAACAAAACAGACACAACCGCGTCGCGTCCTGAGCGACTCGCTATGTGCAGTGGCGTGTAGTCTCCCAACCGCGTCACGGCACCGACATTCGCACCAGCGTAGATCACCATACTAGCGAGTTCCGCGTTGCCACTCTCAGCTGCCCAGTGGAGAGCTGTCATCCCATCCCCTTGGGCGGCATTAACATCCTCCCCCGAGCGGAGCAGCTCCCGCACATGGTCCACCTCACCCCTCATGGCGGCATCAGCAACCGGGGACTGGTCTGTAGCACCTGCCCAGAGCAAGAGTGTCAGACCTAGTGCCAGCGGCGCCTGCGCCCGCGCACGGAATCCAGGCGCATAACCCGATCGAGCCATCCTAGTCCCCTAGCCCCTGAGCTCGAGCGGTCGACATCGGCATCGAAAGCGAAAGCTCTCCGGTGCTGTCCCCGAAACTATCCATATCCGTGTGCCCAAGGGTGTGCATGAAGCTAAGCATCGCATTAGCCATAGGAGTCCCATCCGGGGCCTTGAGATGCATGTTCCCCTCTAGCCCACCATTAGCTCCACCTAACGCGATGAGGGGCGCCCTCCGATGGTTGTGGAGGTTTCCGTCGGCCATAGGCGAGCCGTAAATGATCATCGTCTTGTCTAGCAGGTGGGAGTCACCCTCTTGAATCGCCGCAAGCTTCTCCAAGAAATAAGGCAGCATCCCGACGTGGTATTTATTGATCAGGTGGAAATCGAGGATTGCTTCCTCACGTCCACCGTGGTGTGACGCCGGATGGAACGGCTTGTCCGTGCCACTTTCCGGGAAGACGCGGGCTGAAGAATCACGACCCATCTTGAAAGAAAAGACCCGTGTTGTATCCGAAGCAAAAGCGAGCGCTTGGAGGTCAAACATGAGCTGGACATGCTCTTCGAAGGAGTCGGGGACTCCTGCCGGAGCAGACGGAAGCGCTCTCTCTTCGCCCGTGGAGTTCTGTGCCTCAATCATCTGGATACGACGCTCAAGTTCCCGAACGTTCTGCAAATAACGCTCAAGCCGTTCTCGGTCGTTCGGCCCCAGTTCACGCTGAAGTTGATTTATCCTACCCGTGACCCAGTCGAGAATCGAAGCCGATGTCCGACGGCGAAGTGCCCGCTCGCCAGCTGTGCCACCAGCTCCAAATAGCTGCTCAAATGCGACGCGGGGGTCACGGATGACGGGGAGGGGTTCGGTAGGTGACGCCCATGAGATCGAATCTGTGTATACGCACGTGTACCCATAGGCGCATCCGCCCGACTGATTGATGTTCTCAATACAGAGCTGCATCGAAGGGATCGGCGTATCCTGACCGAAGCGGTTCGCATGCATCTGGTCCAATGAAGTTCCTACGAACACGTCGGAGCCTTCAGTCTGCTTCGGATGCTGCTGGGTGAGGAACACGGCACTTGAACGGAAGTGATCTCCACCGATCTCAGGTGCCTGGAAGGCTTCAGCCATCCTGACATCGGTATTGCTGATAATCGTCAGATAGTCGCGCCAAGGGTCCAGCGGCATGAGTGCGCTAGGAGACAAGTCAAAGCCACGACCTGCAGAGGCTGGAGCCCACAAGTTCTGACTGGCTCCCCACTCGTTGCAGCCAGCCGCACCGTGGACCATTTCGATCGCAACAAGCCGTGTCGGGTCAACTTCGGCTGCTTTCGCGGCGCTGAGTCGCCCGGCCGGCACCATGGCATCGAGAAAAGGCAGAGCGATAGATGCGCCCATCCCCCGGACGAAGGTCCGGCGCTCCATGTGCTTTCCACTTATGAAGTGCATGTCTTATCTCCTAAAGCAACCGCTTAGAGCGACCGCATGATTCTCTTATTCTCTGTCTGCTCCATCAGCTAGAGCTCCCGCTCTCTGCTGCTGGAATGCGTCGCTATTCACGACACCCATCACAAACGACGACAGACGCCAGTCATCGTCCCTCGCGTTCCGAACGATCGACCGAACCGTGGGCTGATCGTAATGCTCTACCCTACGCCCTAGGGCATACGCCATAAGATTTTGAGTGAAGTTTCGCACTAAAACTGTGGGGCGCTCCATCAATGCGTCGTTCAATGACCCAGGACTTGTGACCGGGGTGCCATCATAAAGCTCTCCCCGAGTATCTAGTGCCATACCGTTCTCACGGATACGCCACCGCCCGGTGACATCATAATTATCAAGCGCCAAACCAATCGGATCCATGAACGAATGACAAGCGTTACACGTAGGGTTACGACTGTGCTGTTCCATCCGTTCTCTTGTCGTAAGCATGCGTCCGTCTGCGGCGCCCTCAGTTTCTTCCAGTGTCGGAATCCCCGGAGGAGGAGGAGGAGGGGGCGTCCCCATAATCACCTCCATGACGTATTTCCCGCGCAACACCGGGGAAGTTCGGCCAGCCACGGAAGTCAGAGTAAGGATGCTGGCATGGCCAAGCAGCCCTCTCCGATTTTCATCCGCGTACTCAACGCGACGGAAATCCTCTCCAATCACTCCGTCGATACCATAATGCCGAGCAACCCGCTCATTCATGAACGAGTAATCGGCAGTGAACAGATCAAGAACGCTGCCATCTTGATGAACAAGATTTGAGAAGAATAATTCCGTCTCACGGCGAAGTTCGTCAGCTAAGCGTTGGTGAAAATCAGGATAGAGCAGTCTATCAGGATGTACCTTGTCTAGGTCGTCTAGCCTAAGCCACTGCGCTGCAAAGCGGGTCGCCAAAGCTTCGGACCTCGGGTCCTCAAGCATACGAGCAACCTGTCGCTCTAACTCTTCTTCGTTCGAAAGTCGGCCCTCCGTCGCAATTGAGCGGAGTTCTTCATCCGGCGGCAGTCCCCATATGAAATACGACATCCGAGTCGCGAGGTCGGGGTCTGAGATCCGGTAGTTTTCTCCGAGATCGACTCCCGAGGGAGCCTCTTCCATACGGAAAACAAAGTCGGGGCTAGCTAACATCGCTTCGATGGCCGTACGAACTCCAACCTCGAAGCCACCCTCCTCTTCCCCTAGCGCGTAGAAGCCTAGCAAGGCTGACCGGTCATCGTCAGTTAATGCTCGCCGGAATGCACGGGGGGCAAGCGCCTCTATGATCTCGGCAGCGCAATCCGCTGCTTCCTCTAACTTGGTGGGACGGCATGTAAAGATCCTCTTTCTAGACGGAGTCTCTGACACGCCAGTGGCGCTAGTCGGACCAGCAACTACTAGATCCTTCAGGTGCGCGAGCGAGGTGATCCCATATCCACTCACGCCAATCTGTCGATCCGATAGAGACCAGTCATGAGGAGAAAGTACGTCTTGGACGGGGCCTTCAGTCTGCTTCAGGAAGGCGGCTGTTACACGATGAGGTCCGGCTCGAACGAAGACAGGCTCAGTTCTCATGTTGACCCCGTTGGGATCCGCGACGCTCATCCATCGATCCATCTCGAGGAGTTGAACGCGCTTTCCATCTATTGAAACTTCGATCTGCTCGCCACGGGTTACGCCACCGAAATACCCACCTGTCGTCGTATGCTCAAAGGCCAGCCTGAATTCGTACTGTCCGTCAGAGACGAAGTTGTGGACCACAGATATACCGCCACGGGTTCCGTATGGAGCACCATCTACCCTCTCCCACTGAGAAGCGTAGCCAGGATTGGTATAGGTCGATGAACTTGGAGCTGCTTCAGGATCACCAACGGCAAGGCGCGCGATCGTGGCAGCCGCATTTAGGTAGGAATCAAGCAGGGTCGCCGAAATCATCTGTGCGTCGGCAATATTGTCGAAATTTGCACTCTTCGTGTCTAGCGGAAGAAACCCTGACGGGTCGATTTCCAAACCGAGTAAGTCCCTTACAGAGCGAGCGTATTCACTCTGATTGAGCCGTTGGAACGTTCGGCCCCCAGGATTAGGGTTACGCTCAGCCTCTTCGTCGAGCCGCTCTTCGAGTGAGGACGCCAGCGCCTGCAACGAGTCTCCGGCAGGCCTGGACACCCCCGGCGGGGGCATCATACCAGCCCGGAGCTTCAGGACTATCTTCTCCGCTACATCACCCTGGAGATGCGGCTCAGCGGCGTTGAATCCCTCGAGCGAGAGGTTCCCGCGAAGTCTCCGGTCACTGTGACAACGCACGCAGTACTGGTCAATGATCTCTTGGTCGGCCTCAGGAGTCCAAACGATCACCGACTCATCAAAAGTCGGGACGGCCGCATGTGCGATCGGCTTGAGGTCCACGTCTTGCGCCCCAAAAAAGAGCAACATTGCTCCTGCACCCGCAAGCGTGACGCTGATGGTCTTCATTCTAAGTCAGACCCCATCCGAGGGCTTTGGTTTCCATATGCCAACCTGATCACCAGTTGATCGTCTCATCAACTTACAAAAAGACTCGCTTTCCCCCAGAATCGTTGAAGGATCGAGTCGGATGAGCAGCCTGTATTATATGCATCTAATCATCCAACTGCCAGCATTACAGGACGCGCTCTATACACCCACAAACGGATCTCAATGGTCGTCGTGATTCAGTTCGTATTCCCGCTGCGCATGCATCCGCTCGGCACCCTGACGCTGGTCACGAGTCCTGGCAGCCCGCATTGCCATTCCACGTGTAGTGGAGGTGCGCGCCGAAGGGAGAGAGAATTGGCGCTCTAGGGAACTGCTCTGACACTCGGGGCAAGCAGGAGTCTGCTCGCCCCGAACTAGAGCTTCGAAATGGTGGCCGCAGTCTTGGCAGGAGTATTCGTAGATCGGTATGATGTTATCCCCGGTCGGGAGTTCGTCTCCGTGTGATTGTTGACGGTACGTTAAATGACCTAGGCTGGGCAACCTTAAAGCCTGCACCGTCCAGGAGACCCGCTAGCGTGAATCGTAATGGAAGTGAGAGAGATTAGCATGAGGATGCCCCGACGAGCATTATTAAAAGCGCTGGCCCTAACCGCCGTGGCGACATTAGCGGGAGTGGCCACCCCCGCCCCAATCTCCGCTCAGGATCTAGAGATCGCTATGGACCGCGATCGAATGACCGAGTTCGCGTTGGCGCACGTAGCCGTCAATGACGCACGGGATGAGTTCCATGGAGCGGTAGCTCGGGTTCATGACCCCGAGGGCCGCCTACGCGCCCGAGAAGAAGTCGAAGAAGCTATAACGACCATTCTCGAAGAGGCGGGAATGACTCGTGAAGAGTACGATCAGATCACACTGCTTATCAGTCTCGACGGCGAGCTTCGAACGATGTTTGAAGAAGTGATGGCCGAACTGGAGGAAGGAACCGGGGGCTGATCTTTACTGACAGGCCACGCAATTGTGATTGTTCATCGCACCAAGGCCCTCCAAAAGCGAAATCGTAGACGGGAACGGAATGATTCGTTGGACAGGCCCATTGGCCATGTCGACCGTCGTCTGCCCTCTCCTACTAACAACCATTACGTCGCCGCCTTTCGACACTAGGTAGCGCACCAGATCGTCGTCACCTCGCGCTGCGGCATGATGCATGGCCGTATACCCATTGTGGTCTCTCTGATTGACGTCTGCACCAAGCTCCTCAACAAGGTACTGAACCGCGGGCAACCAACCGCTTGGAACCACCCTGTGTATGTTCGCGGCGAACCCCTCCCCGTACCCGACGCCCGACGCTGCATGAATGGCATAAACTCCTGGGCCACCCGCAGGCACTGGAGGAAGACCAGACGGGTCGCTGGCACCAGTCTCAATATTCTCGATAGAACCTGCCCCAAATCGAGGACGCACTGTCTTTTTCGTCGGGATGTCCGGGTCAGCTCCGTGCTCTACGAGAAGTCGCATCAACGGAAGATCTAAAGCGTAGGCGGCACGCCAAAACGGTGTGGCTCCCATTCGGTCTGTGCGCAGGTAGTCGTCACCGAAGGTCGTAAACCAGAGCTGCTTGTTTAGTCGAACATTGACCTCGACCCCAGCTTCCAGGAAAGCGCGTACGAGATCCATGTACGTGACCTGCTGCTGCTTGTAGTCGGCTGGCTGGGGATGCCTAGACTTGGGAATCCACTGCGTGTTGATGACGGTGTAAAGCGGCGTTGCGTTCGCTTCGTTGGCAACATTCGCATCTGCCCCTCGTTCGATCAGACGCATAGCCAAATCGAAGTGCCCATTAATAGTCGCCATTAGCAGCGGCTCGGTGCCGTCACCTTCAGTCTCTTGATTAATGTCGGCACCAGCGTCAATGAGGGCCTCTGCGGTCGACATGTGACCCTCGCGAACAGCGAGATGCAGGGCAGCCAGGCCGCCGTACCCTCCCACTAGTTGCGCATGTGAGAACCGTGACGAAGGCACCCTGTCACGCTGCTGATTGTTGATGTCCTCACGAGACGGGCCTGCCACTGCCTGCCGCGCATTTTGTATACTGTCTTCTCGCTCCGCCTGCCGCGCACCCGTCGGTTCACCGTAGCCCCCTCGGCGCTCTGGAGCCCGACCATCTCGCGCAGTCAGAATACGCCGCTCAAGCTCCTCCCGACGTCGCTGGTCTGCTCGGTCCTGCCTCTCACGCGCATCCATGTCCATAACACGTGCTGTAAGAGATGGGTCGGCCCCTGCAAACATCAGAGTCGTCACGACATCTGCGCGCCCCGCAGCCGCAGCAAACATTAGCGGCGTCTGGTGCCACACACTCTCCTGAACATCTACATCCGCACCATTTTGGAGCAGCACACGAACAGCATCCGCGCCACCTGAAGCCGACGCATAATGAAGCGGAGTGACCCCCCCGGCCGATGTCCTAGCATTGACGTTCGCTCCTGCGCCCGCAAGCACACGCACTACCGAGCCCTCTCCACCTCTAGCGGCTATATGCAACGCCGTGAAATCCCCCAGGCGGGTGACAGCATCGAGATAAGCGCCAGCCGCAATCAACGTCTCCGTAAGGTCGGCACTTCCAAGCTCCGCCGCCCAGTGCAAAGCCGTCATGCCATCACCTTGGGCAGCGTTCACGTCCTCACCCGAGCGCAGGAGAGCTTGCACCTCAAGAACGTCTCCACGCATAGCAGCATCGGCGACTGGTGCTTCAGGCACCTCAAGACCAGAGAGTGATACCGCGGCTAACAATCCCCACAGAGCGTGCGTGCGTAGCTTCATTGGTCCGGCGAAGCTGCAGAGCCCCAGTTCAGGGAGAACTCTCCAGTGCTATCGCCAAAACTCTCCAATTCGTCATGTCCAAGCGTGTGCATCATCGACAGCATCGCGTTTGCCATCGGCGTCCCATCAGGGGCCTTAAGGTGGACATTACCTTGGAGTTTTCCATTAGCCTTCCCTAAAACGACTAAGGGTGCCCGCCGGTGATTGTGGACATTTCCATCTGCCATGGGAGACCCAAAGATGATCATCGTCTTTTCGAGCAGGTTCGTCCCACCCTCGTCAATGTCACGAAGCTTTTGAAGGAAATAAGGCAACATGCTGACGTGATACTTGTTGATCACCGCGAAATCCAGGATCGCGTCTTCACGCCCACCATGATGGGATGCTGGGTGAAATGGCGTCTCGGTTCCGCTCTCAGGATATACCCTAGACGAAGCATCTCTTCCGGTTTTAAAGGAGAAGACCCGTGTCATGTCGGATGCGAACGCAAGCGCCTGCAGGTCGAACATGAGTTGCATGTGCTCCGTGAAGGAGTCGGGAACACCCGCTGGAGCTCCTGGCAGAGCACGCTCCTGTCCCGAACTGTTCTGTGCCTCAACTCCTTGGATACGACGTTCGATCTCTCGAACGTTGTCTAAGTATCGATCTAGGCGAGCATAGTCATTAGGGCCCAGTGTTCGCCTCATCCGCGCTATGTCGTCGGTTATCCAGTCTAGAATGCTGCTGCTCGTGCGACGTCGACGAGCACGCTCTTCTGGTGAACCTCCAGCACCGAACAAAAGATCAAATGCCACCCTCGGATCTCGGATCATTGGGAGAGGTTCAGTAGGTGACTTCCACGAGATCGAATCTGTGTAAACACAAGAGTAGCCGTAGGCACACCCACCGGCCTGATCCACGTTCTCGATGCAGAGCTGCATCGAGGGTATCGGGGTACCCTGCCCAAACCGATTCGCGTGCACCTGGTCCAGCGAGGTCCCGACATAAACATCGGAACTTTCCGTTTGCTTGGGATGAGATTGGGTTAGGAACACCGCGCTAGATCGAAAATGGTCACCCCCGATCTCGTTCGCTTCGAACGCTTCAGCCATCCGCACGTCGGTGTTGCTCACGATCGTTAAGTAGTCACGCCACTCCTCCAGAGGAAGCAGCGAACTCGGAGTGAGATCAAAGTTTTGCCCCACATCCGACGGCGCCCAAAGATTTTGGCTCGCCCCCCAATCATTGCTCCCGGCACACCCGTGCACGAGTTCAATGGCCACAAGCCGGGTTGGATCGTCTTCCAGCGCCGAGCCACGAAGGCGGCCAGCTGGAATCATCGAATCAAGGAGCGGGAGCGCAACAGTCGCACCCATTCCCTGCAGGAACGTCCTCCGCTCCATGTGTTTTCCCGTCAGAAACTCCATCGGGTCGTTCTCCGGCGCCTCGGGCGCATTAGTTCAACTCAGAGTCTAGTAGTCCTGCACGGAAGCCGAGACACTCTGCATCCTGAAAGCATCACTCTTCACAACACCCATAAAAAAGGCCGACATCCTATAGTCTTTCTCTTCAGCGTCTCGCACAATCCGCCGCACCGTTGGTTGATCAAAATACTCTACACGTCGGCCGAGTGCATACGCCATGAGGTTTGACGTAAACGTACGTACCAGTGGGATGGGTCGCTTAAGAAGCGCCCGCTGGAGTTCATACGGATTGTTTATAGGCGTGCCGTCGTAAAAGTCCCCCCTTGTATCTAGGGCGTTACCGTTCTCCCTAAACCGCCACTTTCCCGTTACCCCATAGCTGTCGAGTGACAGACCAATCGGGTCCATAAAACGGTGACAAGCATTACACGTGGGGTTCTTTCGATGAATCTCCAATCGCTCACGTGTGGTGAGTACACGCCCTTCCTCCGCCGCCTCGGTCTCTTCTAGTGTCGGGATCCCCGGCGGCGGCGGCGGCGGCGGCGTGCCCATCATGACTTCCATAACCCACTTCCCACGAAGAACCGGAGACGTGCGCCCAGCCTGAGATGTTAATGTGAGCACGCTCGCGTGCCCCAAAACTCCGCGCCTCATCTCATCCGGATAGTCAACTCGCCGGAAGTCGTTACCCGTGATACCTGCAATGCCGTAGTGGCGCGCTAGACGTTCGTTTAGGAAGGTATAGTCGGCCGTATACAGTTCGAGGACCGGTCTATCCTCACGGATCAGACTCGTGAAGAATTGCTCAGTCTCCTGAAGCATGTCATCTGCGAGCTGCTGATGAAAATCGGGCTCAAGACGGACGTCCGGATGAACCTTATCAAGGTCCTGTAGCCGCAACCACTGAGATGCAAAACGAGACCCGAGTGCCTCTGCACGGGGGTCCGAAAGCATGCGCTGGACTTGTTCCTCCAGCACATCATCGTCGGAGAGTTGGCCACGCTCAGCGAGATCCCGTAGCTCGCTGTCGGGAGGGAGGCCCCATAGGAAGTAAGACAGCCGCACCGCGAGATCTTCATCCTCAATCTCGTAGAGCACACCAGGACCAACGTCTCCGGGAGCCTCCTCAAAACGAAAGACGAAGTGAGGACTCGCCAGCATAGCCTCGAGGGCGGTACGAACCCCGTACTCAAAGCCTCCATCCTGAGCGCCGTACTCATAGAAACTCATCAGCGCCTCGCGGTCATTATCCGTCAACGGTCGGCGGAAAGCCTGAGCACCGAGCCGTTCGATAATAGAAGAAGCACATCCATGCTCGTCCTGTGGGCCCGTCGGACGACAGGTGAAGACCGCACGTCGTATCGGCGTGTCTGAGACTCCAGTCACGTTCTCAGGTCCCACAATCACAAGGTCACGGAGGTGTGGGAGAGACATCACCCCGTATGTGCCCGCGATCGCAGTACTGGCGAGCGACCAATCGTGCGGCGATATCAGATCCTGCACAGGTCCGTCTGCCTTCATCACGAAGGCCGCAGTTACCCGGTGCGGCCCAGCCGTCACAGCGATCGGCGGCGTTCGCATGTCAACGCTTTCAGGATTGGAGACGTGCATCCACCGGTCTATGTCCATCAGGGCCACGCGCTCACCATCGACCGAGATCTCAACCTGCTCCGGGCTCTCAGGAGTCGTGTTCAGGGCTGAGGCACCATTACCGACAGCCGTCCCCGTCGTCTCATGGTGGAACGAAAACCGGAAGACATAATCGCCGTCGGCCGCAAAGTTGTGAACCACCGAGACGCCACCACGTGTGCCGTAGGGAGCCCCTTGAACTCGCTCTGTCTGCGACGCCCACCGTGGGACGCGATATTGCGCTTCGGTCGTGGTCGCATCTGGATCACCCAGTGCAAGCCTACTGACTTCAGCCGCTGCGTTCAAATAAGCGTCAAGAAGCGTCGGTGACAGCATCTGTACGTCAGCGATATTGTCGAAATTAGCGCTCTTCGTGTCAGGTGGCAGATAGTCAGCTCCGTTGATCTCTAGCCCGAGAAGGTCACGGATTGATGCTGAATACTCGGCTTGGTTGAGGCGTTGGAAGGTCCGACCACCTGGATTCGGCTTCGACTGTGCGATCCGGTCCAGCCTCTGTTCGAGAGCTTCAACTAGAAGATTGAGCGTGTCTCCGGCGGGACGCGCTACACCGGGCGGCGGCATCATACCAGCCCTTAGCTTTACCACCATCTTCTCAGCAACGTCGCCCTGAAGGTGGGGTTGATCGGCATCGAATGATTCGAGTGAAAGATTGCCTCGAAGTCGACGATCTGAATGACAACGGACACAGTACTCCTGAATGACATCATTCTCATTCAAGGTCTGCGACGCCTCTGAGGCTAAGAACGACAATGGTGCGGTGTCACCCGCCGAAACCGTCTCGAGCAATGGTCCGGAATCGGCTGTGATAACCACCAACATTCCAATTGCTCCGAATGTTACCGCCGATCTAAATCCAATCATCATTCTCCCAATGCCCTCTTCAGTCCGCAGGCGCTGTTGAGTGCGGCAACGTCAGAGAGAAATCACCCGTGCTGTCTCCGAAGCTGTTAATGTCGTCCATACCAAGCTTGTGCATAAGTGTGAGCATGACATTAGCCATCGGTGTTCCGTCTGGAGCCTTGAGGTGCAGGTTTCCTTCCAGTTGACCGTTTGCTCCCCCCAACAGGACAAGTGGGCAGCGGCGATGGTTGTGGAGATTCCCGTCCGCCATAGGAGATCCGAATACGATCATAGTTTTCTCGAGCAAGTCGGTACCACCTTCGTCCAAAGCCTCCAGCCTATCAAGAAAATAGGGCAGCATGCTCACGTGATATTCATTGATCTTCTGAAAATCTAATATCGCCTCTTCTCGGCCACCGTGATGAGACGCCGGGTGGAAGGGCCGGTCTGTGCCACTTTCAGGGTACACGCGTCCGGACGCGTCACGACCGGTCTTGAACGAAAAGACCCGAGTCATGTCGGACGCGAACGCCAACGCCTGCAGATCGAACATTAGGCGCATGTGATCTTCGAATGAGTCCGGAACACCCGCTGGTGCCCCAGGAAGTTGGCGCTCTTCACCCGTGGCGTTCTGAGCCTCAACCGCCTGAATCCTGCGTTCGATCTCCCGGACATTCTCTAGATACCTCTCTAGACGCTGCATATCGTTCGGCCCGAGTTCGCGTTTCAGGTAGGCGATCTCACCTGTGATCCAGTCTAGAATACTGCTGTTTGTCTTACGGCGTGACGCCCTATCCTCAGACGAACCACCAGCTCCAAAAAGCATGTTGAATACGACCCTCGGATCCCGGATCATTGGAAGCGGCGCGCTTGGCGAGGCCCAGCTTATCGTATCTGTGTAAACGCAAGAGTACCCATATGCGCAGCCACCGGATTGGTCTACAGGCTCTATGCACAACTGCATGCTTGGTATCGGTGTATCCTGTCCGAAGCGACTGGCGTAGATCTGGTCAAGAGATGTTCCTGCGAAAACATCCGAGCCACGAGTCTGTTTAGGGTGTGACTGCGTCAGGAATACTGCGCTGGAACGGAAGTGATCCCCCCCAATCTCATTGGCCTCGAAAGCTTCTGCCATTCGGACGTCGGTGTTGCTGACGATCGTAAGACGTTCCCGCCATTCCTCGAGCGGCCTGAGTGCGCTTGAGGTCAGATCGAAATTCCGACCGACTTCCGCTGGGTCCCAAAGGTGCTGACTTGCACCCCATTCGCTACACCCTGCGGCACCATGAACCAGCTCTATAGCAACAAATCGAGTGGGATCCGTGACCGAGTTGGCGGCCATCCGACCCGCTGGCACCATAGCATCGAGAAACGGGAGCGCAACCGAGGCACCCATTCCCTTGAGGAAGGTGCGTCGCTCCATCCGGGTTCCTGTAATGAAATTCATTTCGTTCTTCCCATGTGGACTCTTCTATCCTCCATCAGGGATGGAAGTTTCACTAGAGAGCGACGCCGGAGACTGCATCCGGAACGCGTCGCTCATCACCACACCAAGCACAAAGCTTGATACACGATAATCGTTAAGGGCAGCCTCGCGCACGACCGATCGAACGACTGGTTGATCAGCGTACCCAACTCGCCTGCCGAGACCATACGCCATCAGATTCGAAGTAAAGGTTCTAAGCAAGGGCTCAGGACGACTTAAGAGAGCCTCAATTAAAGCTCCCGGACTGTCGATCAGGGTCCCGTCGTATAGTTCCCCCCGGGTATCAATCTCGGCGCCGCGCTCACGAATGCGCCACCGACCAGTAACGTCATAGCTATCGAGTGCAAGGCCGATCGGGTCTATAAAGCGATGACACGAATTGCAGGTCGGGTTCGCTCTATGGGCTTCCATTCGCTCACGGGTACTGAGCACACGACCATCTACAGCACCCGTCGTCTCCTCAAGGTCTGGGATCCCCGGAGGTGGTGGAGGAGGTGGCGTGCCCATGAGAACTTCCATAACCCACTTCCCGCGAAGAACAGGGGAAGTACGATCCGCATGGGAAGTAAGTGTGAGAATACTCCCCTGACCCAGCAGTCCTCTTCGACGGTCATCCGGGTACTCTACACGACGCAGCTCATTTCCGCGCACCCCTGCAATGCCGTAATGGCCAGCAAGCCGCTCGTTTAGAAACGAATAATCGGCAGTGAACAAATCGAAGACGGAGTGGTCTTCCCGGACAAGATTCGTGAAGAACAACTCCGTTTCCAAACGCATCGCGTCGGCGAGTTGCTGGTCGTAATCCGGGAACCAATATGAATCTGGATGGACTTTATCTAGGTCCTGAAGACGAAGCCATTGAGCGGCAAAGCGGGATCCGAGTGCCTCTGCACGGGGATCCTCAAGCATGCGCTCGACTTGGTCTCTCAGGACTACTCCATTCGACAAGCGGCCCTGATCAGCGAGTAACCGAAGCTCATGATCGGGCGGACTAGCCCAAAGAAAGAACGAGAGGCGAGAAGCAAGCGCGTGATCGCCGAGAACGTAAGCACTGTTATCAACGGCCTCAGTTCCCCGTTCGAAGCGAAACACAAAATGCGGGCTCGCCAGGATCGCCTGCAGAGCCGTACGCACCCCAATTTCGAACCCCCCTTGTCGCGCACCTTCTTCGTAAAAGTGCATCAGGCCATCTACATCTCTCGGCTTGAGCGGGCGTCGGTATGCGTCAGATGCGACCCGTTCAATGATACTTAAAGCACAAGGCCTCTCCTCACGAACAGTCGTCGGTCGGCAGTTGAACACACGCTGCCGAACTGTGTGATCCGACACACCAGTTACGCGCCTCGGACCCGCAATGATCAGGTCTCTCAGGTGAGGTAGTAATGTGAGCCCGTAACCTGACATTCCGGTGTGGCGATCCGCTATCGACCAGTCGTGTGGTGAGAGCAAGTCCTCAACCGGCCCTTCAGCGGTCTTCAGAAACGCCGCTGTAACGCGGTGAGGACCCGCGCTAACAGCTATCGGATCCGTTCTCATTGTTATACCCCAAGAATCCGAATACGATAACCAAGCATCAACGTCGATTAGAGCGACCCGGTCACCGTCGATCGAGACCTCGACCTGCTCGTTTCGAGCGAGTTGCCCGGAAAAGCCTGCACCGGTTGTCGTATGCTCGAAAACGATTGAGAACTCATAGTCGCCATCGGCCGGGAAGTTATGAATGACCGAAGTGCCTCCGCGCGTTCCATGCGGTGCTCCCTCGACTCTATCAGCCTGGGACATGTAGCCAGACACCGAGTACGTATGGTCTCTATCGCCCGCCTCCAGATCGCCTACTGCGAGCCTAGCTATTTCGGCAGCTGCGGTCAGGTACGCGTCTAGGAGCGTAGGCGACAGCATCTGCACGTCCGCTATGTTATCGAAGTTCTCACTCTTGGTATCGAGGGGGAGGTAATTAGCCGGATCGATCCTGAGTCCCAATAGAGATTCAATGGAACGGGCATACTCTGCACGATTCAATCTCTGAAACGTGCGTCCTCCTGGATCGCCACGCTCTAGGGCGATCTGATCCATGCGAGCTTCAAGCCCTTCTGCTAGACGGATTAGATCTGATTCCTGAGGTCGGGCAGCGCCCGGCGGCGGCATCATGCCAGCCCGCAGCTTTACTATCATCGCCTCTGCTATTTCCGGCGAAGACTCCGGGCTGGAGACATCAAAAGTCTCTAGCGAAAGGTTTCCTCGAAGCCGACGCTCGCTGTGGCAACGCACACAGTACTCCTCGATAACGGCCTGGTCCTCTTCTATCACATCGCCTGCATGTCCCTGCTGCCACACACCCGCAGTCTCATTGACCGCAGCCTGAGGCCCGCTAGACGCAACCAGCAGCGCACTCATCAGAGTCGTCGAAACGGCCAGTGTCTTCAAGGAAATTCGGGCTCCAGTGAGTCACTCTATTCGGCGCGCCGTCTGCAGAACGGCTGAAAGGCATTCCTTCTAAGGGATTTAGACGCCAAAACACCCTTTAAAAGTACGTGCGGGCATTGGGCTCTGCCAGAACTCTCTTTGGTGGTGAGCATGTGCGCTAATAGAGGCGTGGACACCGGCCCTGAGGCTGAGTTTTGCAACAGAGTTAGCCACCCCGTAATTTCAGCTTATGGATATGAAACGACTCTACCCCGCCCTGACGACCTTGCTTATCTGCGCCGCCTGCTCCTCACCGGAGACAGGGTCGCCGATGACCGCCTTCTCGGGCGCAACCGTGTGGGATGGCACAGGTCGCCCCGCTCAAGCCAACACAACGTTATTCGTGAGAGACGGACGGATTGTGAGTGTCTCCTCCGACGGCTCTGCACCTAACGGGGCAGATATTACCGAAACGATAGATTTGTCCGGTCGGTATATCATACCTGGGCTCGTCAATGCACACGGACACCTCAGCGGTCTATGGGCAGACGAATCCATAGAAGACGAAATCGACCGCGTCAGGGGTGACCTTGAACTATTTGCGAAATATGGCGTAACGACGGTTAACAGCCTCGGGGACACGGACGCAGTAATAGCGACCCGTGATGCTGCTCACCCAACGGACCCAAGAGCCCGTCTGCTAGCAGCAGGCCCTGTAATCCCGCCCTCCCCGTTTCCAAGTAAAGCAAGAACAGACGCACAAGCTAACGTTGAGGCTGGCGTTGACTGGCTGAAGCTGCGAGTCGACGACAACCTCGGAACAGGAACCAAGATGCCCTGGGAGTCCGTGCAGGCTGTCCTAGACGTTGCGAATGAGAATGGCCTACCTCTCGCTACCCACCTCTTCTATCTAGAGGACGCCAAGAAACTTCTCGACATGGGAACATCACTTGTGGCGCACTCAGTGAGAGACGTGGACGTAGACGTAGGATTCTTGAGCCAGTTGAGGGAAACCAAAGTCTGCTACGTGCCCACATTAACCCGTGAAGTCAGTACTTTCGTGTATGGAAAACGCCCCGGGTTTTTCGACGACCCGTTCTTCACTGAGCATGCCCACTCCGGAGAGGTTGCCCGAGTGTCCGATCCAGTGTTTATGGATCGAATGGCATCTAGCAGAACCGCGGCAGGTTACCGTACGGCTCTAGAAGTAGCGCTTCGCAACGTGAAGGCTGTCGCCGACGCAGGCCTACCGGTCGCCATGGGTACAGACGCGGGCCCGGGTGGTCGGTTCCCCGGATATTTCGAACACATGGAGTTATGGATGATGGGCGAGGCAGGCCTGACACCGGAGCAGGTTCTCATGAGTGCGACCAGCGTCTCGGCCTCCTGCCTTGATCTTGACGACCGAGGCGTAATCGCGCCTGGAATGTGGGCTGACTTCATGGTACTGGGAGAGAATCCCCTCGAATCCCTGCAAAACACCAGGAGTCTAGAACAGGTATACGTAGCAGGTCAGCCAGTGCGCTAGCGACCGGATTTCCTACTAATATCATCTATGACACCAAACGCGGGTAGACGGCGATGCTGGCTCTAGCTTAAGAGGGGCACTCCTACTCGGAATCCTCACGCTCAAACCCATCATGGTTTCGGGCCCAAAGACGGAAAGCGCAGCCTGTGTGCGATAACGGTAAGAACCGGATGAAGAAATACATCACAGAGTTAATAGGTGCTTTCTTTTTAGTTCTGACGATCGGGATGAGTGTCACGAACAACGATCCTATGAGCCCTGTAGCGATCGGATTCGGGCTGAGCGCTCTCGTCTACATGGGCGGACACATCTCAGGGGCTCACTACAACCCCGCGGTCACTCTGGGTTTCCTGCTTGCAGGAGGAGTTCAGCGAAAAGATGTAGCTCCCTATATGGCGGCGCAGGTTGTGGGATCATTTCTCGCGTCAACGTGCGTGTACTTCATCTCAGGCCAAACGTTTGCGCCAATACCCAACCCCGAATACCAACTGCATTACGTGTTGTTATCTGAATTCCTCTTCACGTTCTTGCTAATGCTCGTGATCCTCAACGTGGCCATGTCTCAAAGAACGCGCGGGAACGCCTACTATGGGATCGCCATTGGCCTAACCGTTACCGCGGGGATAGTCGCAGTAGGAGATATATCGGGAGCTGTCTTCAATCCGGCGGTCGCCCTAGGTCCCATCATCATAGACGTCATGGCGAACAGCGGGCCCGTGAGCTCAATCTGGATATACATCTTGGCACCCGTGTCCGGAGCGGTTGCAGCCGTTCCAATCTTTCGAGCCCAAGAGACAGAACGTAGCGACGACTCAGGATGATATGGGCCCGTTCTGAGCCAGAATTAGCTTCAACAAGGGCGCTTCCGCCGAATACCGCATTGGACCGGGCATCACATACTGAATTCGTGGGCCTCCCCAGCCCCCCTAGGTACACGAATCGAGTCGACCAGAGCCTGCACTTCCGCCGGCGGTTCATGTGTCATACGTGACACCACCATCGTAACGGTGAAGTTCAGTAGCATACCGAGTGTCCCGATACCCTCGGGACTAATCCCGAACCACCAGTTGTCGGCGCTGTTCGCACCCGGGTTCACGAAGTTGAAGTAGACGATGTACGCAGCCGTGAACGTGATCCCGCTGACCATTCCCAGAATCGCTCCTTCTCTTGTCGTCCGTTTCGAGAAGATCCCAAGAATAATCGCAGGGAAGAACGACGATGCAGCGAGACCGAATGCAAATGCCACCACCTGAGCAACAAAGCCAGGCGGATTCATTCCAAAGTACCCCGCCACAAAGACGGCAACACCCGCAGCGATACGGGCGGCCATAAGCTCCTGCTTTTCAGTGATCTCCGGCATCAAACTTCGTTTGAGCAAATCGTGGCTCACCGCCGAGGAAATTACGAGCAGTAAGCCTGCTGCGGTCGAGAGAGCGGCGGCAAGTCCTCCCGCCGCAACTAGACCAATCACCCACGCCGGCAGGTTCGCGATCTCCGGATTCGCGAGAACCATAATATCGCGATCAACTGTGAGTTCATTCGTCAGTGGGGACTCCGGGCCCACATACTGAATCCGCCCATCCCCGTTCGCATCATCGAAGGAAATAAGACCGGTATCTTCCCATTTTGTGAACCATTCTGGTACCGATGAATAGGGCACATCTTGCACCGAGTTGATAAGATTGGTCCGAGCAAAAACAGCCACGGCAGGCGCAGTAGTGTAGAGCAGCGAAATGAACAGGAGGGCCCAGCCCACCGAGATCCGCGCGTCCCGCACTCGTGGCACGGTATAGAAGCGGATAATCACGTGCGGAAGACCTGCTGTCCCTACCATCAACGCCGCAGTTATGAAGAAGACGTCGAGCGTAGACTTGGTCCCACTCGTATAGGGACCGAACCCCAATTCTTGGTGAAGCCCGTTCAATCGCTCAAGTAGCGGCATCCCAGAAGCCTGGTCTACACCACCAAGGCCAAACTGCGGAATCGGTGTCCCGGTGATCATCAGTGATAGGAAGATCGCCGGCACCATGAACGCAAAGATTAGAACGCAGTACTGCGCTACTTGGGTGTAGGTGATGCCTTTCATACCCCCGAGCACGGCGTAGAAGAAGACGATCCCCATCCCAATCCCTACGCCAACATTCACGTCTACTTCCAAGAAACGTCCAAAAACGATCCCGACACCACGCATCTGGCCCGCCACGTAGGTGAATGAGACGAAAATTGCACATACCACAGCGACAATGCGCGCTAGCTGCGAATAGTAGCGATCTCCGACGAAATCGGGGACCGTAAAAGCTCCATACTTCCGCAGGTAAGGAGCGAGCAACAGAGCAAGTAGGACATACCCGCCGGTCCACCCCATGAGATAAACCGATCCGTCGTATCCCATAAAAGAAATGAGACCGGCCATCGAAATGAACGAGGCCGCACTCATCCAGTCAGCCGCCGTCGCCATCCCATTCGCGAGAGGGGATACGCCCCCTCCCGCAACGTAGAAATCCTTGGTTGACGACGCTCGCGACCACACGGCAATCCCGATATAGAGTGCGAACGATGCCGCAACCAAGAGGAAGGTCCAGGTCTGGACGCTCATGCCCCCTCTCCCTCGTCCACATCGAACTCTCGATCGAGATCATTCATCAGCTTCACGTACACAAAGATTAGGATCACGAACACGTAGATCGCACCCTGTTGAGCAAACCAGAAGCCGAGTGGGAAGTTCGAGAGCGGAAGCGTGAAGGCATTCAGCGCTTCCGCGAACACGATCCCGCACAGGTATGAGACCACGAACCACACAATGAGCAGAGCACCCAACAGACGGATATTGCGACGCCAGTACTCCGCATGCCGCGCCGCCGTGGCTTGATCAGTGACAGAGTTCTGGACGCCTTCCTGACCATTCGAGAAGGACTCGATCATGAACCACTCCCCCACCGTTTCTTCTGAACACCTTGGATCGGGCTCTGAATCATACTTGGCCTCATACTTTCGCGGGTCGCCAAGTTCAACCGATCACCGGGCGCAAGGAAATAAAACTTACCATTCTCTCCAGTCGTCACTTGATTGTCGTACACCAGCACAAAGGATTTTCCGATCACTTGGGCTCGGTCACCCTGAACAACAAGAGCAGTATCCTCGTCGATTCCTATTCCTAGCAGTTCGGGGTGAGTCTCGATCACCTCGATCAGGTCAAACTGACGGTTCCGCATGAGCACGTGCTGATCAATCCCGACATCGCGCAGGTAACCGAATCCCCGCTGATGGTCTCCCATCATAATCGTGTTCGTGCGTGTATCTCCCCTGACTAGGAACGACCCCTGGATCGATGCCCCTGCCGACGAGCCTCCGATCACCCCACCTCGGTCGAGGACTTCCTGAAACGCTTGCTCAGCCTTAGTTCCTCCATAGGCGTCGACCAACCTCCACTGACGTCCTCCGAAGAAGAACACACCAGCCGCGTTCTTGAGCGGTTCTACAAACGCGTCGGTGTCAGCTTCTGCGGGATCGGTGGTATGAAGCAGCGTTAGGTTGCGCGCGCCATGATCACGCCAAGCGTTCATCCCTTGATAGAACTCGTCGTATTCCGCCGCACCCCCGGCTGTAGGGACGAGTACTATATGCGCATCGGGGCCCCCAGCTAGGTCGATAAAGCGCTCGTAGATCTCAGCGGAACGCATTGCTCCTCCTACGATCACCAGAGAACCCCGTTCGGGCCCCACCTTGGGCGGCGATGAAGTCTGCTGGGCTTGGATTGGTGAAGTCCCAAGCAAAGAAATCATCAACAAGGCAAATAGGACCAGCTGGATCGTGCGACTCGGTCGGCTCAGTTGTGCAGTCCCCAAGTCATTCGTGCTATGTGTCATCTAGAAATCTCCGGATAGATCTGTCGCTCCAGTTCTCCGTGGATGCGATTGAGTGTTTCTTCCGTAGGCTCTTCAGTAACTGCCGACACGACCACTGCGACAGCGGTGTTGAGAAGTAATGCCCACACACCCCCATGAAGCCCAAAAGGATGAGGTGTTACAACGAGAGTGACGTATAGGACAGCGAGCCCTACCAGCAGTCCGGCGAGAACTCCTGTTCTGGTCAATGTTCGACGCATTGGGAAGCAGACACCTACAATTGCTGGCATCAACTGTAAGGCTCCGGAACCACTTAGCGTCACGAGAACTACCAAAAAATCAAACGTCCGCACTGAGAGCAGGTAACCGACAACGAGCAGTGCGACTACGATCGCCCGACCAACCCAGAGGTAGTGCCTCTGCCCTCGATCAGGTGCCAAATAACGCTGGTATATGTCCCGAGTGAGCACACTCATGTTCGCGTGCAGGATCGAGTCGAGGGTCGACATCGCTGCCGCGGTCGCCCCCGCAAGGATCACTCCGGTGAGAATGGGCGGGGCATGAGCAAAAAGCAGCTCTGGGAATATACGATCTGGTACTTCCAGACCAGGCATCGCGACCGCGCCACCAAGTCCGACCAACGCCGCCGGCACGTATAGTGTCATAAGATAGATCGGAGTCGTGGCCCCAAGCAGCTTCAGTGTCTTCGCGTCTACAGCTGTGTAATAGCGCATCATCATATGCGGCTGAAAAATGATCCCGAACGAAAGAGTGATCGTCATACCGATCCACATGCCCGGCGTGAAGAAGCCTTGGGGACCGGGCAAGCTCAAGAGATCCGGTCGCTGGGCCCGAACCTCGGCCCATAACTGCATCGGTCCACCGAAGAGATCATAGGCCAAATACATCGCGCCCACCCATACAGCGACATACATCCAGATACCTTGGATTACATCAGTCCAGTAGACAGCTCGGAGCCCGCCCGCCATTAAGTAGGCGGCAGCTACCACTAGGAGGATGAGGGTTCCGATTTCGAAAGTAATCCGATCACCCGAAGCCACGTTGATGATGTACCCGAGCCCCTGCGCTTGAACTTGGATGTAGAGGATGGTGAAGACGACAGAGACAATCGCGACCGCAATACGCACTGCCTCAGATTCGTAGAAATCGGCGAGCATATCCGCGGGTGTGATGTACCCGTACGCTTTGCCCAGCGCCCAAATCCTAGGTCCGAGAACATACGTTATCGCGCCAACCAGCAATGTCCACGTTCCCGCAGCCCAAAACCCAATGCCATGACTATAGAAAAAGCCACCTGAGCCGAGAAACGCGAAGGCAGAGTGAAAGGTGGCGACAACCGTCAGGTACAGGACAATAAAACCCGCCTTCCGACCGTATAGAAGAAAGTCCTCCATGTCGACGGTCATCCGCTTGTTCGCAATGACGCCTAGGATGATCGTCACTAGCAGGTAGATGAAGATCAGGCTTGTGGCTACAACCCAAGGCTCCACGTCAGACCCCCTTTCGCAAAGCCCAAACGAGCACACCGATCAGTGCTGAGTAGACCACGAAGAGGATCACAAAAAACAAGGGGGCGCCCATAATCCAAGTATCCGGGCGATCCCAAACCGCATGCGTGAACGGTGGCATCGCGAGCAGGAAAACGACCAGGAAAGCCAGTGTGGCTATCCTGCCTTCCGCGCTTCGTGGGATCAGGTGTGACTGACGTTCTTGGCTCATGGGCGGCGAACATGACCCAAGGTCCAGAACTACGCCAGCGCGTTAGGTCACTCTAGCGTCCTCTACAGAGGACACATCATCCCCTAACCGCCGACCAGTAATCCCATAAGTTATTGTTCTAAAACGATTTATGGGAACACATACGTTTGGCACGCCCTTTGCCTCTTACATACGTGACAATTGGAGAACGGAAGGTATGGAGGGCATCATGCGGCACACGAGATACGCAGTCATAGCTGTCACTGCGTTGACAGCCTTTGCA
>MDSV01045004.1_pt1 | contig 59249 bp, 28 predicted proteins | sample 810851 | NCBI WGS metagenome assembly MDSV01 (sample SAMN05326640, study PRJNA326480) | marine metagenome | isolation source: seawater | place: Atlantic Ocean: North East | collected 2012
CCGCGCGCGAGTGCGAGACGCGCCACGTCCACGCGGAGGTTTCCGAAGCCGAAGCCATCGGCGCGCACCGGCGGTGCGCCGCGACGGCGGCGTCGAACGCGGCGTCGATTTCCCGTCGCGCGGCGGCGTCGAGACCGCTTCCCGCAGAGCCTCTTCCGCCGACAGAGCTCGCGCTCGTTTGACACGCCAGCGCCTCCGCGAGCGACTCGTGCGCGCACGCCAAGTGGCGATACGCCTTGTCCGCTTTGAAGTCGCTCTGGAGTAAACGGAGGTGGTGCGCGGCGGTTTCGAAATCGCGCAGCGAAAACGCGAGGTCCGCCGCCAGCCGAATCTCGAACGCGGGCGACCGACTCGCGTATCGCGTCTCTTCCTCCGCCGAGGCGTCGACGCCGCCGCCCTCCTTCAGAGCCGTTCCGACCGACGCCGTCGCGTTCGACGAGCCGTCGCCGAGAAAGCCGACGTTCGGAGAGTTGCCCGCGACAGAGCCACCGGAGCCGTTCGCCGACGAGCTCCCGAAGCTCCCGCCGAACCCGCCGGCGAATCCCAAACCGCCGGCGGCGGCGACGTTGCGCCCCCAGAACGTCTTGAGCTGGTTCTTCAGCCCTTTCCGCGTCGACGCCACGGTCCGGTTGAGCGCGGCGAGTCTGCGTTCCATGTGCGGCAAGAGCGTCTCGGTCGCGAACACGCGCACGAACGCGCGGAGCGTCTCGACGTCGTCGTCCGTGAGCGTGAGGCTCGACGATTCGTCTCCCGGCGCTTCGTCTCCGACGAGCCGCGCCTCGGCGCTCGCGGCGAAGAACGCCGCGAGCGCGTCGTCGCTCGCGTCGGAGGTTTCGCGCCGCAGTATCGGCAACGCGGTGACTGCGATTCGTTCGTCGAACGAAGCGTCGCGCTCGTTCGAACCGTCGCCGCCTTTCAGACGCCTTTCGCGCATCACCGAAGCCAGGGCTTCGCTGACCGATCGCAAGCGCGTCTCCACTACGCCACCCGCGAGCTCGGCGTCGTGGAGCACCACGAAGTGCGCGGCGACGTCCGGGTCGGCGGTTCCGCGCCGGATCGATTCCGGGTACGCGTCCGGGTTAAATCGCGGCGGCGCGCTCATCCTCGAGAACGTCTCGATGAGAGACGCCGTCACGGCGTCCGTCACGGCGTGCGTTGACTCGTTCGACGCGTCTTCTCCGGACGGAGACGGTTCGCTTCCTTTTCCGTCGTCGTCCTCAATTCCGGGGTCGCGTCCGGGTGGTTCGACCGGAAGCGCCGTCGCGAAGACGAGCGCGCGCGGGTGGTCGGCGGTTTCGAAGTCGGAAAACGCGCAGCGCCGAGCATTTCGTCCGGCGAAGCGGTCGAACCACGGCGTTCCGAACCACGACACCAGGTTCGCTTCGTCCTCGCCCTCGCAGCTTCGACGTTTTCGTTCCAATTCCAAGCCGTCACCGAAGAACCCGCGCGGAGTGAACGTCGCGGACGCGCTTTTGTCGACGCGCGCGCGCGCCGCCGCGACAATCTCGCGCGTCTCGCGCGGAACGGCATCCAACGTCCGCGCCAGCGCGGCGTCGTCCGTGCCGTCCCAGGGCTCGAACGCGCGCCTGGCGTACGCCTCGGCCGTCTCTGGCGCGGCGCGGCGGCACTCGCGCACGCCGTGGAACCGGATCGAGAGTTCCGACAGCGCGTAAGGAGGAGCCTCCGCGTTGTGTCGCATCGGGACGTTCAGCCCGACGACGTCCGCGAAGGGGCGGAGCAGATCCGCGAAGGATCGAACGCCGCCCCTCGCGCACGCCGCGTCCGCCTCCGGCGTCGTCACCGTCGCCACCACAGGCGCGCGCCGCGCCTGCACGTGCCTGCGGTACTCCGCCATCCGCGAGGACGGCGCCATCGCCGCGGACGCGCGCGCGGACGCGAATGGAGAAGGAGGGGAGCGCGAGGCGAGGTTGAAGAACCTCGATTACGCCCGCAGTCTGAGCAGCAATGAGCCGTCGACGAACATTTTCTCGCGAATGAGATCACACCGCCTGAGGACGAAAAAACCACGACTGCCGTGGTGTGCGGCTGCTCAGACTGAGACGCATGGGCCACACCTCTTCTCGATCGCGTTCGCGGCGCGCGCGCGGGCGCGCGTGCTTCGCCTCCACGGACGCGTTCGTGGACGTCGCCGGCATCACGGCCGAGCGCGCGGCGGAAGGCAGCGGCAGCGAGTGGAGCTCGGAAGAGAGCGAAGAGAAAGAAAAGGTGAAGGAACCAGCGGTCGTTCCGAGACCCGAGGGCGTCGTGCGCGTCGCCGCCGGGGCGGAGGCGGAGGACGCCGAGACGCGCGTCGACGACGACGCGGACGCGACGCCCTCGGATGGCCTCGTCCCCCCCACTCCCGCGGCGAGAAGACGCGCGACGCGTCGCCCGCCTCCCCCCGCGGCGTCTCGCGGTCAAGACGCGGCGGTTCTCGTCTTCCTGTTCACGAACGAGAAAGGCTTCGAGGCGGCGCGGCCCGTGACCGCGCGGCTGGTGGTCGCGCGGCGCGGTGAAGCGTCACGACTGGAAACCACCGCGACGGACGTGTCGCGCGCGCGTTCGCCCGACCCGCGCGGGTCCACCGCGGGACCCGCGTGGATCGGGTCCGTCGCCGAGCGGCTCGCGGGCCACGCCGGCGCGTGGCCCGCCTGGGACATACGCCAGAGCGCCAAGGGCAAGACGCTCGTGGCGACGCAACTCGAGGATTTCGAACGCGCGCGGATGTACACGCCGACCGAGCCGCCGCACGACGGGAGGAAGAAACGACGCGGGGGAGAGGACGGCGCGCGCGACGCGCTCGGTGACGACGAACAGTCTGAACTTTACGCGCGGCGCGACGCGGAGACGCGTCCGCTTCGCGGCTCGGCGGGGGAAAAAGGACGCGCGACGCTCAGAAAAAAAACGCCGCCGCGCGAGGAAAAGAAGGACGCTCCCCCGATGCCGTGGTCGCCCGACCTCACCGAGTCCGAGCGCGCGGCGCGGTGGCGGTACGCCGGGGGCGGGATGCACCAGCCCGTCGCCGAGGCGTCACCCGCGGAGCGCTGGGTCGCCGGGAAAGAGAAAACGAAAAGGAAAGGAACTTTCGGGCCCGAAAGTCTTTCGGGCGGCGTCGCGAGTCTTTCGGCCGTCACCGCCGAGGCGCTCGAGACGCGCGCCGAGGTGGCGCTCGCGGTGGACGGCGAACGCGCGCTCTCGCCGCGCGCGGCCGCGGCGGCCAAGGAAGTCGCCCGCAGCGCGCGCGAATCGTTAAAAGCGGGAACCGCGGCGGCTTCTTCGTTTTCGGGCGTTCGGAAACGCGCCAAGACCCCGCCCGCCTCGGACACGCGCCTCCCACTCCCGGCGACGTCGCTCGCCGAAGAGGGAACCGCGGGCACTACGACCGCCGCGTTTGCTTCCGCGGAGTCCTCGAAGCTCTGGGGGGCGTGGTCGCCGTCCGTCCAGCGCCGGCGCCGCCGAAGGCTGGGCACCGTGCGAGACGACCGCGGCGGCTCCTCCGGGTACGAAGAAGAAGAGGAAGACCGGACGGATCCGCGGGTTTCGGACTCCAACGACGCCCCGTCTTCCGACTTCGAGACCCCGGCGGCGACGCGCGACGGCACGCCCACCCGGGACGAAGACGCGACTGCTGCGTGAGGCGCTTCGAAGCCGTTCTCGCGAGGACGGTCGCGGAAGACGAGCTCCGCGTTCGACGACGCCCTTCTCGCGGCTTTTCGGCGGAAGAGAGACTCGATTAGACGTCGCCGGTTCGAGACGAAGAGAGACGCGAGAAACGACGCGACGTTCATGTATGCGAAATAATACGCGCGCGACCGAACGACCGATCGACGCCTCGGGTCCCGCGACGCGCTTCTCACTTCCCGCCTCTCGTCTCCCAGTACGTCTCCGGGCGTCTCAGGACGAAGTACGATCCCTTGTTCCCTCGGCTCACGCGAAGGGTCTCGTCGAGGTACGTCGTGGCGAACCACCCCTTGGTTTGCCCCGGCCTCGCCTTCTCCAGCGCGTCGAAAGGCACGGGGTACGGGATCGAGAGCCCGTCTGGTCCGCCCCACTCGTTCTCGATCGAAAAAAACCCCCCGGTGAACCGGTAAAAGAAGGAGTTCTCGTCGCGCACGCCCTCCATCGCGGCTTCGATCGTCAGGCTCAGGCCCGGCCCAAACTCGACGACGTTTTGCCACTTCGCGCCCGTGCCGCCCTCCGCCGAGGACCCGCGCGGGTCCTCCAGCACCTGGAACACGTTGTCCACGGTCTGGTTCCCAACCACCAATGACTGCACCGGGCTCGGGCCGGAATCGAACAAGTACTTCCGCCACGAGTCGAGGCTGGTGAAGGACACGTCCGCCGTGCCCGGCTGGAACGTCGTCAGCAACTGCCACTCCTCGAGGAGCAGGTCCGGTCGCTCGAAAGGCTCGGGGTTCGGGTTACGAGCCTCCAGCGCCTCCACCAGCTCCTCCAGGCGCTTGCGGTCGCCCACGCGCGCCATCCTCGACGCGCCGTCGCCGCCCTTGCCGAGCACGGCGAGCAGCTCCGCCTTCAAGTCCTCCGTGGACCCGTCGTCGCGGGAGGAGGCATCGGCACGGATGGAAGACCGACGGGAAGGCGCGCGCTGTCGCCGCGGCGCGTCCCTCTGACCGCGGAAGGTCGCCTGACCCGCGACCGGCGTCGCGAACGCCGCGAGTGTCATCGATTGCCTCGCGGAACACCGCTCGGTGCGACGCGCCGGAGTGGAGCGAGGGTCGCGAAACGTCGTCGACATGACGCACGCGCCTCATCATTCATCGCGCCAACCGGGTTTTTCTTTTTCGCGAGTCCCACCGGGCAAACGGAGAAAGAAGCGTCTCTTCTGGTTCGCGCGCGCGCGCGCCGCTCTCGGGATAACAACTTGCGTCTCTCCTCACATCGGCGCGTTTTTCGCCATCTCGTACGCGACGAGGACGATCCCACACGTCGGGCTCGCGCGCGCGGCTCGAGGTGCCCACCCCGCGAAGAGCGCGCGCGGTCCCCCCCGCCGCGCCACCGCCGCCAGCTCGCCGAGGAGACCGACGCGTTTTCGTCCCGCGCCGTTTTCCCGGAAACCGGTTTCGGGTCGCTCCGTTTTCGCGCTCTTGGACATGCCCCCCGCGAAGTCCAGCAAGCTGGGCGCGTCCCTGATCTGCACGCGCGTCTTCACCACGTCCAGCGGCGTGGTGAGCGCCGCCACCGCGCCCCCCGCGACGGCGCCCGCGAAGAAGTGCACGCACGTCTTTTCCCGAGGGTTCAACACGAGCGTCTCTTTAGTCTGCAAAAAGCGTTCCCGCGAGAGGGACCCGCCCTCGCGTCCGTCGTCGTCGCGCGTCATTCGGCGTGTGCTTTTCCATCGCACGGCGACGCCCGTCGCGAGCTCCCGCAGGCGCTCCACCGCGAACCAGTACAGCGCGGAGTACGGCACGTCCCGCGCCAACGTCGGACCGGCGCCGGTCCAGAGCCGCCGCACCGCCCCCGCCGCGTCGCGGCGACTTTTTCGCGCGTCGCCGAAAACGCCGCCGCCCGCTCGCGTGTCTCGGCTGGCCCGTTCCTGTTTCCCTTCGCGCGTAGTACCCCTCGCGGCGTCGCCGAGACTGGTCCACACGCCGACCGCCCGGTCCCCGGTTCGAGCCCCGCCCGAAACGCGAGACGACCCGCGGCTCGCCTGCGCGCGGGTCCGCACCAGATCCAGCGGCGCGACGCACAGCACGGCGAAGGCGCGGCTCGCCGCGCCCGCCGCCGCGGGCGCCAGAGGCACGAGTCGCTCGGTTTCGGGGGACCGCGCCCATCGCCGCTGGAGGTACTCGTTGCCGTAGTCGTAGCAGGGCAAGTAGATGCCGACCGTGGGCACAGCCACGAGCAGCGCGGCGGACGTGCCCCGGAACAGCGCGCGCGCGCCCTCCTGGCGCACGATCTTGCGCGCGACGTCGAACGAGGAGGTGTACACCTCGCACTCGGGGGCGCAGAGGCGGCGCGGGAAACGCGGGTTGCCCGTCGTCGGGCACTTCGGAGGACACCCGGAGGTGGCGATGGCCAAAGATGGCGCTCGGAGCGGCGCGCCCGAGGCGCCCGAGGCGCCGGAGGACCCAGCCCGCGAGGTGGACGGAAACGCCGCCGCGTGCCTGAATGAATCCTGCGCCTGAATGCGCGTCTTCACCACGTCCAGGGGGTTCACCACCACCGCGCTCACGCACGCCGCGATGCCCGCCGCGGCGGCGCGCCGACGCAGGGACACGCCCTCCTCCGCGTCCATCGCCGTCGCGAAAGGGCGCCTCGCCCTGTGGCGGGGAGCGCGCGCGAGATCGCCGAAACCGAGCACGTCGACGCGACACCATCCGTCGTCGACGTCATTTCTCAAACTTTTATCACTGTCGGGCTCGTTCGCGTCCAAGTCTTCCATAAGATCTACAGTTTTCTTTCACCATTCGCGGAGGACTGCGCGGCGCGCCGCGTTTTCGCGGGCGCCTAATGCCCCGCGTCGCTTCACCGCGTCTCGCGCCGTTCGCTCACCTCCCGACCACCGAGTCCAGCCTTTCCCTGAACCCCGGCACGGCGTCTGCCCTGGGGACGCGCGACGCGCGCTTGAACGCCGCGAGCGACGCGGACGCGGGCGAAACCGAACCCGCTGGTTTCTTGCCGAGCTTCGCGAGCTTCGCGAACCCCGGCGACCCCGGGTTCTCCTTGTCCGCCGCGGCGACGGCGGGCGCGAGCGCCACGCGCCGCGCGGCTCCTCCCGACGGGAACCCCAACCCGGACCCGACGCTTCCCGGCGTGTTCCGCGCGCGGCTCCGCATCGACTCCACCGCGCGCGCCTTCTCCTTGGCTTCCTCCTCGAACGCTCGGCACCGCTCCACGAGCTTCTCGATCTGCGCATCCTTCGAGTGCCGCATCGCCTCCCACGCCTTGAGCATCTGGTTCAGCTCGCGCACCTCGCGGTTGCGCTTCTCCACCTTCGCGCGAAGCTCGCTGGCTTCCGCCTGGACCATCATGAGCTTCGCCTGACCGCCTTCGTCGCGAGCCGAAGCCTTCCGCTCCGAAGCCGCCGCGCGCGCCTCGGAGGCGCGCACGGCTTCTCGCGCGGTCTCCGCTTCCTCCCGCGCCCGCGCCAAGTCCCGTTTGCAAACCTCACACTCGAGCTCAAGCCGCTCGCAGTCCTCCTTCGCCGCCAGAAGCGCGCTCTTATACGTCCCCGCGTTCGCGTCCGCGTCCGCGCGCGCCGACTCGGCGGCGCCCAGCGCTTGGCGCAAAGCCGCCAGCCGGGCGTCGGCGTCGCGCCCGCGCGTCGCCGCGTTCGCCTCCGCCTCCGCCGCGCGCGCCTCGGCGGCTTTGCGCGCCGCGGCGGCGTGCGTCTGCGAGACGAGCAGCTCGTCGAGAGCGCCCCGCAGGCGCTCCACCTCCGCGGACTTCGCCGCCACGGCCGAGCGCCACGAGTCCACGACGGTGCCGAACGCCGCCACCTCACGAGTCTTCTCATCGCGAGTCTTCTCGTCGCGAGTCTTCTCGGGGGGTTCCGCCGCTTCCGCCGTCGCCTCCGCCGCCGCCTCCGCCGCCGCCTCCGCCGTCGCTTCGGCGCGCCGCCGCGCCTCCGCGGCGACCGCCTCGGCGGACTCCGCGCGCCGCGTCGCCGCCTCCGCCGCCTCTGCGGCCGCGAGCGCGCGAGCCTCGACATCGGCGAGCGCATGCTCCTTCGCCGCGAGCATCGACCGCGCGTGCTCGGCGGCGGCTTCGGTCGACGCCAGGCGACGCCGCGTCTCAGCCAACGCGTCGCGCGTCTCGGCAAAGTCGGACGCCGCCTCCGTAGAGGCTCGCGCCTCCGACTCGGACGCCAGGCGCGCGAGTCTGGACTCGGCATCGTCGAGCGCCGCGCGGAGCCTCGCGGCGTCCGCCTCGAGCTCAGCCTCGCGCGCTCGGCGCGCGTTGAGCTCGTCGCGGAGCGACGCGAGAGAGCCCTCCCGCGGCGCGCGGGGTAAAACGCTCTCGCCGCTCTCGCCGCTCTCGCCGCTCTCGCTCGAGAGCAATACTCCGCCGACGCCGTCTCGGCCCGTTGTCTCGGGCGAACGCGCCTCGAGCGCGTCCGCCCTCGTCTCGGCGTTCGAGAGGGAAACCAGGGTCTTCTCCAGCCGCGCGCGAAGCGCCAGCGTCTCCGCCCGCGCCTGCGCCGTCAGACGCGTCTCGTCGCCGACGCGACGCGCCGACTCGCGCGCCGCCTCCTCCGCCGCCTCCAAACGCGCGGACAACGCCTCCGTCGTCGCCATTTGCGCCCTCAGGATTTCGAGCTCCGTCTCCGTCTCGCGCAACCGCGCCTGCGTCTCCGAACACTCGGCGGTGACCGATTGGAGCTTTTCGTCGCGCGCCTTTTCGTCGCGTCGCGCGTCGTGCGCCTCGGCCAGCGCCGACGCGAGCGCCGCGGCGTTCGCGGAGAGTTCAGACTGGAGCTCGGCGGCGCGCGCGCGCGCGGCATCCGCCGCGTCGCGCGCGGCGAAGGTTTCCTCGCGCGCCGCGCGCACGGCGGCTTCGGCGGCGGCGGCCATCTCCGCGCTCACCGCCAATTCCTTCTCGAGCGCTTCCTTTTTGTCGGTTTCGGCTTTTTCGGTTTCGGCGTCGCTCGCGGCGACGACGTTCAGGGTGAGCGAGACCACCTCTCTCTGCTCCACGACGGCGACGCGCAGCGAGACGGGCTGTTCCGGGAAGAGCGTGTCCGTCGCCCGCGCGAGCTCCGCGCGCGTCGCGCGAAGCTCGCGTTCGGAGACGCGCTTCGCCGCCTCGAGCGCCTGCTTCTCCTCCTCCAGCCGCTCGAGCGCGACGCCCCACTCGAGCGCGGTCGCGGCGGCTTCGCTCTCCATCGCCCGCAGCGCGGCGGACGACTCCGCGAGCTCCGACTCGGTCGCCGCGAGCTTCTCGCGCAACGACGAAGTCGTCGTCTCTCGCGACGGCTTCTCCTCGGCGGCGGCGGGCGCGTCCGTCGCCGCGTTCGAACGAAGCGCCGCGTCGCGCGACGCTCGCCTCGAATCGGCCAGATCCTCCTCGAGCGCGCCGACGCGTTCCGTCAAAGTCTCTTTCTCCGCGTCGACGCGCGCCTTCGCCTCGTCCGCCGCGGCTTTCTCGCACTCGAGTTTCTCCGCGTGCGCCAGCGCCTGCTCGGCGATCGCTTCCGCTTTGCTCGCTTTGCGCTCCGCTTCGCTCGCTTTGCTCCCCGCTTCGCTCGCTTCGCGCTCCGCTTCGCTCGCTTTGCGCTCCGCGGCGTCGGCGTCGCGCGCCAGCCGCTCGGCGGCGACGTACGCCCTGCGCCGCTCCTTCTCCGCCGCGAGCGCGCGCGCCTCCGCCGCCTCCGCGGCGCGTCGCGCCAGCGCCAGCGCCGCCGCGGCGTTCTCCGCGGGTTCGATTTTCGCGGACTCGCCCTCCTCGTGGATGGTGTGCAGGTCGGGCGCGGGCGAGCCCGCGCGCGAGCCGTCGCGCGACCGGCTCGACGGCGATGCGCCGAGGAAGCTCGAGAGCGCCACGAGGGCGTGGGCGCTCGCGCCGGGACGCTCCGCGGCACCCTCCGCGCCCGAAGCCGCGACGGACCCCAAGCCACCAAGTCCGAGGGGCGACGGCGAGCGGAGCGACGCCGAAGGCGCCGCCGGGAACTCGGGCGCCGCCGGGGACTCCGACGCGCTCGCGTCGGCGCTTTCGTCGAGCGCGGGCATCATGGACGCCTCGAACGCGTCCATCGCGCTTCTTGCCTCCGCGAGCGCCGTCTCCAGCCGTTGCACGCGCCGCGCGAGGCGCGAGGCTTCCGCGTTCGCCGCCGCCGCCGACGCCTCCGCCGCCTCCTCGCGCGCGCGCGCATCCTCCGCCGCCCGCGACGCCTCCGCGACGGCGACGCGCGACGCGACCATCTCGTCGCGCAGACGCGCGAGCTCTTCTTCGCGCAACGCGGAAGTCTCGCGCGCATCGGTCTCGTGCGCCCCGGTCCCGGTCCCTTCCGATCGCGAATCCGCGGGTCCGCCGGGGTCGATGGACGCGAGCGCGGCGGCGGCGTCGACGGACGGCGTCGGCGACGCCGGCACGCCGGCGCGCGCGTCGGAGTCCCCGGCGATCGCCTTTTCCTGTTCCCTCGCCCTCAGCGTCGAGACGTCGCGTTCCAGCGCCGCGACGTCCTCGGCGAGTTTCTTCTCCGCCAGCTCCTTCGCGGCGAGCGCCCTCGCAAGGGCGTCGCGAAGCGACTTCGCCTCCGCGTCCGCGTCCTTCTTCGACGCCGATGGCTCCGCGCGCGCCGACATCGCCGCCGCCGCCGCCGCCGCCGCCGCCGCCTCCGCGGCGGCGAGCCGCATCCGCGTCTCTGAAAGCGCGGCTTTGAAAGCCGCGGCGTCCGCCTTGGCCTTCGCCTTGGCATCCGCGGCTTTTTCAGCCACCGCTCGCGCCTTGGCGGCGTCCGCGCGCGCGGCGGCGACGGACGCCGCCGCCTCCCCGCGCGCCGTCTTCGCCGCCGCTTCGCCGCTGGCGACCCGCGCCTCGGCGGCTCGCGCCGCGGACGCCGCGCGCTCGCGCGCGCGCTCCAGCCGAACCTGCGCGCGCTCCGCAGACTCCCTCGCCTCCTTCTCCGAGGCGCGCGCCGCGTCCCGACCCGCGACGGCGTCCGCCGTCTTCTTGGCAAAGTCCCGAACCCGCTCGCGCTCCCTGGCCAGCGCGCCGCTCACGAGGACGCGATCCGCCTTCTCCTTCTCGAACGCGTCCGCGGACAAAGCCAACGCGCGTTTCAGCGCGGCGACGGTCGCGGCGGCGGATTTGCAATCCGCGCGCGCTTTGTTTCTCGCGGCGCGCGCGCCGGCGACGCGCGCGCGCGCCAAAAACGCGTCGGTTTTGTTCCGCGCGAGTTTCGCGCGCGACGCGTCGCGCTCGCGAACCAACCCGGCGAGAACGACCGAACCGCGCTTCGCCTTCGTCATGAGCGCTTCGACGACGCTTCGCGCGCGTTCGAGTTCCGCCTCCGACGCTCGCTTCGCCTCCTCCGTCGCCGCGACGCGCAATCGCGACTCCTCGGCGCTCGCCTCCGCCTCGAGCGCGGCGGCGGTCAGGCGCGACGTCTCCGCCTCCGCCGTTTCGACGGCGGCTCGCGTCTCGGCGCGCTCGGCGTCGCGCTCGGCGTCGCGCTCGGCGAGCGCGCGTTCGAGCGCCTCGCGCGCATCGCGCGCCTCCACGAGCGCCGATTGCGTTTCCATAGCCTCCGCGGCGGCTGACGCCGCGGCGTTCTGCGCATCCTCCAGCCTTTCTTCGAGCGTCGCCGCGCGCTTCTCCGCATCCTCCAGCGACGAACGCGCCGCCGCCGCTTTCTCCGCCTCCGCCCGCGAGGCGACGCGCGCCTTCTCCGCGTGCGCCTTCAGAGCGACGCGCGCCTTGGCGGACTCGTGCTTGGCGCGGGAGGCCACTTCCAAAGCCTCGGCGAGCCGTTTCTCGCCCGACGCGTTTTTCGTCTCCGAAGCGACGAGCTTCGAGTGCGCCGCTCGCGCCGACCGCTTCGCCGCGCGCGCCGCGGCGGTCGCTGCGTCGCGGCTGGCCACCATGTCGGCGACGCGGCGGCGCAGTTGCGCCGCCGCCCACGCGCCGCGCGCCTCGGCGGCGGAGGCGAAGATGTCATCCGGCAAGATGTCTGCGCCTTCGCGGTCCGCGTCGCCGTCGCGCGCGGCGTCGCGCGCGGCGTCGCCGTCGCCGTTTGTGACCGATTCCGCAAAAGCTGGAGCCGCGTCGCGCGTGCCGTCGAGACGCGCGACGCGCCGCACGCCGTGGTCCAGCGTGCGCCCGGTCGGGGGCGCGAGCGACGCCGGCGTCAGCGCCGCGAAGTCGGGCGCGGCAGGGACGGTGACCGAGTTCTGGACGACGTCGTCGTCATCGTCGTCGTTTTCGTCGGTTTCGTCGTCATCGTCCTTGGTCGTCGCCTCCGCGTCGTCGTCGTCCGCGTTCGTCTCCTCCGCGGCGCCGAGCGTCGCCCCGGAAAACGCCGTCGCCACCGCCGTGTCCAGCGAAGACAACACGTTCGCGAACGCCTCGCGCGCGCGCGTTTCCCGTGCCGTCGCCGTTTCCAGCGCCTCGGCGACGGCCTCGGCGCGTCTACGCTCCGCCGAGCGCGTCTCCGCGCTCTCGACGCGCGCCAGGCGGCGCAGCGCGTCGTCCCGCGCCTCCGCCGCCGCCGCCGCCGCGGCGTCCGCGTCCGCCGCCCGCGCCAGCGCCGCCTTCTCGCGCCGCGACGCCTCCTCGGTCTCCGCGGCGGCAGCCTCGACGGCGCGCTCGAGCGCCTCCAGTCTGCGCGCGGCGGAGGCTTCGCGCGCCGCCGCGTCGGCGACGGCGGCGCGCAACTCGCGAACGCGCTCGCCCTTCGCTTCCTTCTCCTCCTCCGCGACGCGCGCGGTTTCCGTCAAAACAGCCGCGCGCGACCCGAGCTCGCCGATTTCGCGCCGCGCCGTCTCCAGGCTTCGCTCGGCGGCCACCAGCTTCTCGCTGGTCTCCCGCGACGCGGTCGCCGTCGTCTCGAGCGCCGCCGCCGCGTCCGCGGCTTCGCGGCGCGCCGACTCCACCTCGAGGCGCATCGCCTCCGCCGCCGTCGTCGCCGCCTCCGCCGCGGCGACGCGCTCGGCGAGCTTCGCCGCCGCCGCCGCCGCCGCCGCGCGCGACTCGTCCGCGCGTTTCGCCGCCTCCGCCGACGCCGCCGCGGAGGCTTCGAGTCGCGAGCTCAGCTCGGCGACGCGGGTTTCCAGCGCGCGCGAGCGCTTCTTCAGTTGTTTCGCCTCCGCCTCCGCCTCCGCCGCGCGACGGTCGGCGTCGGCGACGGCGGCGTCGCGGCTCGCCTCGGCGACGCGCGCGCGCTTCGCCGACGCCGCCGTCTCCGCGTACGCCGCGTCGACGGCGCGCTCCGCCGTCTCCGCGCGCTTCCGGAACGACGCTAGCTCAGCCTCGGCCTCGTCCCGCGCGCGACGCGCCTCGTCGGCGCGCGTCGCCGACGCCGCCACCTCCGCGCGCAGCGCCTCGGCGCCAGCCTCGAACTTCGCGCACATCGCCAGCCGCCGGTCCAGGTCCGCCCGCTTCTCCGCGGCGTCGTCCAGACGGTTCGCCAGCGCGTCCGCGGCGGACGCGCACTGCGCCGCCAGCGCCTCCGCGGTCGAGGCGTCCATCAGAAGCGCGTCCGTCGCCGCCGCGACCGCGGGAGCGGTCGCGCCCGGCCCGGCGTCCTCCGCGGTCGCCGAACGCAGCGTGTCCCGCGCGCGAGTCAGCGCCGCCGCCACCGCCCCCTCGACGCCGGCGACGCTCCTCCGCGCCGTCTCGCGCGCGCCCTCAGCCTCCGCGCGCGCGCGCGCCATCTCCTCGTCGCTCACACTCCGCGCCGACAAACGCGCTCGCAGCACGGAGACCTCCTCGCGGAGCGTCTCCAGCTGGCGGCCGGCGGCGTCCGCGACGCGCTCGAGCGCGTCCCGCGACTCCGTCAACCGGCGCTCCGTCTCCGCCGCGAGCGTCGCGGACACCGCCGCGCGCTCGGTTTCGGAAGCGGCTTTCGCCTCCGCGCTCGATTTCGCTTCGATCGCCTCGTCTCTGCTCTCGCGCGCCTCGCGCAGAGTCTGCCGGGTCGATTCGAGCTCGGCGATCGTCTCGGCGACGCGAGCCTTCGTCTCCGCCTCGCGCGTCTTCGCCGAGCGTCGTTTCTCGTCGCGCAACCGCTCCGCTTCTTCGTTCGTCTCGTTCAGCCGTTTCTTCATCGCGAGCAGAGCGTCACGAGCCTCGTCGGCGTCCCGCCGCGCGTCGGATTCGCGTCGCGACGCGGCGGCGAGCGCGGCGCGGTCCGTCGCGCTTCGCTCGCGCGCTGCGTCGCGCTCGTCGCGCATCGCCGAAACCGCTCGGTCCATCTTGTCGATGGCGTCCCGAGCCTCGCGCTCGCGTCGACGCGTCACCTCCAGCTCGAAGTGATCGACGCCGACGCCGCGACCCTCGGGTCGCGCCCCGCTCGCGCGGGAATCGCTCGGTCGCGCGGCGGCGACTGATTCTCCGCTCGCGGCGGGCGCGGCGGTCGCGCGTTCGTCCAGAGGCGGCACGGCGAACGAGTGGAACCGCTCCGCGACCGCCGCCACCGACCGCCGGGCATCTGCGATCGGCTCCGGCGCGCGCGCAAGGTCGGCGACGTCCGCGCGCGGGTCGCGCGTCGCGCGCGGGTCAAGCTCGCGCTCGTCACTGCGCTCGTCACGTCGCGGCGCCGGCGTCGCCCACGCGGGGTGCGAAGATGCCGAGGCGTCGTCGGCGTCGCCGCCGCCGCGCTCGTCGTCGAATCGGAGCGCGCGTTCCAGCGCCGGCTGCACGGCGCCGAGATCCGCGCGCACGGGCGGTTCCGCGATCTGCGTGATGGGCGACAGCGACTCCGGCAGGACGGGAAGGTTGTCGCTCGCGCGTCTCGATTCCGCTCCCGCGCCTCGGCCTTGGCTCGCCTCCACGCTGTCCACCGACGCCCAGGTTTGGATGGCGCGCCACTTCTCGAGGGTGTCGCTCTTCTCGGGCGCGTCGGCCGAGTCGCGCGTGCCTCCCGTGCGTCCCTCCCCCGGCTCGCAGGCGCGCCTCGCACCGGACTTCAGCGCCTTCGCCGCCGCCTCGAGGCTGGCGGAGCGCGCGTTGAGGTCGCGGAGGCGCCGCTCGCCCGCGTCCCGCGCGCGAGACACGCGATGGGGCGTCGCGGCGTTTTCGTCCAGCGCCATCGCGGCTTCCGAGGCGCCGGTCGCCGTCGGGAAGCGCGCGACACCCGCGAGCTGCGCGGCAGCGCGCTGCCTCGCGCGCGTGCCCTCGCTTATCAAGGAGTCGTCCATCACGACGACCGCGCAGCGAGGCGGAGACGCGTTCGAGCGCGTCGTCCTCCCTCGCGCGCGTGCGTGTGGAGGTCCCTCGCGCGAGGATGAGCCGTTAGCGAATCGCCTCTTCTCGTGGCTGGCGCGAGATTCAAACGCGTCGGCGCGTGGCGCAGGTTGGTTCACGAGCCCGCGATCGAAAATCGCCACACTGGCGAGAAGAAAAGCGCGCTATCATAATAACCGAAAAGCGACGGAAACGCGTCGCGCGTGGTCACACGCATCCCGCGCCTCGGCGTCTCCCCACCGCCCGATGGGCCAGAAGGTGTCGCTCCCCGACGCCCCCCCGCCCAACCCGGGCGCGGGCGGCGAGGCGCCGAAGAGCCCAACCGGCGGACAGCTGTACAAGTTCGAGGGCGAGGCGTACGCGCTTTTCCACCCGAACGTCACGCCCGAGCTCTTCGACGATGGCGACGACGAAGCGCCGCAGTGGATACTCGACGTACGTGTTAGCTTTTCGGTCCGTGGGGCGCATCGCCCGAATGTTCCCCCGTTCCGGGTCTCGAGTCGTGCGATCTCGCGGCGGCGCGCACCGAGCGCCCCGCGCGCGACGCGCACCGCGACCGGCGCGTCGCGCGATCGGAGAATCTTCGTCCCCCTTTCTTTCATTGTGGGCACCCCGCGCTTCTTCAGCGCACGCGCCGCGACTGACCGACCCCTCACCCCTCACCCCGACCCTTACAACCGACCACAGATCGGCGAGACCTCGTTCGCGGTCTCCGAGCGGTGCCGCATGGTGTCCAACAACGTCGCGAGGCGCGTCGACTTTCTCGCGCCGAGCGTCGGCGTGTTCGCGATTCGCTTCCACACTCCGGCGGGGTTCGCGAAGTTCCTCGGCGAGTACAAAGACGCGCTCTTCGAGAACACGCACGGGTGCCGCGCGTCGGACGAAAACCGACAGAAGGTGTTCGGGGTTTCGTTCGCGGCGTGGGCGAACGGCGAGGACCACCCGGAGGCGGTGTGGGACGTCACGGACGAAGCGCCCCCGAACGAGGCGAAGACCGCGACCCGCGCGATCTCGTCGTCGACGAAGGGCCCGAGTCCGAATGACGACGACGACGACGCGAACGCGTACGGCACGCCCATCCGCACGCCATCGGGCGAAGACGCGCTGGACATGAAGATGGGCGCGCTGGAGAACTCGTTCCTCGTGCGCGGCAACGCCGTGGACGTGTTCCGCAACCGCGCCGGCGGCGCGCTGGAAAACGCGGGCGTTCGCGTACAGCTCCGCGACGGTGAGGGCGAGCGCGTCACGCCGACGAAGGGTTTCCTGGCGGACGCCGAGCGCTCGATGTTCCTGTTATCCCCCGACGCGGGCCGTCGCGAGAAGCTGTACCAGATGGACCTGGAGCGCGAGAGCGTGATCGCGGAGTGGGGCTGCCGGAAGGACGGCGTGGACGTCCCCATGAGCGATATCGTCGCGGACACCAAGTCGTCGCAGATGGAAACTGGCCGGCACACGTTTCTCGGTTTGGACGATAACCGGCTCGTGCGCTGGGACGCGCGCGTCGCGGGCGGGCTGGCGCAGACGCTCGCGAGCCCCACGCTCGGGTACAGGGACGGGCACGACTTCGCGCGCGGCACGAAGTTCCGGTGCATGGCCACCACGGGCGACGGGTGCATCGCCGTTGGTTCGGAGGATGGCAAGATTCGCCTGTACGGCGACTCGAGCATGCGTCAGGCCAAGACGAGCTTCCCCGGGCTCGGAAGCCCCATCACGCACATCGACGTGACGTACGACGGCAAGTGGATCTTGGCGACGACCTCGACGTGCCTCGTGTTGCTGCACACCGTGCTCAAGGATCCGAAAACCGACGAATTGACGAACGGGTTCAAGACGAAAGCGGGCGAGCGGCTCGCCGCGCCGCGTTTGTTGAAGTTGAAGCCGGAGGACGCGGCGCGCGCGAAAGGCGCGCCGCTGACGCGAGGGAAGTTCACCTGGGTCACGGAGCAGGGGAAGCAGGAGCGGTGGATCGTGGCTTCGTGCCAGAACTACAGCATCCTGTTCAACTTCCGCCGAGTCAAGACCGCCACCGCGCCGGACGCGCGTTTGATGGAGTTCACCGACTACAACGTCGTGGGGAAGGACAGCGCCATCGCCGAGTCGACGTTCGTGCACGAGAAGTTCACCGGGGACGACACGCACTTGGTCATCGCCACCACGAAGGGTGACGTGTTCTGCGCGGGCGGGTAGGTTCGGACGCGTCCGCGAGACGCGGGCGACGACAGCGAGACGACGGGTTTCTCGTGGCGGGAAAGAGAGGGACGATCGGCGGACGACGACGGATAGAGAGACGCGATTTTTTGATCAAGTGAAAAAATATACGTACTGACGACGGTGACGCTTTCCGACACCCGAGTGCCGTCGAGAGTCGGATGGGCGCGTGCCTGGCGACGCCGCGCGACGACGCGGCGGACGCGTTCGAGGCGCCGGCGCTCGACTGGAAACGTCTCGATGCGGTCGAGAGGCGCGCAGACCCCACGCCTTCTTTCGCGGTGGCTTCCGAGCTCAAGCTCCGCATGGCTGCCGCGGCGAAGGAGGCGCGAAGCGGTCGGTTCCGGTACAACGGAGGCGTGGTCGACGGCACGGACGCGGGTCTGGTCGAGCTCGCGATCAGCCGCGTTAAGATCGACGACACGCGCGCGGTGACCGCGGCGCTGGATGCGAACGACCCGCTGCTCGTGACGCTGTTCCACCGGCGCGGGGAGGATCGGAACCCGGATGGAGAAGCAGAGGAGGAGGCGAGTGGAAAAACGAACAACCGCGCGAGCGTCGCCGCGCGTTGGGTGACCATCGGCGTCGCGGAGTGCTTCCCCGACGGCACGAAGAACGGCGAGCTCCTGACGCACTTCCGCGAACGCGCCAGACGCGAGCTCTCCAGGCACAAGGCACCGGTGTTCGCGCTGCCGTCGGATCTGCGTTTCCGCGAGGGGACGAAGGACAAGACGCTGCGGGTCGTTTTGTCCTCGCTCAAAAAAAAACACGCGTCGCGCGACGGGGACGAACCCGAGACCGGTTCGCACTCGGGGTCCCACTCGGGGTCTCCCGAGAGCACGTCCCCGAGACGTTCGTTCGACGACGCAGAAGACGCCGATAGTATGCGCGAAACCGGTTTCGCGCAGGTCTCCGCGCGCGCGCGCCGGATCAAACCGCCGTCGCGGTCGCGGCGAAAACCGCGCGCGCTCGGGTCGGCGACGTTCGCGCTGGCGGACGCGCTTCGCGACGACCGCCGAAACGCGCGTTTCGATCTCATCACGCACGACGATCTGCCCGGGTTCGGGCCGGTGCGTTCGCGGTGCGGCGAGGTTTTCGTGACGGTCACGCCGAAGAACGTGTCTCGAGCGTGGGCGCGCGCGCGGCAAACGCGCGCGCGCGCGCCGCGAGGGACGTTAGCGTTCGAGTCTGTGCTTGCGGCGTTTGAAGAAGAAAACGGGAGACTCTCGGCGGCGCGCGCGGCGCCTGAGACGTCCTGGGCGCGGGGCGCCCGCGAGGACGAGGCGGCGCGTGAGGGCGCGCGCGAGGAGGCGCGCGACGAGGCGCGCGCGAGCAGGAACGCGCGCGGGCGCACGTACGCCTCGTCCGACGGGCGCGCGTCGCGGATACGCGGCGCAGGGTCGCGGCGCCGCGGCGAGGACCCGGGCTTCGACGACGAAAATCTGCGGATGAGCGAAGACGTCGTCGGCGCCGCGCCGTTCGCGCGGGGGGGGCTGGGAGGGCGAACACCACGTGGGGATTCGTAGCATCAGATTCTAGTGGCTAACTATATGGCGTATCGCGAAGTACCCTACTACGGCGCGTCCGCGCGCCCGGACTCGACCTCGCCGCCGCCGGGCGATCTCGCCGGCGTCCGGAGAAACGCGGTGTCCGTTTCCAGCGACATCGCGGGCGCCGTCGTCGCGGCGCCGTCGCCGCCGACGCGCGCCGATCCGGGAACGGCGCCGTCGCGGAAAGCCCCGCCGCGCGTTCGTTTCGCGTTCTCACCGTCGTCTTCGAACGCGAAGGAAACCTCCGACGCGGGAAGCGCTCGTTTTTCGTCTTCGGCGTCGCCGCGCGTCGCCGCCGGACCGCCCGCGAGACGCTCGGCGAACGTCTCGCCCGGAGCGTCCGCGCGCGGAGACGCGCGCGAAGCGACGACGCTCGGTCGCTCGGATCGGGATCCCGATCCCGATATCGGGGATCCCGGGGATCCCGAACCCGAGCCCGCGGTGGAGCCCGCGGCGGAGCGCGCCGCCGCGCTCGCGCGTCGGCGCGACGCGTTTTCCGCGTCAGCGTCCATGCGCCTCACGAGTCCGACGACCGTCTCCTTGAGCGCCGCCACCTCCTCCGCGACGCGCGCGGCGCCGACCGCCGCGTCGTCGTCGCCGCGCGCGCCGCTGAACCAGACGTCCTCCGAGACGTCCGACTCGTCGAAGAGCTCGTCTCTGGCGTCCGCCTCGGCGGCGGTCTCGGCCAGGGCGCGTTCGGCGCGCGCGGCGGACCGCTCCGCGGCGGTCCGCTTGCTCTCCGCGCGGCGCGTCGAGCGCAGAGACGCCGGCGGCCCGCCTCTGCGCGGACCGCTCGGCCCGACCCAAGTGGGACCTCTCGAATCTGGAATCGGGGGTCTTCCCGCGGGCGCCTCGAACGGCCGCCGCGACGGTCGCCGCCGCCCGTACGAGGGCGGCGGCGCGTCGCGTCCCGCCGCCGACGACGCGGGCGCGGGAAGACCGCCGGTCATGAGCTGCGCGTGATAGCCAGTCATGAGCCTCTGCGCGACGCCGAGCTCGCGCCTGAGCGCGCGGTTGCGTTCCCGCAAGCGCGCGATGGTCGCGGCGGGGTCGGGCTGCGCCTCGCGCCGCGCGTCGATCGCGCTCAGCGCCGCCGCGAACGCGGCGGCGGCGTCGTCCGCGACGCCCGAGTCCAACGCCACCTTTTTCGTCGGCGCGCGCCTCTCCGCGTCGCGTGTCGATCCGCGCCGTCGGTCCGTCTCCGAAAAAGCGCCGTCGTCAGAATGAGCGCCGGCGTCCGAACGCGCGCCGTCCGCGCGCGCATCGAGCGTGTCGAGTGCCGCCGCGCCGCCGCCCAGCACCGCGTCGCGCCCTTCGCCCCAGAACTGCTTCGGCGGCGACCCCGAGTGCGCCTTCAACCCGCGGGCGTAGCGCGCGGCTTCCATGTCCCGCCGCGTCGTCCGCAAATACCGGCCCGCGTCGGATTGCGCGGGCGCGCGATCTGTCGCGCGATCTGTCGCGCCGGTTCCGCGTTCCTCCGAATTCCCGACGCCTCGTGCCTTCGCCTCCGTAGAGGGTGAGAGGGCGGCGGCCGCCTCGCGTCTTTTCCCTTCTCTCGCGGCGCGCGTCGCCGCGCGGATCGCCGCGCCCGCGGCTCGGACGGAAGCGGCCGGGCCCGCGCCGCGCGCGTCGCGCGAATCCGTCTCGAGGCGGAGGCTTCGGGACGAACCGGCGGGCGACGGGGACGCGCGGAGACGGTCCTCGGAAGCGGCCGCAGGCGAGGCGACCGCGAGGCGCGACCGCGGCGGAGACCTATCACGACCCGGGGGGACGTTTTCGTCGCCTTCGTCGTCGCCGTCGTCGTCGTCGTCATCGTCGTCGTCGTCGTCGCGAAGCGTTTTTTCCGCGTTTTCGCTTCGCGCGCCGCGCCGGCTCGCCCCGGCACGAAACGCGCGCACTTCAGAGGCGAGCTCCGCGACCGCGGCGTCGAGTCTCGCGATGTCTGCTTTCGCGGCGGTGTCGGCGTTTCCGTACAGCCCGTTACCAGCGAACCCGCCCTCGGTTCGCAGCTGGTCTCGCACGAGCGCCGCTTCGCGGAATCGGGTCACCGACGCGGCGCGCTCACGCGAAAACACGTCTCCGAACGTCGCGCCGCTCACGCCTCCGCTCAGCCCGCCGAAGCCGTCCCGAGTGATCGCCGTGGGGAGCAGGCTCGTGGCGACCGCGGGGTTCCCGCCCAGGTTCTTCACCCCGAGCCGGAGCGCGGGGTCCAGAAGCACGTCGAACGGCGCGTGCGCGGCGCGCGGCGCGAACCCGCCCGCGAACGCGTCCGCGCCGAGGGTCCCGGAGGAGAACACCGCGGGCGTCCCCGGGGACGCGGGCACCCTGGCGCTCGCCGCGAGCGTGTCCCCGGGCAGAGGCGCGTTCCAGCGCAACGTCGTGGACGACGCCGCGCGGTTCGGGGTGCGCTCCGCTCGGCCAGGGGAGACGGACCGGGACCGCGCGGCGCCTCTCGAACCCGGCGAGGGTGGCGACCGCGCGCGGGAGCCCGTCCTGGGAGAGTAGCCCGGCGAGCCCGCGCCGGGCGATCCCATCCCCACGGCGTTCCGCGCGTCCTGCAGGAACGCCTCTATGGTCTTCGCGTTGCCCGCCCCAGGGGACGAGCCCCCTCCGGTCGTCGGGACCGCCGAGACGTTTGATCGCGAGCTCGGCTGGCGACTCGGGGTGGCCTTCTCGCGCTCCTTCACCGCCGAAGACGCCGTCGGGTCCATGAAGGACGCGCGCTTGCCGGACGAGGCGCGCGAGAGCCCCGACGCGGACATCGCGACGACGCTCGCGCGCGGAGGGCCTCCAGGCGCGCGTCGTCTCTGCCGAGCACGCGCGCCCTCCGAGGAACCAGAAGACGCCCGACAAAATAACGGCTTTTTTCGTGTCTCGACGGGCTGAATCTCGACCGGCATCACTCACGGGCTGCTCCGCCGCGCGGTACGTATCGTCAGCGCGGGACGAGCCACGACGAGGCGTCGTGTTCACTGGCCACCGCGCCGTCTGGGCGGAGGCGTCGAGAGTGGGCGCGGCGGGTGCGCGGGTGCTCTCGGTGCCGGTTCGGCGGGGAGGGTACCGGGACCCGCACGGGCGCGTCGCGGGCGCGGGGCGGGGGCCCGGCGCAGCGACGGGGAGCGCATTCACGTCGAGTCCGTCTCGGGAGGACGTCGCGAGATTCCGGGCGCGTTCGATCGGTCGGTGACCCCGTCGCGCTCGCGATGGAGGACCGGTCGTCCCCTCCCGCGACGACGTCGTACTACCGCCCCCCCATCGGCGTGCGGCATATCGAGTCCGTCTCCGCGCGCAACGTCGTGCCCCCCGGTGGGCCTCCGAAGCGCCTCGCGGGCGTCGGCGTGTTCTTCACCCTGCACGAATGCGCCGAGAATGCCGACGAAGCCGCGTTCGCCGCGGACTCGACACCGGGACGCGACGCCTTCGCGGACGCCCCCGCGCGCGCGGGCGCGCTGTACACCAGCGAGATCGTGCGGGACACGCTGAACCCGGACTGGGCGCCGCTGGGCGAGGCGCTGCGCGACGCCGCGGCGCGCCGACGCGACGGCGACGGAACCTTTCGCGACGACGGGTCAGCACACGGATCCGCGTTGTCCGTCGCGAGAGACGCTTCGTTCCGAACGACGAAGGCTCACGACGCCGCGACGGACGCCTTCGTTCGGGAGGGAGAGGGATCCATCCTCGAAACAAGTGACGGATCGCGACCGAAACGAAAAACGACGTCGCGCGTGGTTCCTTTACACGAGCGCGCGCGTCTTCGCGTGTGGTTCATCCCCGCGCCCGCCGGAGACGTTTTCGCGAGCGAGACGCGCCTTCGCGGTCCGGAGGATGCGAGCGTTTCCATGGCGTTTCAGTGCGACGTGTGCCTGGGCGCGCTCGTGCCCCTGCCCGGCGGCGCGAGGGGGCAGAAGCTCGTCAGCCTGTCGGAGTCTGGAGGCAGAGCGCGCGCCGGGGCTGTGCTCTCCGCGCCGCCGAACACGCCGCTGCTCCGAACGCGCTCGGGCGCGTTTTCGTTCGAGAGCTTCCGGGACGGGCCGAGACGGTCGCCCGGGGAGGGCTTCGCCGAGCCCCGAGCTTCGACAGATTCGAGCCTGAACGCGATCGAGAGCGACCCTCTGAACCCGCATTTCGGGTGGGTCGTGCCTCGCTCCAAAGCCTGGCCCGCGCTTTTGGCCGCCGCGGAAGCCGTGCGCTTGCGCCGCGACGCCGACGCGGCGGCGACCGAGGCTCAGGCTCGCCTTTTCGTTTCGGGCGGAGGCTCGAGCGTATCGGGGGCGGCGGCGGCGGCCGCCGCGGACGGAGCGACGCGCGAGCCCGGTCTCGACGGCGCTCGTTCCGCGGCGGCACCGGCGCGCGCGACGACGAGGCAGATTCGGGTCGCCTCGGAGGCGATCCTGGACGCGACCCGGCGCCTCGGGACGGCTTCCGCGACGGGGGCGCGTCTGAAGGCGCGCGTCGGCGCCAACGTCGAGCGCCGCGCGTCGCGTTTTTCCGGAAAAACGGGTTCGGGTTCCGATGCGCGCGGGACGAATACGAACGCGACGCGCGTCGCGGACGACCGCGCCACCGAGAACGAGAACCGTTTAGGTTTCTCGACGACCGACTCCGCCAAGGCGCTGAAGACTCGCGCCGCGGCGCGTCTCGACGCGTCGCGATCGAGACGCGCGGCTTTGGCGGCGGCGATCGAGACGGCGCGGGCCGAGGCGGACGCGTCGCGCGCCGCGACGCGCGCTCGCGCCGCCGCGCTTCGAACGAGCCGCGACGCGTTGCGCGGCGCCGAGACGCGGCTTCGAGACGCCGACGCCATCGTCAAAGGACCGCACGGGTTCGGGCGGTTAGCGGATGCGCAGAGGCAGCTGGTGGCGCGGCGGTGGCGGCTGGTGGGCGACCTCGCGAGGGTGTTCCCGGTGACCGCGTTCGGGGCGGGCGCGCGCGCCGAGGACGCCTCGGGGTCCGACGCGAGCGGCGGTGGCCTCGGGTCCGCGGACGAGTCGGGCGCACGCGACGAATCGTCCCTCGGAGACGAATCGTCCACGGGTCCCTCCTCGGAGACGAATCTTCCGCGCGAATTCGCGGATCCCGTCGGCGAGGCACCGCACGGCGCGTCGTCGCTTCCCCTCGCCGTCGCGGGCGTCCCGCTGGACCACACCGGGTCGCTCTCGCGACCGAACGCGGCGCTCGCGTCGGGTCCGGGTGGGTCCCGCGGTCCCGGGTTCGATCCCGGCGCGCGGCGCGGCGCCGACTTTTCCGCGAGCGCCGCGCACTCGCTCCTGAACGACCCAGAGTGCGCGGCGGCGGCGCTCGGATACGCCACGCAGGCGACGCTGCAGCTGGCGTCGGTGCTGGACGTGCCGCTGCGCTACCCGGTGGCGCCCGGCGCCAGCCGCTCGTACATATGCGACCTGCAGCAGGCGTTCGGCGCGGAGCGCGTGCCCGCGGCGTCCGCGTCCGCCGACGGCGGCGCGTCGCTCGCCTCGTCGTCGGACCCGGGTCTTCGGACAACGCCGGATGCCTCGCCGAGCGGCGCTTCCGCGAGCCCCGCGCCGCTGTGGCGCCGCGTGGAGTTCCCGCTGTTCGCCGAGCCGCACGCCGCGGAGAGCACGCGGTTCGCGTACGCGGTGTTCCTCTTGAACAAAGATCTGGAGCAGCTCTTGAACGCGCACGGGCTGCTCGCGGTCGGCCCGCGGCACACGCTGCAGAACCTCGAGCGGCTGTTCGCGGCGAGGAAGAAGAAAGCGGGCGCGAACGAACGTCACGCGAACGCGTCGGGTTCGGCGTGAAGCGAAGCGTCGCGCGGGAGGCGCGCGGCGGGTGTAAGGAAACCGCACGCGCGCCGCGCGTTCCGCGCTAAAAACGTAGACTGCATACTGCGCGTAGAAAAAGAAAACGCGAAAGTACAAGCGCGCCCGTCTCGCCTCCAACGCGCCTACACCTTTATGTCCTTCCAACCCCCCCGTTGCCATATCCGGGCGTACAGGAACCCCTGCCCCACTCTCTGCGCGACGTACAGCCCCCACAGCCAGTTCAGGTCGAACCCGGGGAAGCGCGTCACGCCGAGATACGCCAGCGGCAGGAACAGAAACCACTGCGTGCCGATGGAGATGGCCGCCACCTTCTTGGCGTCCCCGACCCCGAGCAGCGCGTTCTGCATCGTCACCGAGAGCGCGTCGAACGCCACGGTCAGCCCGGTGAAGCGAAGCGGCAACGTCGCCTTCGCGACCGCCTCGGCGTTGGTCAAGAAGCACCGCAGCAGGGTCTCGGGAACGCACACCGCGATCATGCCCACGCCGAACATCATCGCCGCCGTGAGCTTGGCGACGTCCCAGGGCCACTGCGCGGCGTCCGCCGCGTCGCCGCGGCCGAGCGCCCGGCCGGAGAGCGCGCCCGCCGCGAGGCCCATGCCCATGCACGGCAGAACCAGCGTCAGCATCAAGTTGATTAGCACGTTCACGGCGGCGGTCTCCGCGGTGCCGAGTCGGCCGACGATCCAGTACATCGCGGTCATGCCCGTGGCGAACAGCAGGTTCGTCACGGACGTCGGCGCGGCTTGCCCGAGAAGTGTCCGCAAGTCGGACGCGCGCGGCGCGGCGCGCGCGAAGCCCATGCGCTTCGCGCGCAAAAAACCCATGCGCACGTACAACAACGTGCCCACCCAGACGCTGACCGTGGTGCCCACGCCCGCGCCGAGAACACCCAGCGCGGGCACGGCGAACGCGTTCGCGCCGAGCCCGAACAAAGAGAGGTTCGCGCCCTTGAACCCGAAGATCAGCAGCAGCGACAACGTGACGTTCACGAAGTGCATCGCCAGGAGCGTGTTCATGTATATCTGCGGCTGCTGCACGGCGTTCCAGAAGCCCCGGAACGCGAAGTTCACGCCCACCGCGGGCACGGCCAGCAGGCGCGCGCGCAGGTACGGGACCGCCGCGGCGACCACCGCGGGGTCGCTCGTGAGGCGGGGCACGATCTCGGGCGCCGCCGCGAACGCCGCCGCCGCCATCGGGACGCCGAGCAAAACGCACGCGACGAGCGCGGCGTTGAGAGGCACGGCAGCTACTTCCTCCCTGCCCTCGCCTATACGCCGCGCGGACATCGCCTGTACGCCCGACGATATGCCCTGCAGCGCGGCTTGGCACTGGAAGTTGAGCGTGCTGGCGATGCCGACGCTCGCCACGCACGCCGTGCCCAGCCTGCCGACCATGACGCTGTCCGCCAGGTTGAGCACGTTCTGCGACGCCATGCCGCCCATCACCGGCAGAGCCTGACGCATGACCATCTCCACGCGATCCTGCGCCACGCCGAGCACGCCGTCGGTCACGCCCAGCGCGCGGAGAAGGCTGGACGGGGGGGGCGCGGAGGCCTCCGCGTCTGAGGAGGAGGACGTCGGCGTCGAATATTCGACATCGCGCTCGGATTCGTCCTGGTTCGCGTCGTCCGCGGCGAACGACGGCACGGACGCGGCGTCCGCGCGGTGCTTCCGCGCGCGACGCCGCACGACGACGTCGCCGCGCGCGATTCCGGAATCACGCGGGAAAGCGCGCGCGTCGCGATCGTCGCCCCCGAACCCGGCTCGCGAAAACCCAAGTCGCGTCGACGCGGGGCTGGCGCACGCGGTTCGCGCGGCTCGCGGGCGCGCGGCGGAACTCGCGCGGCCAGTCGGGGAGGCGAGCCGGAGCCGCGCGACAGAGGCGCTCGCCATCTCCATCGCACCGTCGAGACACGCGCTGCGTATCCTCTCCTCGGGTACGCCACGCCCAGAGCAGTGCGTCGGGCGCTCCAGATCCGCCCCGTCACGGTGGTGAAACAGGCGTTGTTGTTTTCATTCGATTCGGGCCTGGACAGACGGGGGCGACCTGAAATGTGGCGCTTCGCTGGGGGAAAACGTCGGGTTTTTGACTCGAGAATCAGACCCCCGATCACGAATCTCAGAGTCGCTCAGATTCGCTCCGTCGATCGAAAGGAAGCTCCCGGAACGAACGAATGAATGTGCGCGCTTCGAAAGCGTGACACGCGCGTCGGCGGTGGCTCGCGGCACACGCACGATCGCACCGTTCACGTTTCAACCGCGAAGATGTCCGCCTTCACCCTCTCCTCTTCCGCGGCGCTCGGCTCCGTCAAGGTACGTCGCTCGCCCGCGTTCACGGCGCGCTCGCGAACCCGGACCGCCGCGACGGTGAAGCGCCGGCGCCTCCGATGCCGAGTTTTCGTGGCGCCTGCGTCCCGGCGAACGGCGCGAGCAGAGGAGACGACCGGTTCCCGCGCGAACGCGGTCGGCGCGCGTTGTCCGCGTGAGGGCGATTGCCCGGTCGCGCGCCCGCCGTCGCCATCGCGAGTCTCGAGGGTCGATCTCGGACACGCCCACCCGATCGGCGACGCGGACTCGACCCAAACCCTCTTATCCGGGTTTGACGGAACCCACGCGCGGGCTGCGCTTTTTCGCCGCCGAGCCTTGCGATGCGCCAAGGAGAAGAACGAATCGAACGAATCGAACGAAACGAACGACGCTGACCAAAGATGGACTTCCCATCCGCTCGTCCCACACGCGCACTCACGCACAGGTCGCCGCGCGCAAGACCTCCGCGACGCGCGGCCGCCGCTCCGTCGCGGTGAATGCGGCGCTCAACGTGAAGGACCTGAAGCCCACTGGGACTCGCGTGCTCGTGATTGCGGATGAGCCCGAGACCACCACCTCGGGCGGCATCCTGCTCTCCTCCGCGGAGACCAACACCGGCCCCGGCTCGTCCATGACCGGCAAGGTGGCGTCAATCGGCTCGGAGGTGAAGGGCGTCAAGGCGGGGGACAAGGTGCTGGTGAACGGCTTCTCCGGCTCGGACGTGGAGTTCGGGGACGGCTCCAAGGGGAAGTTCATCACGATGGAGGATGTCATTGCCGTCATCTCGTGATCGACGGTACGGCACGCTCGCGTTTTCGCGTTTCGTCGCGGGACAAAAAAAGTCAACCGACAGATCACCCGCGCGATGACGCGTTCGGACGGCGCGGAGGGGTTCGAGAGAAGAGGCGGGTGGCTGGGCGGCCGTCGCGCGAGGCGAGGCTCTTCTTCGCGTCGCGACGCGATCGAATCTCACAAAACAATCAAATTCACATCCGTCGGAAATCGCGCTTCGTCGCATCAGCCTCTGCCTCGATCAAAAATCACATCGTGCTCCATCAGTGCTCGCTCTCCGGGTTGTGGAAATGGAACTTGGACGCGCCCGTGGCTTGCATGACGATGTCGAACAGACCGAACTGACCCGCCGTGAGCGTGCCGATCATCACGCAACGCGCGCCGAGACCCTGCGTGCAGAGCTTCCACAGGCCCGTCTCTGCGGCGATGTTTCCGAGCCTGGAGAGCATGCCGCCCGAGCCGCCCGCGCCCGCCTTGTTGATCTTCGACAGCAGCGTGTCGGCGGGATGCGAGATGATGGCGGCGGCGACGCCGGCGACGACGCCGGACGCGAGCGACACCGAGATGTTCTCGCCCGAGGACATCTCCTTGGGCGTCTTTCCGAGCGAGTCGTAGATCTTCTCCGCGGCGATGCCCTGCACGGCGAACTTGGCCATGGTGTAGGGCACCTGCTTGGCGAGGATGGGGCCGAAGCCAGAGTAGAACGCGCCGATCACGCCCTCCTCCCTGGCGAGCTTGGTCATGCAGGACATCATGCCGTCGGCGTACGCGGGGTTGGAGACGAGGCGGATACGCGTCGCCTCCAGCGGGCAGAGGAAGATGTCCGCGATGAACTCTGCCGCCGCGGACGAGCCGAGGTAGATGGCGTTCCTGTTGTCCCAGGTCTGCTGGGGCGTCATGCTCTGGCTCGCCTGGATCTTGAAGTACTCAACGCCGCCGAACTTGAACCAGCCCTGCACGAAGTACCCGAACGCAGTAGGCCCGAGGCCGGTGAGCAGCCCGCCCGCGCCCTCCTCCGCGATCACCTTCTGGAACCCGGAGACCATGCCGGTGTACTTGGTGGGCTCGAGCTGCATGCGCGTCTTCACCACGTCCACGGGCGTCAGCGCGCCGTGCGTCACCGAACAGCAGATGCCGCCGGCGAGCGCGCCCTTCAGGAAGTAATCCAGCCCGTACTCCTTCGAGGACGCGGCGGCGAAACCCGCCGCCGGGTGGGAGAATCGCGCGCGCGCGTCGGCGCCGCCGCCGGCGGCGGCGGCGGCGGCGGCCGTCGCCGTGGGGGCGTACAGGGAAGAGGGGAAGTACGACTTGAACGAAGCCATCGTGAAAGAGAAGGCTCTTTCGGTGTCTGCGTCAGTGAGGCGACGACGCGAAATCGTCGCGTTTTTCGTTTTAAGCGAGACGCACGACGCATCGACGGTCGCGAAGATGGAGGGATCGTCGGTCAGCGTCGTGGCGCGTCGTGAGCGTGCGCGACACGCGCGTCGTATTCGAGGCGTGCGTTCGAGCCTCGTCGCGACCGGAAGCGTGCCGATCCTCGCTTCTGAAACGGGAAACCGCGAGGAGGCGGTTTCTCGCGCGGTTTTCCCGGCGCGATCGCCGGGAGAGCACGGCGCGGCCACGACGGAAGGGGTTCGGGTACCTCCGGAAAACCGAGTGCGCCGTCGACCGCTCGGACGTACCTTCGGTGACGACGTCGAGACGCGTGTTGAAGTGGCCTCGGGTGCTTGCCGAGAGCGGGGAGAGTGGGCTTCGAACGCGCATCGCGAGATATTTCGCTATTGGCTGGCTCCAACGCTTCCCTTCAAATCTCGATTTACTGGAATTTACAAGTTTGTACGACTACGAGCGCATGTCGGCAAATTTGTCTAAACAGCTCAGCCTGCCTCGCCTGCACCAAAAGGCACATTCATTTCCCGCGGGCGGTCTCACGCCACAATTCTTTACATGTACAGAGAGACAGGCACCTCCCGCTCTCAGTCTCACCCCCGCGGTGCCGCAGGCGCGGCTGGACCGTCGAGATGGCCGCACCTCAGCCGGGCGACGACATCGATACCCTCCTCTTCGGTGCGTGAGGCTCGCGCCGACCGGCGCACCGCGTCGCGTGCGCTCAGCCTCAGCCTCAGCTCGCGGTGGCGGTCGCGGCGGACTAGACCGGCAAGATGTGCAGGACACCGCGCCGTTTCCTGCTCCCTCGTCGCGGGTCGAACGAACGATCCGCCCTCGTCGACTCTGGACTGACCTAACGCGCGCGTCGTGCTTTCCCCTCGTCTTTTCATCGTGTCTCGCGTCTCCTTCCGCTTTTTTGTCGTCGCGCGCAGACCTGGACGGGACGCTGTACGCCATCGAGAACGGGTACGAGCGCGCGTGTCGCGCGCGCGTGTTCCAGTTCATGGTGGACGAGCTCGGGTTCGAGAGCGTCGACGCGGCGAGAGACGCGTGGCGCCCGCAGTTCGCGAAGTACAACCAGACCCTCCGCGCGCTGCGCGCCGGTCTGGGTCGGACGTTCGACGAGGAGAAGTACTGGCGGGTCACGCGCGGGGACCCGCGGGAGTTTTTGAAGGCGAACGCGGCGGCGGCGGAGGCGCTGCGCGCCGCCGACGCGGCGCCCGGAAAGAAGAAAACGAAAAAGTACGTCTTGACCAACTGCGCGGAGAAGCAAGCGCGGGAGGCGCTCGCGGCGCTCGGTCTGCAGGACGCGTTCGACGGCGTGTTCGGTGCGGACGCCATGGGTGACTCGTGCAAGCCCGAGCTCGAGGCGTTTCGCGCAGTTCAACAGGCGGTCGGGATCGATTTCGCGCGGACGGCGTTTTTCGAGGACTCCGTCAAAAACTTAGCCGCGGCCAAGGCGCTGGGCATGACGACGGTGCTCGTCGCGTCGGCGACGGCGCGAGAAGAGGGCGCGAGGCGCGACGGGTTCGAGCCCGACCACGTCGTCGCCGCGGTGACGCGGGCGGAGATGACCCGGGTGCTTCCGGGCGTGTTCGGTTGACAGAAAAAACGCCGAAGGGTACCGTCGCGCGTAAAAAAAAAAAACAAAGCGTCCCGTCTCGACGACGACCCAGGACCCGACGTCCCGTCCCGACGTCCGCGACGTCGCACGCGCGTTCACTCGACGTTCCTGAACGAGTCGTCGATGGCGTTCGCGAGGTACGCGCACTTCTCCTGCGACAGACCCGCGAGGGAGATGCGCCCGTCCTTGGTCATGTACACGGCGTGCTTGTCCGTCATGTTCGCCACTTGCGCCTCGCTGAGCCCGGTGAAGGAAAACATCCCGATCTGCCGCGTGACGAAGGACCAGTCCTTGTCCGGGTTGAGGGCCACGAGTTCGTCGTGCAGCATGCCGCGCACGGTCACGATGCGCCCGGCCATCTCCCGCATTTCCTCGTTCCAGCGCTCGAACAAAACCGGGTCGTTGATGACCGTCGCGGCGATGCGCGCGCCGTGCACGGGCGGGTTGCTGTACATGGCGCGAGCCACGCGGTTGAGCTGCGACGTCGTCCGTCGCGCCGCGCCCGCGTCCGCGAGCACGGCATTGATCGCGCCGACGCGCTCGGCGTACAGCCCGAGGTTCTTGGAGTAGCTCTGCGCGCAAAAGAACTCTATGCCGCGGTCCGCGAACAGGCGCACGGCGAACGCGTCGGTTTCCAGCGAACCGCTCGCGAACCCCTGGTACGCGACGTCGAAAAACGGAATCAAGCGTCGTTTCTCGACGACGTCGGCGACGGCGGCCCACTCGTCGCGCGTCGGGTCGACGCCCGTGGGGTTGTGCGCGCAGCCGTGCAGCACCACGACGCTTCCCTCGGGCGCGGCTCGTAAGTCGGTGAGCATGCCTTCCAAATCCAAACCCACGGTCTTCGAGTCGTAGTACCGGTACTCCGCCCACTCCACGCCGGCGTCGGCGAAGATGTTCTTGTGGTTGCCCCACGTCGGCGACGGCAAAAACACTTTGGCGCCGGGAAGGAACTTCGCGACGAACGCGGCGCCGACGCGCAGGCTGCCGGTGCCGGACAAGGACTGCACGGTGGCGACCCTGCCGTCGCGCACCGCCTCGCTGTCCTTGCCCAGCAGCAAATCAACGGTGGCGGCGTTGAACTCCGCCAAACCCTGCATCGGCAAGTACTCCTTGTCGTGGCCGGCGTCCAACATCATCTTTTCCGCGCGCCTCACCACGTCCAGCACGTACGGCTTGAGCTCCTCCGTGCGGTACGCGCCGACACCCAGGTTGAGCTTGTTGGGATTCTGGCACTCGCGAAACGCCACGGAGACGCCGAGGATGGGGTCCGGGGGGGCCTGCTCCACGTCCGACAGGAAGGACTCGCCCGCGCGGGACACGAGCGTGTCCTTTCGCGAGATCGGGCGACGCGATCGGCGCGTCCCGGGCGTGACGCGGAAGCGCGGCGAGACGACGAGGGAAGCGAGGGAAGCGGCCATGCTGTCGATCGGCTCGAAAGTGCCAACGCGCTGCTGTGCGCGGTTTCTGTCGGTCGGCGTTGCCCGACGCGCGCGGCCTCTTGTGCCGTGGGGTGTGGCGAATCGCGAGTGCGACGCACCGTCGCGTCATCACCCGAAAAACCCTGCCAGCGGCGTCTCGTTTCCGCGCGAAAGCGAAAGGCGATGCTAAAAAAGCGCGTCCGCTCGATCACGTAGGTTTTCGGGAATTCTCGGGACTGTTTACCCAGTCGTGTGGACCGCGAATGGACAATCGCGGGCGCGCGTGCCCGATCTCGCGAAATCCGACCGTTAAAAGCTCACCGATCGCGTGGCTTTTTCGTACAAGTGGCGGTGTCGACCGGGATTTTGTTACTTCGTGGTCGAAAAGCTGTTTTCGGAGTTCTTTCGTAGTTTCCGTCATTCCCCCACGCGCTCAGCGCCCTCCCGCACACCTCACCTCCACATGTCCGCCAACGCGCTCGCCGCGCGCCTGTCCGCTCCCGCGGTTGGCCGCCGCGCCGTCCTCCCCTCCTTCAGGCGCGCCGCGCGCGCCGCCGCGCCGCGCGCGCCCGCCGCGCGCGGGCGCCGCGCGCTTTCCGTAAACGCCGATGAGCGACTCAACGTCGTGTTCGTCGGCGCGGAGTGCGCGCCCTTCTCCAAGACCGGCGGCCTCGGAGACGTCATGGCCTCGCTGCCAAAGGTACGTCCGAGATCTTTACCGTCGCGAATTGCGTCGACGCGCAGTCGACCGCGCGGACGCGCGCGCGAAAGCGTCTCCCCTCCCCCCACCCCAACCGACAAAAGTGCCAACTCAGCTGGCGTTCCCCCCAGTCAGCATCCGCGCCGCGCGTGCTTTTTTTCTGTCTTCCCTCAACCGTCGCTCGCGCCGCGACTCGCGCGTCTGACGAACTCGTGAAACACTCCCACACGCCCAGGCTCTCGTGCAGCGCGGCCACCGCGTGATGGCGGTGATGCCCATGTACCACCACTACGACGAGCTGGGCACGGCGTGCGGCTTCACCACCCTGAACGTGTGCGGCGCCGATACGGAGGTGCACTACTTCCACACGCACCGCGACGGGGTGGACCTCGTGTTTGTCTCGCACCCGTGCTTCTACGAGGTGGCGGGGAACATCTACCAGGGGAGCACCATGGACGTGACGTGGCGCGGCGCGCTCCTGTCGCAGGCGGGCATCGAAGCGGTGTACAACGTGCCTTGCGGCGGGTTTCCGTACGGAGACGAATCGTTACTGTACGTCGCCAACGACTGGCACGTCGCGCTGCTGCCGGTGTACTTGCGCGCCTTTTACCACGAGCACATGAAGCTCGGCTTCGCGCGCTCGGCGCTCATCGTACACAACATCGCGCACCAGGGGCGGACCTCGCCGGACGACGTCTGGCAGCTCGGTTTGCCGGACCACCACACCGGCTCGTTCTACCTGGACGACCCGCAGGAGGGCGCCTGCATGAACGTCCTCAAGGCGGGCATCGAGTACGCCACGAAGGTGATTGCCGTCTCGCCGGGGTACGCCTGGGAGATCGGCACGGACGAGGGCGGCTGGGGGCTGGCGCACACCGTGAGGGAGGCGAACGGTAAGGTGTCCGGAATCGTCAACGGCATCGACTTCCACGAGTGGGACCCGCAGCACGACAAGTACCTGCAGAGCGACGGGTACCAGACGTACGGTTTGTGCGAAGAGGGGTGGTGGACGGGCAAACAGGCGTGCAAAGCCGCGTTGCAGCGCCAGCTGGGCCTCCCGGAACGCCACGACGTCCCCGTGCTCGCGTTCATCGGCCGTCTGGACCACCAGAAAGGCGTGGATTTGATTCTGGAGAACGAGGACTTCTTCGCCAACCAAGACGTGCAAGTCGTGTTCCTCGGCTCGGGACGCGGCGACTTACAAGACCGGCTGATGGGCATGCAGGAGAGGCACCACCACAAGATTCGCGCGTGGATCGGCTTCTCCAACGAGTTCGCGCACAGGCTCACCGCGGGGGCGGATATCTTGATGATGCCCTCCCGCTTCGAGCCGTGCGGCCTGAATCAGCTCTACGCCATGCACTACGGCACCGTGCCGGTCGTGCACGAGGTGGGCGGCCTGAGGGACACCGTGCGCCACTACGACGGCATCAACGACGGCACCGGCTGGAAGTTTGAGCGCGCCGAGGCGGACAAGTTCGCGTGGGTGCTCGGGCAGGCTGTGCACACGTACCAGGCGCACCGCGACGCCTTCGTCGGCGTCGCTGTGCGCGGCATGCAGCAGGACCTCGGCTGGGACCACGCCGCGTACATGTACGAACAGAAGCTCCTCGAGGCGAAGTACGCGCACTGAGAAAGGCGTCGACGAATGATGAGACGCGCTTCTGCGCGCGAAAGCCGCCGCGCGAAGCTGAAGAAGGGGTTGTTTTTACTTTCGAAATGTTATGCTCGGGGCGAGCGATAAGACGTGTTTTATGATGTATTAGGGGGGGGGGCGGTATCCGACGATATCGAAACAGACAGGTTTTTATGTGTTAACAACGCACGCGTGCGCGTGAGTCACAACATCACGAGACGCGTCGTCTCCGGCATCGCCGAACCGAACGACGACGTCGCGTCGCACGTTCCAATTCGCCGCGGCCGCCGGTCACGCCCAGACGGCCCGGATGCGCTCCAGGAGGTGCTTCGCCTCCGCGGCGTAGTCCGGCACGGCGCACTGCAGCACGGTCAGGCGGCGGCGGCTCTCACCCTGATACTCCTCCGTCTTCGCCTTGAGTTTCAGGTGCCAGTCCTTAAACTGCGCGCGCTTCACCACGCGCTCGTACTCCGCCGGGTCCGACTCCCGAATCGCGTGCAGATCTTCGGCGTCCACGCCGAGCATCTCGCGCGCTTGTTCGTGGAACACGTTGACCCACCCCGCGCCCGAGTGGTCCTGCACCTTCAGCCGCAGGATGTACCGCCGGCGGCAGGTGTCGTAGGTCTTCTGCGTCGCCTCGCAGTACCACTTGCCGTTCTCCTCGACAACCTTCTTGTTGTTCCCCTCCTCGGGGCACGCCGCGTAGTACATGGGCTGGTCCGCCTTGATCAGGCACGCCGCGGCGGTCACGAGGCCAACCGCCGCCGGCGCTGTGGCGGGGGGAAGAAGATCGGGCTGCATGTCCACCAGCGTGGTGCGCTGCGCGGCGCCAGCTCCGGACCCGCCCGGGCCGCGCGCGGTCGCCAAACCGGCGCCCGCGGCGGTGGTCTCCGCGTTCGGATCGTACGCCGCGCGCAACGCCGCGACGCGGTCGGCGATGTCCGCCGAGCTCGGCTCGACGAAAAGCTCCGACCGCGCGACGGTGGACAGAGAGACGCCGTTGTAGTCCGTCACGCGCAAGCCGCGCACGGCGACGATAGGGGCGGCCATCGTCGCGAGCTGTGCGCCTTGCTCCACGGCGAGCGCGTTCCAGAGCGTCAACGTGACAGTCTTGTTGGTGTCGTCAACGAGCACGACGTCTCGCCTTTGAATCTCTTCGTTGTCGGATTTGCGGCGGACGGCACCGAGCTCGCCGACGCTCTGCACCACCGCCAGCACGTCCACGGAGCCGCGCGTGCCGATCTTCCGCGCCAGCGCGTCGATCTTGACCAGCTCGTACGCGCGCGCCATCTTGCTCACGTCCACGGGCTCTGTGCACGGCTCGATCTCGCACCGGCCGTCGAGGCTCATCTCGTAGTCGTTGTTGCAGGAGGAGTACTGCTTGTTGGCGGGGCGAAGCGAACCCTTGGCGACGTAGTACACCTTGCCAACCTCGAGCATCGCGTCGTACTTGTCGATGGCGTCCTTCCAGACGGTGGCCTGGATTGCCGTGCCCGCCTCGTCCACGAGCTCCACGGTCATCACCTTACCCTCGCCCTTGGCGTTGCGGAATGTGCGCACGTTCCCTTTCACCGCCAGCCGAGCCTTGACGCACCACGCGCCCATGTAGGGGTTCAAGCTGGAGATGGGCTGCGTGCGCCTGCCCGAGGTGGGGGACACGGCGGCGGGCGCGGCGCCGCCCTCCGTCTTGAGCTTCTTCCCGGCGTGGCCCGGCTCTGACTTCACAAACTCGGCGTCAACGTCCTCAACGAACTCGAACGCGTTAACGAACGCCTGGTTCTCCTCGTACCGCACGTCGGTCAGCTTGAGCACCGCGTTGGATCGCACCGCGCCGAACTTGGACGCGAGCGACTTGGCGAACGTCGCGGGGACCTTGGTCTCGCCGTCGTTGAGTTCCGCGCTGCGAGAAAAGGAACGCGCGCGCGGCGAGAACGGGTCAGGCGCTGGGGTTCGTGTCACCGACGTCTTCTCGGAGCTCGAGAGACGCCGGCGTGACGAGTCGAATGTTGGCACCTCCGAACGCCGCGAGAAACGCCCGAACCACAGACGGTCGTTTCTCGAGTCCGAACCGGGCGTGGATTCAAAAACCGAGAGGCGGCTGTCGCGATTGGCGCGCGCGTCTCGGGTTTGGGATGCGCACCTGTAGCCGAGCTCGGCATCGGACTTGAGGTTGAGGACCTGCGTATCGGTCGCGAAACGTGCGACGTGTCAGTCCGGGGAGGCGCGCGCGCGCGAAAGCCGTCGCGCGTCTCGCGACCGCGCGTCTCCGGGGAGGCGCGCGCGGCTTTTCGAAATTCGCGGGCACACTCGCGTGTTCGTCGGATTTGCAATCCGCTCCGACGGCGGTGCGGACGTACCTGGACGGAGACGTCCGACAGGGGTCCGTCGATGGACTCGCGGATGCGACGCACGCCGCCGGGTGTGACGCAGCTGGACATGATGGTTGGGTGCCTAAACGCCGCGCGCGCGTGGGTTAGAGTGGCGCCGGCCCGGGGTTGGCACCGGGTTCAAACAAAACAATGGCCCTCCTTTTTCAAGATTTACTTTTTTGGCGTCTCGTTCTGCAGTTCTGTCGTTCATCGCGGAGTGGATCTTTTCACACGAACACCGCTCGACTCTCTCGTCTCTCGTCTACCGCGTCCGGCGCTGGTCCATGCCGCCGAGGTACCCGAACACCTCCTCCGCGGTCGGCAATGGGTCGCCCTTGCCGCTCTCAATCTCGCGCGCGTCCAGCCCCTCGGTCATGAACGCCTTGAACTCGTCCATGTTCTCGCGAATCAGTCTGTACACGTCCGGCGTGGCGACGCGAATCGCGTCCAGCTCCTCGGCGAGCAAGTCGTGATTCTTCCGCACGCGCTCGCGCATCGCCAAAAACGGTTCGAGCTCGCGCATGAAGTCCAGGCGGTGACCACTGGGTGCGTCGAAGATGTGCAGGTCCAGCTCCACGTCCCCGAGCGAGCCGCGCGCGCCGCCGGCGACGGATCCGAGCGAAGACGACGCCGACGCGGCGGCGGACGCTCTCGCCGCGGCGGAGTACTGGTCGTACTCCGCCTTCGCCTCGCCCTCGGCGTTCCGGGGTCGCAAGTTGGTCGCCGCCCACTGCTTGTACTCGTCGCTCATCTGCTCGTCCTCGAGCGCCGCCTTCGCCTCCTCCTCCGCCTGCTCCGGGGTCATGATCCGGCCGTCCTCGGAGATGGGCACGGGGTTCACGACGTCCTCGTCGTAGTCAAGCTTCTCGTTCTCCTTCTTCCACGCCTCGAAGCGCTCGAGCTTCTCGGCGTCTTCCTGCGAGGACAGCTCGAGGTCTCTCTTCTGCGCCGCGCGCGCCTCAGCCTCGGCGACTTCCTCGGGGTCCACGAGACCCGTGCCGCCGCCGTTCCCGGGAACCGTCACCGACTCGGCTCCCGCGTTCCCGAACGTCAACCGCGCGTTTTGCGCCTCCGAACCGCTCGCGGCGGCGTCGTAATCGGCCGAAGCCGAATCGTTCGATGCCTCCGTCTGCGCCTCGGAGGTGTCCTCGCCGTCCCCGGCGACGTTGTTCTCCTTCTTCCAGCGCTCGAACTCGCCCTGCGCCTGTGCCTTGTCCCGCTCCGCCTTCGCCAGCGCTTTTTTCGACAGCGGCTTCGCGGCGGCGCCGGACGCGTCCGAGACCGCCTTCGCGACGGCTTTTTCGCTCTTTTTCCTCGCCGAAACCGCGGGCGCCTTCTTGCCGTTTCGGCGCATCCACCGCACGTACTCCGCCTGCACGTCGCGCACGTCCGCATCCTTCGCGCGCCACTGCGCCTGCACGGCCGCTTTCTCCGCCTTCGCCGCGCGCTCTTCAGCAGCTTCGGCGTCGCTGTCGGGTTTCAACCCGGGGATCTTCGCGTCGATGTCCGAGTAGTCCCCGGCGAACTCGTCGAACTCGCCCATGCCGACGGCTTTCTGCATCTCCAGCGGAACCGCGCCGTCCGCGAACGCGTCGCCGGTGGCGAGCGTCGCCGCAGCATCCGAGGAGACGGCGCCCGCTTTGACCATCTCCTGTTCGGAAGCGGAGATGGCGAGCGCGTGTCTCTTCTCCGCCTCCGCCTCCGCCATCTGCTCCTGCAGGGAGATCTTCTCCTCCTCGCGCTGGCGCAGCCAACGCGCCTCGCCCTGCGCCTTCTTCTCGGCATCCTTCCACGTCATGCCCTCCTGATTCACCAGCCGCTTCGCTTCCTTCTGCTTCGCCGCGCCCCACTTCTGGTCGAGCTCCATCATCTTCTGCGCGTGTTCGAGCTTGCGTTTCTGTTCCTTCAGCCACACCGCCTCGCTGTGCGCCTTCGACACCGCGTCAGCGGCGCTCAGGCCCTCGTTGTCGTGCAGGCGGCGCGCCTCCTCAACCTCCGCTTCCCACTCGCGCTGCTCAACCGACGTGCGCTGCATCTGCGCCTCGGCGGCGACGGCTTTCTTCGCCGCAACCTCCTTCGCCGTCTCCTCGGGGACCAAGTTCCCAGAGGCGCGCTTTACTTCTTTATTGTCGCCGTTAACGCTCGAAGAAGCGCCGCCGGCGTCGCCGTAATCGTCGGCGAGGAACTCGTTCCCGCCGAACGCGGTGGGCACGGGCTTCCCTTGCTGCTGCTGCGACAGCTGCTGCTGCTGCTGCTGCTGCTGCTGTTGTTGTTGCGGCGCGGGCTCGGCTTCGCGCGCCCCCTCGGCGCTCGTAGACTGACCGGGCGCGCGCGGCTTCGCGAGCTCCTCGCGCGAGGGCAGCTTGCCGCTGTCGACGTCGGGGTTCAAAAGCCCCTGCACCTCGAGCTCCTCCAGGTGCTTGGAGTCCTCACCCGACCACTCCGACTCCAGGAGTTTTTCGGTCCACCTGATCTTAGGGCACGATTCCAGCTGCGTGTCCCGCTGCACGGGCGCCCTGTACCCAAACAGGTCGAAGTCCTGGCGGTAAGCCTCGTAGATCTTGAGCTGGACGGCGTACGGCATGAGCGACTCGTACCCCTCCACGTCGGACACAGGGAACTCCGAGTACACCTCCTTGGACTGCGAGTTGTGGTGCGAGTACCCCGTCTCGCCATCCTCGGACTGGAAGTCGAACGCCGTGCCGGTCCAGTCCCGCAGCGTGTCGGCGATCTCGCCAAACCCGTCCTCCAGACGAAACACGCCGTCGAAGTCGCGCTTCTTCGGGTTGCAGATGTCCGCTTGCGGCTCGACGTGTTCGTTGATGAACGCCTTCGTGTCGCCCACGTCCGCGATCTGTTTCGTCACGCCATCCACGAACTGCTCAAACGAACAGTCCTCGTCGTTGTTGCAGGCGTACCACAGCAAATCCGGCTGGTCCGACCCTCGGTGCGCGTGGATCTTGTCGAACCACGTGGAGTACAGCCGAGTGCCGGGATGACGCACCACCGTGAACACCTTGTACGCCTCGCCGTCGGGTTCGAGCTGCGACGCGAGCTCCGCGTCTTCGAAGGTGCTGTACTGGGTCATGGCGAAGTGCGAGTCCCCGCCGTTGGCCTGGATGTACTCCTCGACGCCTTTGAACGTGTTGATGCCCGCGTTAAGGCCAGTCATGTACGTCGTCACCGTGGACGACGCCGCCTTCGGGACGTTGCAGTACGCCAGGTGGTGGTTCGGGGACAGCAGCACGCGATTGTTGCTGCGGCCGAGCGCGGCAGCGCGGCGCGCGGCGTGCGCGGAGGTCACGGCGGGGACGTCACGCGCGCGGCGGCGCCCGCTGCCGAGCGCGACCATCCCCTGGAATGACGCGCTCGAGCCGGACGTGTACGCGGCGACCGCGCCGCAGCACGCCAGCGCCCCGATCGCGGCGAGCCGGGCGCCGCGCCCAGAACCGTCGCTACTTCCACATGGAGGTGTTACACCACGTTGAGGCCGGTCATGAGAGCGCGGGCTCTCGTGGAGCAAAAGGGGCGCGCGCTCCGGCGCACCGCCGGAGGTCGCCTCCCCCGCCATCGCGATACGACGCGACGTCAGCGACTCGAGCGCCTGAAACGCGCCGAGGTGCGTCTCGGAGTGTTCGACGCGCGCGTGCCCGACGTCGGTTCCTTCCGATGAGCAGGGTGTCGAACTCGGAGAAAATGCGCAAAACGGGAGTTTGTTTTACAGACTGATTGCTCACTTGAAACTTGGCAGCATGGATGTTGCAGATGGCGTACCCATACAATTTGTACTTTCACCGCTCGAGAATTCTGCCTGCCGTTTCTTTTCCGAGAAAAATCCACATCGCTCGACGACCTTTTCGGAGCTACCGAGTCCGGGGCGCGCGGTGTGCGCGCGGCGGCCGCGGGCGTCGCGCCGCCGTCGTTTCCTCGGAGCCCGCCGTCGTGCTTCCTGCGACATGGGCCTGCTCCGCTCGCTGAGCAAGTCCCTTTCGTTGAGACGGCGCCGGGGCGACGACCACGACAAGGACACCGCGTTGCGCAAGGAGGCGCATTCGTTGCTTCGCCGAGGGGAGACGGACTCAGCGCTCGAGGTGATCGAGCGCGGTCTGGATGAGGCGTCCGCTCGACTGCTGGACGAGGACGACGAGCTGCACGAGCACGACGAGACGCACGAGCGCAACCTGATTCACCTGCACTCGCTCGCGGCGAAGTGCCACCACGAGCACAAGAACCATCGCGAGGCGTGTTTACACTTCGTCGCCGCGCTCGACGTCGCGGGCGACCGCGGGCCGGAGGGCTTCCCCGACGTCTTCGACCACGAGTTCTTTCTCAAGATGGGCGATGCTTGCCACATGCGCGATAAGCACGCCGAGTGCGTGTTCGCGCACCAGAAGGGGCTCGAACTGCTGCTCGCGAAGACGAAGGCGAAGGGCGACGAGGCGAGCGAGACGAAGAAGAGAAAGACGAAGAAGAAAACGTCTTCCAAGAAGACGTTGGACGACGACGACGACGAAAACGGCTCGGACGCCGTACCGGCGACGCGCTCCGTTCTCGAGGTGGGTTCTTCCAAGACGCACCACCAGATGGCCGTGTCGCTGCGGCATCTGCGAGACTTCGAAAACGCGCTGGACCACCTCGGCGCCGTCGCGAGACCGCTCGAGGCGGCGCTCGGCGCGGGCGACGTGCTGTGCGAGATGGAGTCCTGTTTCCGAGAACTCGGCCTCCGCGAGGAGGCGGAGAGTTGCTTGCGACGCGCCGCGAGCGAGGCGCCCGCGGTGCGAGCGGACAACGTCGCGAAGATCGCGACGTTCAGGCGCGAGCGCATGGGCGGCGACGCCGCGACATGCGTCGAGGAGCTCGAGCGGTGCCTGGCTATGGCGGCCAAGGCGGCGAAGATCGAGAAAGAGCGCGGCGAGAGGGCGCCGCGGTTCGACCCGGCGGATCCGTCGCGACGCGCGCGAGACTCAGACGGACTCGCGGAGGGGCTCGACCGGCGCCGCGAGGCTCGCGTGCGTGTGCTTCTCGGGCGGGCCTTCGATGCGGTCGGCCAGGCGACCAAGGCGGAAAAGCAGCTCGGCGCGGCGTGCGCGAGGGCGCCCGAGGACCCGGAAACCTGGCTGGCGCTGGCGGCGCATTACAGAAGCGCCGAGCGCGACGACCTCGCCATGCCCGCGCTGCGCAAGGCGGCCGCGCTGGGGGAAGTGCCTCGCGACTTGGAGGCGGAGGCGCGCGAGGCCGCCGAGCGGGAGCGCAGGAAGGCCAACGCCGTGAAGCGCGAGCTCTCGATGCGCGGCGGAAAAACAGAAAGCGGAAAACGGCTCTCGCTGAAAGAGCGCGTCGACGGCGCGCCTCTCGGCGCTTCGTCGCGTTCGGCGCATAAATCGCTCAACGCGCACAAGAGCGGCCGACTTCGCCAGAACCTCGAGCGCGCCGCGGAGCGGGCGGAGATGGACGCGCGGCTCGCGCGCGAGGCGGAGGCGCTCCGGCTGCAGAAGGTGAAGGGCAAAGGATCGTTCAGTTTGCGGCACGAGAAGGCGAAGGATTTCGTCCACCCCAACTTCCTCCGCGCGCGCCACGTCGCGCTCGCGTCGATGGCGGCCATCTTCGAGAGCCACGGCCAGACCGGGAGGGCGATGGAAGTGTACGCGGCGATGGACCAGAGTGACGAGCGCGTGGTCGAACGGCAGACGGAGATTCTCACCGAAGCCGCGCTGAAACTTCAACGGACGTTCCGGGGGAAAAAGGCGCGCGAGGCGTTTGATTTGCGCCGAAAGACGCGGCGAGCGCGCAGAGTGTACGGCTCAGCGGACGGCTTCGCGAACGTCGCGACGTTCACGCAAAGTTCCGAACGCGGCGCGACCGCCAGAAACCTCGGCAGAAGTCTATCTGGAACCGGCGCGTTCGACCGGAACGCGGGGGGGTCGAAACCGCTCGGGAGCTCTTTCTTTTGACGCCTTTCTTTTGCTAAACGTAAAAAAAAGCACGCGCGCGAGAAGAAAAAATGGTCGGTACCCGTGTTTTTACCTTTCCGCCGCGACCTACGGCGGCGCTCTCGCTTTGACGGCACACACGTGCAGGAACCGGTCCGCGCCCCGCATCCGCGCGTGCAGAGCATCGAGCGGCGCGTCCAAACCGACGTCCACTCCCTGCACGGAGCACCGCCAAGAGCCGTCGTTCGCGCCGGAGTCGTCGACCGACGCGACCAGCACCAGGGCGTCGCGCGCGGTTGATTTTCGCGACCCGCCGGCGATTTTCGCGAGAACGGGCACGGGCGCCGACGTCCAGACGACGTCGCGAGCAGACGACGCCGCACCCGGCGTGGCATCGGACGTCGTCGCGTACACGCGCACGGGAATTCGGCGGCGTTCGGTGTCGTCCGGGGCGTCGGAAGCGACGCCGCCGAGCGCCTCCTCCGCCTCCGTCGCCAGACGTCTGTCCCCGGTCAACACGCTGCGCCACAAGTCCGTCTGCGCCGCGCGCGTCATGCTCATGACCACCGCGGCGCTCCCGCGCTCGACGTGCGTTGCTTCCTTCAGCGCGTTGAAGAAGTGCGCGCGGGCGCAGGACTCCGGGTCGACGCACGCGAACGAACCGGCGTCCCGGCGGTTCCGGGTTCCGTCCCCGCCGAGCGCGCGCGGCGTTTTTTCGTCGTCTACGAACGCGGCGTAGTGCACGGTGAGCCGCCACGGCCCGACAGACGCGACGGCGCCGTGCGCGTCTCGTCGCGCGAACACGTCGTGCAGGATCCCCGCGCACACGTTCCAGCGCAGCGGCGTGCCGTCGTGGTCGAACCAGCACGGCGTCGCGTTTTCGCGTTTTTTTTCGTCTCTTTTAGCGCTCGATCGGTTCGCTTTCGGGACGTCCGACGGACGCGCGGCATCGCCGATACGCGCGTCTTCGTCGTCGGCCGCGTCCGCCCGCGCTCGCGAGGCGACGACATCGTCCGGAAACCTCGCGACGAACGGTTCGAAGTGCCGCCGCGGAGACGGCTCCGTCTCCCGGTCGTGCCACACGGGCAGGTACGCGCCTCGCGGGATGAGCCCGAAAAAAGGAGGCGGGGCTTGGACGTCCGCCACCTCGTCCGCGGCGAGGTGGATCTCCACCGGAATCGCGCCTCGCCAAAGTTCAGCCTGAATGCGGTCCTCCACGGAGGTGGTCATCACTCTCGCTCTCGAGGCGCTTCGTTTCCTCGCGAGCTCGGCGCTGCCTCTGCTCTCGCCTGCGCTTCAGATCGGCCGGAAGGTCGTGTCCCACAGCCTCGACCGCGGCGCAGAACCCGTCGAGCACCGCGGGGCAGTTGGCGTCCACCCAGCCCCGAAACTCGGGGTCGGTGTTCAGCTTGTGGAACGCGTAGTACGATCCACCCAGAGCCGCGAGCTCGGCCGCCACAGCGACGCCGACGAGCTTCTTGAGCGCCTGCATGGAGTGACGCGCGACGGCGCGAGCGCGTCGTCGAGTTTTCGCGCGTGAAAAGCTCGAGGAAGCAACAACGCTCGGTTCCATTTCAAAACGCCACACGTCCGAGGCGCGCGCCCGCACGGCGTCGCCCGCGGCGTTCGTATCGCGATGGACGCGCTCGCGGGCGCGACGGTCCTGGCCGACCCCGAGCCTTACGTGGGGCGGCTCGCGGCGGCGTCGCCGTGTGCGGATACGGCGAACGACCCCGCGTCCACGTCGGGCGGATCTCGAGGCGTCCCTCTGTTCGCCTCCGCGCGAGTGCCTCCCTCGAACGATGCGGCCGTGACCGTCGAGGTGGTGGAGGACCTCGCCGTGTTCGCGGGCGGCGCGGTGTGGTGCCTGGACTGGGCTCCGACCACCCGCGGCGCCGCCGAGACCACGCGCCTCGTCGCCGTCGAGGCGCGCGCGAAGGACGACGTCGCGCACGCCCTGGGCGACGTCGGCCGCGCGCGCGGGCCCGGGCTCGTCCAGGTGATGGCGCTGCGAATGCCGGACGGCGTTTCCGAGAACGGCTCTTCCGCGACCGCGCGCGTCGTCCTCGGCCTCGCGCACGACGCCGAGCACGCCTTCGACCTCAAGTGGCGTCCGTCGGCGGAGGGCGCGGACGAAAACGCCGCGAGCGCGCCCGCCGAGACGGCGAGCGCCGGAGCCCGCGGAGCCCGCGCGGACGCCGCGTCCGTCGCGGGCAATCTCGCGGTAGCGCTCGGGAACGGGCGCGTCGAGGTGTGGCGCGTGCCGACGCCCGAGCGCGTGCGAACGAGCGTGAAAAACGCGAAGCCGGGATCGAACCCGGGACCGCCGGTGATCGCGTGCGCGAGCGCGTTCGTCGGCGTCGCGCCGCGAGACGCCGGCGTCCCGCTGTGCGTCGACTGGGCCTCGGCGCGCCCGCGGAACAGAATCGTCGCGGGGACGTCCGCGGGCGCGATCGTGCTGTGGACGATACCGGAGGAAGACACGGCGACGGCGACGAACACGAAAGCGCCCGCGCCCGTGCTTCCCGTGATGCGGTTGGCGTCCACGGGGTGCCCGCAGCGATCGGTGCGCTTCGCGCCGCCGGCTTTTTTTTCCGCGCCAAGCTCAGCCTCGTCGAGGGAAGAGCGCGAAAAACATCCGGACTCGAGCTTCCTCATGCTCGCGGGCGGGCACGGCATGCACGCACCCGCGGTGTTCGACTCGCGCGACCCGTTCTTCCCGAGCGCGGGGTCGCGCGCGTCGTCGTTCGGGGGGCACGCCGCTTTGACGCGCGTCGCGTTCGCGCCGAACGGCGTTTTTTTGTCGGCGAGCGACGACGGCGCCGTCGCCGCACACGACTTTTTCCTCGACGCGCGCGCGTCACGGCCGCGCGGCGACACGGCGGAGCGCGTGGCGAAGCGGACGCTGGCGCACGACGCGGCGTTTCCGGAGAACGCCGTGCGGACTCACGAGGGAACGACGCGCGGAGAAGACCGTCGTGAGAAACGCAAAAAAACGAAACGCGCGACGGAGCCTTCGCGGACGTCCGCGTCGGATGACGCGCGGCGCGTCATCCGGCCGAGCCTCGCGCTCGACCCCGGAGCCGCCTGGAGCGTCGACGCGAAACCCGCGTTTTCGTTTCGCTCCGCCGCGGCGCGCGAGGACGTCGGGTGCGTGCTGGTGCTCGCCGGCTTCGGGCGCGCGGGCGCGCGCTTGGCGTTCCTGAGCCTCGGGAACGGCCTGCGGAAGGTGAACGCCAGCCGCGGCAAAGACGAGCTCAGAGAGGCGGGCGTCCCGGTGGACCTCGCCTTTGTCGGCGCGACGGCGACGTTCTCCGAAGCCTCGCCGCCGACTGACTCGGACGACTCGGCGAGGCTCTCGGACGACGCGCCTCTGTCCTCTCCGGAGACGGAGACGGACGGTGTCGTCGTCGACACCAGCGTGGCCGCCCTGATGCGCCGCGCCGCGGCGACGGCTCGCGCGCGCGCGGACGCCGTCCGCGTCGCCGCGCCCGCGCGCAGAGGCGCCGGCGGCTTCGGCTTCTGTTCGGACGTTTCCTCGGGAACGCCTCACGCGCGCGTCTCGTACGCGCCCGTGCGGTGCGTCCGGTGGTTGGACCCCGAGACGCCCGTCTCCGCGTCCCCGGATCGAGCCTGGTGCGCGTGGGGGGACGACGCGGGCTTCGTGCGGTTCCAGCGGCTCGGCGGCGACGCCGTCGCCGCCACCGCGCGCGCCGTCTCCGAGATGGAGCGACGCAACTGACGGACGGTCGCGCGAAGTCGAAAAACAAAAGTGATGAAAATAAAACGCGACAGGAGAGGAGACGCTTCGCGCGAACGACGCGAATGACGTACGAACGACGTATCACGATAACACGATATCATCACGCACCACGCGACTACGCAGACAGGAGCCACGAAGTCTGATGACCCATACCACACGCGAACGCCGAAAAGCGCGTCGACGACGGTTCCTCGCTATTTCCTGTCCACCACCCGCTCGAGCCGAGCCGCGTCCGACTCGTTCCCCCCTCGCACCCCCCAGCTCACGACGTAGTGCTTCTGTATGAGCCGGTACTCCTCGAGCTCGTCCAGCGGCTCCAGGAACGCGACGCGCCGCGCCTCTTTCGCGTCCTCGGTCGCCAATCGCGCCGACGCCGCGAGCATGTCCGCGGCGCCGGCGCGGGTCCACCCGTTTCGCCGCGCTCGCGACGCGTGCGCGCCGACGCCGAGCACAGACTCGGCGCCCAGTAAAGGGCACCCCCTGGCTTTCAAGTTGAGCACCATCTGCGCGCCGAACGCGTCTGCGCTCGTATCTGCGGTCAACGTCGGGTCGTACGCGAAGTACGCGCGGAGCGCGTGAGTAGTGGGGGACTGATTTGTATCGTCCGCGTCGCCGCTCCGCGACGACGCGCCGCCCCACCGCGCCGCCCAGCCAAGCGTCGCCTCCGCCTGCTCCGCCTCGAGGTACGCCAGGCAACACTCGGCGAGGAACAGCGTGGGCGCGGTCGGGTCGAGCCCCACGACCGAGTCGAGCGCCGCGTCCAGCGAGTTTGTGTCGCGAAGGTCGCACCCGCGCATCGCGTAGCCGCCGCCGTCGTCGAAGGCGTCGACGACGGAGGAGGACGGCGGGACGAGACGGCGCACGCCCTCTCCGCCGACGCACGCCGCGCGCGTCGCCGCCGTCGCGTTTACGATCGCAGCCTTCGTCCGCATCACGCTCGGGTGATCGATCTCCACGAACATCAAATGACGTTCGTGATCGTCGACGCGTTCACGTGCGCGGAGCCGAAAGTACGACGTGTCGAAGCCCGCGCCGAGGCTGACGATCTGTCGTTTCTTTCCTCGTGCCTTCGCGATGCGCGCCCCCGAAGTGGGGCGGGATGTCGCGGGCGCGGTCGCGCCGAGGTGGTTCTCGGCGCGGTCCGCGTCGAACGTCGCGTCGAGAAACGCGTCGAGCACCGCGCGCACCGTCGCGACGCGCGCGTGGTACCCGCGGTTTATCAGCGGTGGGTGTTTCGGGACGCGGCGCGCGAAGTGCTTCACGAAGGGGTCGTCGAAGTATCCGCGGGACGCGCAACACGCCTTGGCGCCCGATGCCTCGTCGTTCGTCTCGATCACGCCGAGGTCCGGGTCCGGCGCGTTCGCGTCCGCGCGCCGCGCGAAGCCCGGACCCGCCGCCGCGAACGCGGGAGGGGGGGGCGGCATGGACGACATCGCGAGGAGACCGACGGGCCCGGCGAAGTGATGGTCACGACGAACGTGGATGACGCGTGATCGCGCAGCTCTGCATAAAAAATAACTTTACACGCGTGAAAAAATACGAAAAAGTCTCGCCCGCCCCGCCGCGCGCCGCCCTCTCACGCGGCTTCGGTCGGCTCGTCCACCATGACGGGCTCGACCACTTCCAGCGGAGCTTCTTCCGTCGCTTCCGTCGCCGCGCTCGTGGTTTCGTCGGTTTTCGTGAACGACCAGCACTTGGACACCCACGCCACAACGGGCTCTTCTTCGGCGACCAGACCGAACTCGCCGAACAGCGCTCGGAGGTCGGTGAGGGAGTAATCGCGGTAGTACGGCTCGTGGTTGAACTGCGGGAAACGCTCGAGCGCCTGGTCGAACGCCTTCTCCATGCCGAGGAACTTGCCGTCGCCCACCTGCGCGGAGTCGACGAAGAACAGCTTGCCGCCGGGCTTCAAGACGCGCGCGAACTCGGACGCCGCTTGCCGGCGAGCCTCCTTGGGCATCTCGTGGAACAGGTACACGTTGGTCACGGCGTCGAACGAGGCATCCGGGAAGGGCATCGCCTCGCAGTTGGCCTCGACGAGGGTCAGAGAACCGGCGCCGTCCATCTGCTCGAACCGCTTGTTGCTCACGCGCGTCGCCTCGAGGTAGTGCGGGCTCAGTTCGAGGGCGGTGTAGTTCGCCGCCGGCCAGTTATCGCGCATGAAGGTCAAAAAGCGCCCCGTCCCGCTCGCGACGTCCAGGATGTTCAACCCCGCGCCCTCCACGCCGCCGCGCGACGCGTGGTGCGCGTTCGCCCACTTCGCGACGAAAGGCAACACCTGTCGGCGCATCGTGTCCGCCGACCCGAGGAACAGCGTCTCGACTTGAAAGTCGTACAGACGCGCGGAGTCCGCGCTGAGCCATCCGTCCGTCTGGTAGTGGAAGTTCTGCAGGTAATACGCCGGGTACCGTTCGGGGTCGGGCGCGAACTTTTCCAGGAGCTCCTGCCCGGCTTTCTCGTCGCGGCGCTTGCTGACGTCCGACTGGTCCGTCAGCGTGTCTCGGGACAGCGCGAACACCTCGGCGGGGTTCCACTGCGACGCGGGCGCGGTGGCCGGGTTGAGGTCGTACGGAAACTTGTACGCGCCGCGTTCCAGATGCGCGAGCTCGTCGCGAAACAAGTTGACGATGCACGTCAGATGCTGCTCCAGGAACTGCGACACCTCGGCGGCTTTGGCGTCCGACAGCGAACGGCCGTCCGCAGCGTTGCGCACGATGTTCCCGAGGTTGCTGTCCGCGTCGGGAACGCGCGCGCGCGGCTCGGGGTCGAGCACAGCCTTGACGATGGCAGCCGCCGCCGCCGCGCCGTCGATGTTCGAGGAGCCGCTCACGCGCGACGACAGCACGCCCTGGCTCAGGAAGAACGCCAGGCGCAGACCCACCGCGCTGGTGTACTGCGCGCGCAGCACCTGCTTCTTGGCGTCCGCGGGGAGCGCCTCGTCCAGGCGCTCGGCAGCCTGCTTGAACGGCTCGCGCAGGAAGTCGGGCAGCGGGAGCTCGGGCGCGACCGGCATGGAGGGGCTCATCGCGGCGACGCGCGTCCGGGACGCGCGAACGGCGCGCGTCTCGGAGACGCGGCGGGGCGCGGCGGGGCGCGGCGCGGCGACGGCGGCGGCGAAAGCGGACATCGCGAGTGGTCTCGAGGCTGGCTCGCGAGCTCGGGGTCGTCCGCGCGTGGGGACGAACGACGAAGGCGCGCGTGGCGTGCTCTGATGTCGACGTCGACACGTCGCCGGAGAGGAGGCGTGCCAACCGAACCGTCGTGCGAGCGGACGAGCCGCCACGTGGACCACACACGCGTCGATAAAAATCGGGGGGTCGCGACCCGTCGACTCGTCGCATCCCTCTCGCGACCGGAAACGAACGGCAAAGAGCGCGTAGTCCAGAAAAAGGCGAAACGCGCTTTCGGCCGATTCGTCTCCTTTTTTCTTGGATGTGAGAGCGTTCGGTTTCACTCGGCGCGCGATGACAACTCCGGGAATGTCCTCTTAAAGGCGTTCCCGGCGTTGCACCAGTCCGTGGGGTCGTCGCTCGGGCCGACGTTCCGGAACGGCAGGCGGGCCTCGCTCGCTTGGCGAAACGACGCGCGGACGTCGCGGCGCCATCGCGCGACGTCGGCGACGAGCGTCTTTCGAGGCGCGATCTTCGCCGCGGCGAAGACGCCGCTTCGTTCGGACGACGCGCGCGCGTCCTCCTCCGTCTTCTCCGTCTTCTGGTGAGGACGCTCGTTCGCATCACTCCGCGTCGTCTCTTCGTTCGCCAACTCCAAAGTCCCGTCTCGCGTCGCTTTCGCGGCGCTGGTTTCGTCCACGAACTCGACGATCGCAAAGCTCTCGAGAAGAGGCGGGGAGGATGGCGCGCCCGTCGCGGCGCGAAAGTCCGCGCCGCGAGCGTCGTCGCCGACGATTGGCGCCGTAACTCGGGGTTCGCGAACGACTTTGGTCGGCCTGTGCACGCGCGCGACCGCGCCGAACCGCGCCTCGCAACGCTCGCGAATCCGGTTCACGTCGATGTGTTGCGGCAGACCGAGAACGACCACGGGATTGTACGTCAGGTCGTATTGGTTCTCGGGCGAATCCTCGGACCGGAAATCTTTCTGCCATCCCATCTTGTGGTACTGCGTGAACATGCCCGTGCCCTCGCGGTCGCGGAATCCCGTGCCGAGGACGTCGAACAAGGCATAGACGCGGTCGTCGTGGGTGGCGCGGGACATCGTGCGCGGTGTTCGGTGTGCGCGTCACGTGGGGCGCGTCGAGCGGTGTGTAGACGCGGGACGAGCGCGCGTCGGAAAACCGTTTCGCGAACGTCGGCCGCTCGCCTCCCCTCGACGTTGATGACGAGCTCGACTCCGAAAATTTCCCTCGCGCGTCGGTCCGGTGGACGAGGAAACGCTGGTGCCGAGTCATCCATCAGTCGCCATGGCGCTCGCGGGGTGGTCGACGACGCTCCGCGCGGACGCGCGGGATTTTCGCGCGCCGAGGTGGTGCCGCGCCCGACGACCGCGCGCGACCTCGCGCCGCCGCCCTCGACCCGCCGCCGCGAAGCTCTTCTACGACGCGAACGCGCTGGGCGGCGACTCCGCGGAGCTGAAGGGGGCGCAGCAGCTAAAACGTTTGTTCACTTACGTCGCCATACGCGTCGTGCAGGGCCACATCGAGGGCATCGGCAACGACGGCGGGTTCGCGCCGCAGGCCACGGGATGGGACGGCTCGAGCGATTGCCCGGACTACGACGTCCTGCGGTGGCACATGGAAAACGTGCCGCTGGGGGATGGGGACGAGTGGCTCTCCGCGTTGATGAAGGAAAACCCGACCGTCGCGTTGCGCGTTCTCGAGGCGCGGAAAGTGTACGCGGCGGAGTTCGATTACCGCGCGATGCGCGAGTGCGTAGACGAGGTCATCGGCGAGGGAAACGTGCGCTTAATGCAGGAGCACGCGGCTGCGAGCCTCGAAGGCGGCGGGAGCGACGTTTCCGACGGCGCTGGGGCGGATTGAGAACTCGCGTCGAGAAGCGTCGAGAAGCGGCGGCGGGGCGAGCGGCGTTTTCGTCCGTTCCGCGTTCCGTCGCGCGGCGCGACCGTCCATATCGATACGTAGTCGTGCGAAAACGATCCCGCCTCGAACAGTCGACGCGTCTCGAACCGAGACACGTGTCTCGTCACTCGGACGCCGACGAGAGCTCCAAGGCGTCCTCCGCGCGCGAGGACGCCGGAGAGACGCTCGACGTCTTTTCCCCTCGATCCTTCGGCGCGCGCGAAAACGTCCTTCTCGGCGCGCGAAAACGTCCTTCTCCGCGCGGCGGACCCAGACCGCGCCGCAGTCGTCGTAGATCCGCGAGCGTCTCGGCGAACGCGGGGCGCGCGCACGGGTCGCGCGCCCAACACTTCTCGACGCGCGCCACGATTCCGCGTGTCGTCTCCGTCGAGACGCGGCGATCGAAAAAAAGGGCTTCCGAGTCGCGCGCGTCTCGCGCCGCGACGCGAGCACGCCGGTCCAGATCCCCCCAGCGCGGCCGCTCGTCCTTTACGCCGACCCGCTCGACGATCTGCGTCGGGGTGAGCCCGCGCCACGGGATCGAACCGGTGACCGTCTCGTACGCGGTCATCGCGAACGACCACGCGTCGCAGTGCGTAAAAGTAAAACGTCCGTCCGCGGACGGCGAGACGCCGCCGTCGTCCGCGGCGCTCGCCGTCGCCTCCTCCGCGCCTTCGAACAACTCCGGCGCCATGTACTGTATCGTCCCGAGAGGCTCCGCGGACACGGGAAGAACATCGAGCGTCTCCGTCTCGTGCACAATCGCGTCCACGGCGTCGTCCACCGCGCGATCGCCGTCGGCGTTGGCGTCGTCATCCGCGTCGCGCTCGATCGTAGTCTCGCTCGTAGTCTCGCGTCGCTCCGCGATCAGTCTCGCCGATCCGAAATCCGCCAGCTTCGCGCGCCGCGTCCTCGCGTCCAGCAGAACGTTCTTCGGCTTGACGTCCAAGTGCGCGACCGAAAAACGCGTTTCGTCGGAATCGGAAACGCGCGGGTCTCGTGACGAACGCGCGCCGACGAACGCGCGCGCGTCGCCGGTTCCCACGGGAAACGCCGGTTCGGCGCAAAAAGGTTCGTGCAGGAATCTCAGCGCCTCGGCGAGGTGCGTCAAAACGCGCAGCCTCGCCGCGAGCGGAAACGCGCCGTACGGGTTTTCAGTATCGGTGGCGGCTCGCAGCGCGTCGTGCAGGCTGCCACCGTCCATCAGTGGCATGAGCGTCGCGCCGACGGAGGCGCACGCCGCGAGGACCGCCACGACGCGCGCGTGCCCGTTGCCGATGTGCCGCAAAACGAAAAGCTCGCGTTCGAAGGCGGCGGACTTCTTCAGTCCGTCCGCCGCGAAGAGCTTGACGGCGACCGTCGAGCTCCGCGTCTCGACCGTCGCGGCGTCGCTCGCGGAGTCGTTCGGGCAGTCGCCGTCCGCGACGGGCGTCGTTTCCTTCCCGAAACGGCGCGTCCAGCGCCCCGCACGCACCACCGCGGACGCGCCTGTGCCCAAAACCGCGCCGAGCTCGACCTGCGTCTCAAACTCAGACGCGGCGAGCTCCACGAAACGCGTCGCGCCGGCGCCGCCGTCGCGCCGTCGCGCGCGCGCCCCGCCGCTCGGGTCGTCGCTCTCGTCCGTCGAGGAGGGAGAACCGCTCGCGGAGTGCTCCGCGAGTGTCGTCGACGACGACGCGGAAAAAGCCGAAACGTCGGCGGTGGTCTCCAACGCGAGCGCTAACGCGTCGGCGGTGAGGCGCACGACCCCCGGCTGGTTCGCGCCGCGGAGCGCGCCCCCGAAGTCCCCCCCAGTGCTCGAGTCTCCCGCGGAGCCCTTCGTGGGGCTCCGAGAGAGCTCGGAAACGCCCGGAACCGTCGTTTCGACCGTCACCCGCCGCGCCGCCGCCGCGGCTTCTGCGTCGGACGCGCGAGCGAACGCGCGCCTCCGGCCGAGCGGCGGGCGCCGGCGAGGCGTTCGAGAAGAAACGCTCGCGCCCGAAAACGCTCCCGAGCGGGCGACGGCGAGGTCAGAAAAAGGCGAGGCGCCGCGGATCGTCGCCGCCGTCTCGCGCGGTCCCGCCGCGCCGCGCTCCTCGTCCTTCTCCTTCGCGCCACCGCCGCCCGGGAACGCCACGCTCGCGGTCCGCTCGCGCGCCGCGCGGGCCCTGCGCGACGCCAGGAAAACCGCGCACGCCGCGACGGCGGCGAGCGCCGCTACGGAGACGAAGAACGCGACGAGCAGGAGCTGCGCGTCGAACGCGCTCTCCGCATCGCGTCGTTCGGCGTTCTCAACCACCACGGCGACTTCCCGCGGCGTGTCTTCGGTTTCGGAGACGAATTCTGTTTGAAAGCCACCAGAGACGTCGTTCGATGACGAAGCGAGCGCCGGAGCCGACGGCGCGGGCGGCGCCGCGACGAAACGACGTGACGCTTCGTTCGCGACGTACGTGGACTCGCCGCCGCTGACGTTCGCGGTTTCAGACGACGCTCCGTCGACCGTTTCGTTTCCCACCGTGAACGTGTTCGTCGCGATCGTCCACGATTCCAGTCGGACATCTCGAAGCTGGATCTCGCCGCCGAAACCGGAGACGTCGCGCCAGCTCAGGCGGTTCCATGCGCCACCGACGACCGCCGCGCTCGAGACGGCGCCGTTTTCGGAGTCCTCGCCGGGAAAAAAAAACGCGCGGTCCAGGGGCACGATCACCTCGCGCCACGCACTCGGATCGAACGGCGCGCTCGAGACGGTCCACGGTTCGAACCAGCCGTCGCCATGATAAGACGCGCTCGTCGCGCTCGTCTCTGTCTCTTCTGTCGTCTCTCGTGTCTCTTCGCCCTGGGACACGCTCGACAAGCGTCGCCTCTTTTCACTCCGGCGCGAAAAGAAGCGTGTCTCGTTCGTGGGCGGCGGCGACGCCGGGGACGGGTCTTCGCTCGAAGGGTCGACACCGACCGACACCGCGGGCGCGGGGGGGGGCGGTGAGCGAGCTCCAGATGACTCGCTCGTGTCTGTCTGGGTTTCGATGAGATCCCAGCCGACCCGGAACTCGGGTCGCGAGACGCGCGCGGCGAACCGCAGGGCGTTCCAGGTTGCCGTCTCGAGCCGGAAGGCGGATACGAGGGCGAACGCGCCCCACGGCCCCACCTGCGCCCACGCCGTCTCCCTCGCGGTGCCGCCCGCGTCGTCTCCGCGCTCGAACTCGGAGACGCACAGCCACGACGCGTCCGACCACGAGGGCGCCACGCCGCTCGCGGAGTCCGGCGCGCTGCCGAACACAGTGTGCGTCGCCCGCAGGACGTGCGCCTCGGTCACGAGCGGCGAAGGGGGCGGAGGGGGAGGGGGCGACGCCGGCGCGTCCGGCGGGGGGGGCGGCGCGCGCGCCGACTTGGGGGCCATGACAGCGCGCACGCCGGCGCGAGCGCGTGCGGCCTCGTCGACTCCGCGCGGCCGGTGAGTGCGGCGGGTGCGCTCGGACGCCCGTGCTCTCTCGAGAGGTTTTTCGAAGAGTATCGAGAATCGCGTCGTCGAGCGCGCGCGCGGCGACGCGGTTTCCGCCGACGAAATGAAACGAAAGACCACGGCGTTTTGGTCCGCTGGCACAACGCGTCGCCCGCGCGCGCGTATCGTGCGCTTCCGAACGAGACTTTCGCGACGCTCGAGCGGTCGCGGCAGGTCATCTGGGATCGACGGTCGAGGCGACCCGCGCGCGGCAGTCGCGCGGGTCGCCCGCGATTCGGTTCGGTCCGCGCGTTCGTCGACTCGTCGCGACGATTCAACATGAGCACTCTCAGCCGAAACCCGCGCGTCGCCGTGGAGCCCTCGGCTGAAGAGTTCGCCGCGGCGGAGCGCGCGGCCGCGCGTGCCGCGGCCGCCGCCGAGGCGGCGGCGCGCGCCTCCGCGGCCTTCGACGCCGCCGTCCACGCGGACGCCGTGGCGTCGAACGCCCGTCTCGAAACGGCGAGCGCCGAGAAGCCCGCGCCTTTCCTGGCGAGCGCGCGCGAGCCTTCGAAGGGTGCCGCCGCGGCGGCCGCGGCGCCCGCCGCGGCCGCGGCTTCCGCCGGCGAGCCGGGACCCGCGGACGAGGCAGAGCCCCCGCCGCGCCCCGATACGCGCGGGGACGACTCGAGGCTCTCTCCCGCGTCGGCGACCGCGCGGTCCGAGGATCGAGAAGCGAAACATTTTAGCGCGAAGCATCACGGCGAACGCGCCCGCCTCGGGGAGGCTGGCGCACCGCCGCCGCGAACCGCCGCGCGTCCTAGCGCGCGAAACAACCTCGGTGAGGTTTCCGGTGAGAAAGCGCCCGACGAATCCGAACACACGCGGCGGTACCGCGAGGGGGACGAGATGGCCGCGACGGCGCCGTTCGACGGGAAGCTCCGCCTGGCGCGTGTCGTGCGGGTTGCCTCCGACGCGAAGCACCCCGCGCGGCTCCCGCGGCGGTACTACGTGCACTTCCTCGGGTACAACAGGCGGTGCGACGCCTGGGTCAACGCGAAAGATGCGCGGGACGCGAGCGAAATCGGAAAAGTCGAGGAAGGGGCGGACGAGGGAGTGACGGCACGCGACGTCGTGCGAAATCAAAATCGTCGCGAGGGCGAAGAAAAGACGGCGGGGGAAGAAAACCGGGAAGAGCCGGACGCGCACGAGGCGCGCGAGGCGGACGTCGCGTCGGACGTCGGAACGTCCCGCGGAGTGCGCGATCCGTCTCGAGACGACGACGACGACGCGGTGCGACGCTTCGAAGGGTCCCCTCGCGCTCCGCCCGGCGTGAGGTCTCGTGAGCCCGAGCCCGAGCCCGAGCCTGAGCCTTCCTCCGCGCCGGCGAGAGAATGCGGACGCGAGGCGAAGGTCCCGACCGGACCCGTCGCGGAAACGACGAAGCGCGACGACGAGGCGCGCCACGGCGCGCCGACGCGTTCCGAACCGGGCCAGCCCGGTGTGACTGTCGTGAACACGCTGACGCGGCGTCAGAAGCGCCGGCTCGTCGATCGCATGGGCGGCGACATGCCCGAGGACGTTTCGGAAAAAGAGATTCGACAACGCACCGGCGTCGCCGTCGCGAACCCCGGGTCTTTACGCTTTTTGCTGAGCGACGGCGACGACGGATTTTCCGCGGCGGAGCGGGAGCGCGACGGGCGCGCGCCTTCCGTGAAGAACTTCGAGACGCTCGAGCTCGGGCGCTTTGAGATGGACTGCTGGTACTACTCGCCGTTCCCGGAGAGCTTCTGGAACGCCGAGGCGGACCAAACGGGGAGCGCGGAAAAAAGCGTCGAGCGTCCCGCCGAGACGACGAAGGCGGCGAAATCGCGGGCGGGCAACCATCCGGAGACGGAGAAGGACGCGGAGCCCGCCGCCGCCGACGCCGCGGGGGACGCGGGGGACGAGCCGCACGGACGAACGCCCAAACCCGAGGACCCTTCTGACCCCGCTTCGGATCGAAGCAAACGCGCGCGTTCGGCGGACAAGCCCACCAAGCTGTACGCGTGCGAGTTTTGCCTCAAGTACATGCGCAAGAAGAAGCAGATGACGAAGCACAAGTTGCTTTGTCCGCTGCGTCACCCGCCCGGCGACGAGATTTACCGCCAGCCGCGCTCCTTTTCGGCGGAGCGAGACGGGAAGGGCGAGGCCAAACCCGAGATCTCCGTGTTCGAGGTGGACGGCGCGAAGGCGCCCGTGTACTGCCAGAACCTGTGCTTGCTGTCCAAGCTGTTCCTGGACCACAAGACGCTGTACTACGACGTCGAGCCGTTTCTGTTCTACGTCCTCACGGAGCGGGTCGGCGTCGCCGAGCGCGACGCGCCGCTCGAGGCGGGCGGCGACGGCGCGAAATCGCGCGACTTTTTTGACGCGCCGCGTCGCATCGTGGGGTACTTCAGCAAGGAGAAGCACACGCGCGAGGGGTATAACCTGGCGTGCATCTTGACGCTGCCCCCGTACCAGCGCAAGGGCTACGGCACGTTCCTCATCGCTTTTTCGTACGAGCTGAGCAAACGCGAGGGCCGCGCGGGGACCCCCGAGCGGCCCCTGAGCGACCTGGGCCGAGTGTCGTACCGCCAGTACTGGACGCGCGCGGTGCTCACGGCGTTGCACGAGCGCAAAGGCCAAGCCACGGTGGGTGAGCTGAGCCGCGCCACGGCGGTGGCGGTGGAGGATGTCATCGCGACGCTCGACGCGCTCGGGTTCCTTGTCTACTACCGCGGCGCGCACGCGGCGAGCGCGGCTCCGGAGAAGATACTAGAGACGGCGCGCGAGCGGTGCCCCGACGCTTTGAAGCGGTGGGCGCGCGAGGAGCAGAAGCGCAAGGAGATCGCGTACACGGGGACGTACGAGCCGGTGGACCCGCACGAGGCGCCGTTCAACCCGGACGGGACGGTGAACGCCGCGCGGCGGTTCGAAAAAGGGCGCGTGTACCCCGAGTTTCTGGCGTGGCGGCCCAGCCTGGACCGACTTCCGGTGGCGGCGACGCGCAAACGAGCCGGGCGCGTGCAGGGCGGGGTCGCGATTCTCTGATGAGAGAGACGGCGGTGATATCTAGAGCGTGTCGTAGACGTGTGCGGTAGGTTTAAGAACGGTTTCGGGTGATTGTTCACGACATTCATTATACCCGGATCGTCGCTCCGCTCGCGCTCAGCAGTCGCCGTCCCACGGCGCGTTTCCGCAGGCGCGAAACTTGTCCCGGTCGTACGCGTCGCACCCGGCGAGCTCATCCGCGTCGGGCGGCTTCGAAAGCGCGGGGTCGCGGGCCAGCGCGTCCACGCGCCGCAGAAACGCGAGCTTCCCGGCGACGGATCCGCAGTACGCGGCGTGCACGGTGACGCCGCCGTGAAACGACTCGTCCTCCGCGTCGATCTCGTCGCCGGAGGCTTCGCGCGACACGTGCCTGTTTTCGTCAAACGTGACGTAGCTCGGGAAGCGGTCGTGCGGCAGCGCGACGATGACGTCCCCCCTGGCTCTCGCCGCGGGCGCCAGCTCCCACGTCAGGTACGCCTGCTCGGTGTCCGTGGCGTCGCGCTCGTACGCCATCCACTCCTCCATCAGACGGGCGGTGCGCCGCTCGCGCAGCGAGGGCAAGCCGCGCTCCGACGCGCCGCCGGCGCCCGAAGCCGTCGGATCGAACAGCACGGGGAACGAGTCCGGCGCGGCAGCGAGCAAACCGGTGTTGATCGCCTGCTGCTCCTTGTCGCCGCCGAAGTCAGAGAGCGTCACGAGCTCGGCGCGCGCCAGACGCTTCGCGACGAACGCGCGCGGGTCCGCCAAAACCACCGTCGACGCGTCCAGGAACAGCGTCGGGTACCCCCCGCGCACGAGCGTGTACACCGCGTGCACCTTGCGCCAGCACCACGCGACGCGAAGCGCTTTGCCGACGCGCGTCTCCTCCTCCGCTCTCCCGCCGTCGTCCGCGCCCGCCATCTGGCTCCCCTCCGCCTCGGCGTACGGCCCGAGCACGCGCGTCATGTCCTCGTCCAGGAAGCACGAGTGCCCGAGCTTCGCCGCGAACGCGGCGCACTCGGCGTGGTCGCGCGCGTCCGTGAGCATCACCGTCAACGAGCCCAGCGCGTCGGGCGCGACGCGCGACATCGAGCGAAGCAACACCTTCGCCGCGGGCCAGTACTTGGAGTTGGCGTAGGTGACCACGCGCAGCGAACGCGCGGTGAGGTCGCGCGCCGCGCCGAGGCGTTTCGGCGGCGGGCCCGCCACCGATCGGACGTGCTCGAGCAGACCGGGGATGGCGCCGAAGGCGTTGTGGAACGCCTTCGGCGCGCGAGCCGGATCGTCGCCGGCGACGCCGCGCGATTTCGCCGCCGCGGCGAAATCGCCCGCGGCGACGTCGCCGGCGACGGCAACGGTCGGTCCCGGCCGCGCGACATCCGCCCGACGCGACG
>MDSV01019053.1_pt1 | contig 59048 bp, 61 predicted proteins | sample 810851 | NCBI WGS metagenome assembly MDSV01 (sample SAMN05326640, study PRJNA326480) | marine metagenome | isolation source: seawater | place: Atlantic Ocean: North East | collected 2012
CAAGTATGTTTACTCTAAAATAAAGAAATTGATACCTCGATTAGGAATTTTTTCCTGTGCATGAGGAGAATATCTCCTGAAAAGAACCACATTTGTGGATTTCCACCTTTCCAAGGATGAAAATACTCGGTAACCGGACATCTAGCAATCAAGAAGCATGCAGAGTGCATATTTCTCCAGTAACATTGAATAGTGGAGTGTGATAGAGAATTCATGCTCGGCGAGATTGGCGACAAATGGGTAGGAAGATTACAGCAACACGTAGCGAAAGATTTGCGAACAAACGGGTGGTCTCAAACTGAGATTGCAAACATGCTTGGTTCCACTCAGAGCACGATTTCGCGTCAGATGCAAAAACCTCCCCTCCGACTAAACGCAAGTGCTGATGAAGCAACAATTGATGCATGGGGTACAGAACTTTCCCAAGCACTTTCTTTACTCGGTCCAGATTGCAAAGTCATTCGACAACGGCTCATCGTTGAATTTCAACTCAGTGGAAACAACACATTGCGATACGACAAGACACTTACAGGGCTAAATCTTGATGCTGGACAAGAGCAAAGAGCCCTTCTTCGAAGACTTGAATGGGCCGCTGGACGACTTGACGTTCGTAGAATTGCGCATTCAATACCGGCTGTTGGGATGAATATTGCTGCTTGCAATGAAGGGGCATCATCAAAGAGCGAAGTTGCTGCTTTCCCTGGAAGAATTACGCTTGTCGAAGGAGCTTTAAGACATCATGAGACGCCAACATTTGGATCTTCAAACCATCTTGCAAGTGTTCTGCTCTCAGTTAATTCTATTGAAAGTTCCAAAACAGCAATTGTCAATATCCGCCCTCCACTTGCCCAGAACAGAGTCAATACATCTGCTGTTGCTAAGGCTTGTGAACAATTGGGATATTCCTTCTCATTGAGCCCAAAGGCCGAAGTGGACGTAAAAGAAAAAAGATTTGATGTTCTTCTCGACGAGGGAGACTTTGGATGGGAACCTACGCTTTACATCGTTGCTCACAATCCTCTTGAACTGGTCGACAGGACCCATCAACTGGTTAGTGCTCTCAAAGAGGTTGTAGCATGAAATTCAGTTTGTTCATGTCTGCTATTTTCATGTGTTCAATGGTCAGTGGATGCCTATCGGGAGATCTTCGTTCTGCCGATGATGCACTTGACCCTTGCGAAGATACGATTCCTGCTCGAGACTCCGATGGAGTACTTCACATTTTGACTTACGACATATTCCAAGGCTATACGAATGAAATGATTGAACAGTTTGTCAACCAATCTGGAATCGAAGTCGAAATCATTCGAACCGATGATGCGGGTGGAATTCTCGACCAAATGATGCTTACGAAATCCGCACCTCAAGCCGATTTAATGATTGGTTTAGACAACACATATTTGCCTACTGCCCTAAAGAATTGTCTGCTTATCGAGCATTCTGCACAAACAGAGAACTTCACCCAATCCTCGATGGAATTTTACGAGGGTCCACTTGCGATTCCGTTCGATGAAGGAGATGTATGCCTCAATTATGACGAAGATGCCTTATCGAATGCTAACATGAGTGTTCCAACGAGTTTATGGAACCTCACCGAGCCACAATGGAACGGTAAAATGGCATTCCCATCACCTATTACTTCGTCACCAGGAAGAGCATTTTTGGCTGCCACTCATGATTACTTTAACCACCAACCGGGGAATGAAAGTGGAAATGCTTCCAATTGGTGGAAAGCCATTGCTGAAAATAATGCAATATTCACATCTGGATGGACCGAGTCGTATACAACATACTACACAGGAGGTTACGGACAGTACACTGAGGGCTATATTGGTGGAGCGTACATTACAGTATCGTACTGCCATTCACCAGGTGTAGAGGCCTACTTTGCAGAGAATTATACTCATTCAACCTCACTGACTCTCCCTAGAGCCTCATTCCACCAAGTCGAATATGCCGGAGTGATTAACGGCGCTGCAGAAGTTGATGCTGCCCAACAATTCATTTCCTACCTTATATCTCAAGATGTGAATTCAAATATGCCTATTTACAACTCAATGTATTCTGTACTCAATGGAAGTGAAATACCTGAAAACAATGGATACAGATACCATTCAGACATTACGCCCCGAAGTTCGTACATCACGTCTGAGATGATTGAGTTGCATATGGAAAGTTGGCTCGAGGAATGGACAAATTCGACAAAGTAAACTGAGGTCAAAGTTTGAATTCACAAGCATCTTTTCTCTCGGCAGAAAAAACCTTGCGACTTTCTGTTGTCCTTGTTTATCTTGCAGCCTGCATCCTTCCTTTCGTTTATGCTCTCGAACGCCTTCAATATGTCACAGGTTGGAATGTATTCACTGCTCTTTCGGAATTTTCGAGTCAAAGCGGGGCGATGAAAGCGTTGAAATTTACCATGCTTGAATCTGTAGCATCTGCTCTACTAACAGTACTTATTGGCTTGCCGATTGCTTGGTGTTTAAGCAAATACTCATGGCGACGAGTTCGAATCCTCCGTGCCCTGCTTGCAGTACCATTTGTCACCCCAGCTATTGTTGCTTCAATGGGCTTTCTCAGTTTGATTCGCGAAGATGGGCTCCTTGCAAAGATGGGTATTGATTTACGACTCGAGACCGGGCTTGTCGGCAAATTCGCCCAACTATCGGGATGGGAGCATCCCGGACATTTTCTCGCTTTGATTTTGGCTCATGCTTGGTTTAATTTATCTCTAATGATTCGATTTGTCGAACCAACACTCTCTACTCTTGACCCTCGGTGGGAGGAACAACTCTCATTGCTTCCTGGAGGTAAAAGCAGATTTTCTAGAATGAAACATCTTTGGATTCCGGTAATTGGACCCGCAGTAATGTGTGCCGCTGCGCTGAGTTTTCTGTTTTCATTCACATCCTTTGCCTTGGTAAAATGGTTAACTCCAAACAACGATACATTGGAATCTGTTATGGCAAGTGCTGGCTCCTCAGCAGGTATTGTCGGATATCGTATCGATTCAAGCGAAGTAGTGTACTCGGTTGCCATAGTACAATTCATCATTTTACTGATGACCCTTTGGCTGACTTCAACACTCCAAAAAAGATACACAAAGCGCCTCTCACAACTCAGTGAGACCAATGTGAGAAACCATCATGGTAGGCCAACTTTGGCCGCTAAAATTGTTCTCTTGGTAGGAATTGTTTTCACGATTCTACCCTTCGTATCAATTGTCGTCTCCTCATTCCGAATGCGGGAATACAGCAACGGCATCTCACAGTATGAATGGACCCTTGCTGGGTGGAAGAATGCTTGGAACGGTGATTTATCGACAATGCCGGTCAGCGAAGCCATGTCGAATTCTCTAATTTATGCTCTGTGCACCTTGATCATCGCTTTGCCAATCGGATGGATTCTCGCTTCGACAATATTCCGTCTCGAAAAGTCGGGTTGGTCAAAGACATCCAAAGCACTCGATGTTGCTAGTATGTTACCGTTAGCTGTTTCTGCAATAATGATTGGTCTTGGTGTATTGCTTGGAGGGCTTCGATGGTATCCGCAAATGTTCAACTGGTTTTTGCTCCCGGTTTTTCCGCATGTACTGTTAACCGTACCGTTTGTGGTACGAGTAATGCTTCCGGCATATTTCTCATTGGATACATCGTTCCAAGAGCAATGCCGAGTATTGCATCTGTCTCCACTGCAAACATGGTTTCACAGCATTCTGATGTTCTTGCGAGGGCCAGCAGTGGTAGCAGGCTCACTTACTCTTGCATTTTCCATAGGAGAGTTTGGAGCATCGTGGCTGCTGGTTCGTTCTGGTTCGTGGGATACACTTTCGGTTGTGGTAGACCAGTTGATGGGGAGGCCAAAATTTGACCCTGTAGTGTATCCAACTGCTATGGCTGCTGCATCTATTCTTATGATACTCACATTTGTTCTGTTTTTGGCTGTCGAGCGATTCCGAGAATCTACAGATAGGAGCGGTTTCTGATGAGCGATAATACCGTACTCACTCTTTCGAGATTGAGCAAAAAATTTGCTGAGAAATATGTATTTGAAAACATGTCTTTTCAAGTTCATGTCAATGAAATTGTCGCAATAATTGGCCCTAGTGGTTGTGGTAAATCGACACTTTTACGCATGATTTCAGGCCTTGAATCAATCGAAGAAGGCAGTATTCATTTCGGCGAGATTCAAATGGATTCAATCGGATACATCTTCCAAAAGCCAGTATTGTACCCGCATCTCAATGTCGAGGGAAATATCACTCTTGGGATTTCCGAGAAACTGTCGAGAAAGGAAAAAAGAATGCTGATAAAATCTGAGCTCAAAACGGTTGGTCTTGAAGGTTTTTCATCGAGGAAAATTGAAACTCTGTCAGGCGGAGAAGCGCAACGAATTGCTGTCGTTCGAGCGCTTCTCAACAACCCGAAATTGCTGCTGTTGGACGAACCTTTTTCCGCTCTTGATTTACCTACACGCAGAAAGATTGCTGAAGACACTCGCTCGATACTAAAGTCAAAAAATATCCAAGCAATTCATGTAACTCACGATCCTGAAGAGGCATCGATTATAGCCGATAGGGTTCTCGAATGGAACGACCTTTTTCCCGGTTTGGATGAAGAGGAATGACTTGGGGGCCCCGAGACATCCTAGGATAGCATAATAAGTGGCCCAGTTCCAATACATACTGGTCAACATGGTAGGTACCCCTCTTGATGTGCTCCCGTATGTACGTGGAATTCAAATGGTTCTCTCAGGATACGAAGGTTATACCAAAGGAAAACGAAGGGCTGCAGATTTAGCGATTCGAGAAGAAATCCAGCGGTGCGGTACTCGTGCTCGCAACCATTTGATGAATGTCCATGACAATGCATTCCGAGAGAAGAAAATCTCAGTCGCCAAGGCTGCCAAGGCATGTTGCAACACCATTGACCAACTTATCGAAGATGTTGATAAATCACCTACTGGGATGTCACATGCTTTCTTTTCGGGTCAAAGTTCAGTTTCCAACTCAGTCTTGAAGAAACTTATCAAACACGACCATGACGTTATTGAAATGATGACCAAAGGCGTGAATATTTCAAACAGCGTCGAGCATGCCTTTTCGACAGGCAAAGAGATTGACGAGATTATATCGCTTGTTCGCCAATGCGAACAAATGATGACAAGTTCGAGAGGCTATTTTAGTGCTCGAGCTACGGTCCTTGACGGATTGCGACAGAAGAAGAAGGTGTGAACATGAGTACGAATTTTAAATGGCGAAGTAACCCGAATGTAATTGCTCGATTGGTAGATGGAAACGATATCAAGACATGGAAAGCACGCCAAGTGGTCTTGAAACCAAATGAAGCCTGTGCATTCATTATTGATGGCCGTATTGGTGATATTGTTTCTGAAAAAGTTGTTCGGAACATCGGCGGCGGACTTGGCCGTCATATTGCTGACATGATAGGAGCCACTGCTACCGACAGAAGAATGTTGTTTGCAATGACTGGGCCCGTCGACTTATGGATTCCTTTCCACGCAGCACTCAAGGATGGCTCTCCTGCATCAGGACACATGAATTTGCGTGTACAAATGCGTAAAGAAGACATCCCCAAACTGCTTAACATATTTGCGAACAATGCACCGTTGCTTGACAGGAACGCCCTCATTGGATTCATTGGACATGAAGTTTCTACTCGCTGCATCACCCCCTCTATGGCAAATTGTTCCGGTTCTGAAGAATTGAGAAGTTCGGAATTCCAAGAAATGCTCGAAATGCACACCGAAGTCGAGATGCGTCAAACACTCTCGAATCTTGGATTTACATTCCTTCGAGCCTACATTTCAACCGATAAAACCGACCAAGAGAAACTCGCACGATTGAAGGCGGAACTCGACATGGCCACCCAAACTGAAGGAGCCAATGCTGAAGCACAAATGGAGCGTATAGCAATACGCGAAGCAGCGACATTGCGTCGTATCGAGTGTGAAGTTAATGTAGAACGCGCCAAAAAGCATGGAGAGGTAACAATCCAGGCTGAGTCGGAATTGCTCGAATTGCGTAAGCAAGAAGCCGTTTGGGAGGCAGAACTCAAGCGAGATCAAGGGAAAGCAGACCTAAGGATGCAGGAATCTTCACATAAAACTGATGAAGCAATGAGGCTCTTTGAGCAGGTTCAAGCACGTAAGCGCGATAGAATTGCACAAAGTCAACAGCATCAAGACAATCGTATGGATAAGCAAAATGAAATCCAAGTCAAGATGATGGAAATGGCTGCACAACATGGAGCATTGACCCCAGAAGTGATGCAAGAATTTTTGCGTCAACAAACTGCGCAAAAAGCCATTGATGGTAGTGATTCTGAAGAACCATCATCATCCCAAGAATCAACAGAATAGATGTTTTTCTATTGTACCATAATTCGACTCCAATGCAATTCGTTGTGATAGAAACCGAATAAATCCATTTTTGTCCGTAGTAAATATTACACCTCTCGGTAATGTGGAAATACTATGTTCCTGACATTAGGTTCTCGACCTTGGAAAATTTGGAGGTCACATTGGAACAATCGTTCAGATTGGTTCAATCGACGAATAAGCTTCATGATTGTTGCAATGCTAACTTTTGCAGCAGCAATTCCCTACCTGCTCATCAATCGTTTCTCGCATTATATGCAACGAACTGCATTCAACCCTGAAATCCAGTTGGATTTGGATATACCTTTTGTCGCATGGATGGTGATACCTTACTTGTCTTTGTACCTGTATTATCCAGCCGGCGCATGGATGGGTCACAAAACAGATACAATGTGGCGGCAAAACATTGTTTTTCATCAAATGATGCTCTTGTCGTGTTGGATGTGCTTTTTTTGTTTTCTTCTTTTCCCAGTGGAAATCGACCTTCGTCATTTAATCACCGATGTTGAAGGCTCCGGTTGGGAATCTTGGATGGGAGCAGTTCACGGCGTTGACAAACCGTGGAACGCTTGGCCATCCTTGCATGTCGTCCAGAGTACTCAGGTGGTGTTAATTTTACGTTACTGGTACCCTTCAACCACCCGCAAGGTATTGTTTTTACAAACGATGCTCTTGATTTGTTGGGCTCTCCTTGTCATTTCGACACTGACACTTAAGCAGCACTATGTCTGGGATGCAATAACAGCTCTGCTCTTTTCTGGATTAGCGTGGAAATATTGGATGAAACCATGTTTAGATCGTCTCAAGACTGAAGAGTTTCAAGAACAATTTGATTCGATTATGGCTGAACATTAGATGAACACTTCACCAACGAGTTCTGGACTGTTTAGATATATGGTCAAAACAACACCTGCCATTATCATCATCCATGCACCTACAAGTTTAATCATTCCAGTTGCACGTCGAAGGAAGTTAATCATGACTTGTCGGCCAAGACCGACAGAAACTGTTACCACAATCATCAAAATTAAGAGGCCAAGCATCAATCCACTAAGCCCTATTGCGGTAACTGAGGAACCTTTCGAACTCAAAAACAGGACAAAAGGAAGCACTGCAGCCGCAGTACAATCGATAGAGGCAGCAGCATAACCAAATCCGTAAAGATACATGTTTCTGCGAGGAGTGAAGGTTTCATCGGTTTCAGTCGTACTGTACTTTGAGACAAATCTGTCGACAAATCCGAGGAGGTGAGATGTAACGCCAAGGAGCATTACAAGACCAAAAAAGATCAATAATCCTGCTACAATTTTTGCGACTAGACTTACGATTCCAAGTTTGATAAACGCTTCACCCATGAGCATTGAGAGAACTCCGACAATTGCAAAGAAAGTTAACATTCCTAGGCCAGAGAGAAGACCTATGACCCAAGAATTTGGCATTTTCGATTTGAGTTTGCCCGAGGCTGTAAGTTCATCCTCTCGAGCACCCAATGAGAGGTAATAGGAAATGAATCCTGGAAGAACAGGGAACGCACATGGAGAAAAATATACCAAGATTGAAAGAATCATACCAAGAGTGAAAACCGCCAGAAGCGATGTACTCGGCTCTTCCCAAGCGATACGTGAATCGATTAATTCAGACGTAGTTTTGGGCGATGGATTTGCAGACAAAGCATCTTCCAATTTTCCATCAAAACTTGACCACTTGTCGGTCGGAGTTCCAGTGGATTGTTTCTCGATGATGTAACCCTCCTCGTCGATAATAAGTACGACTGGAATTTGTCCAGTTCCACCCGTTGTGAACAGTCGCACTGGGTCAGTTGTTGAACCGTCTTCAAGAATTGCAGCATTCGTTGAGCCTATTCCAGTGGCATAATATGGCACATGGTAGGAACTTGAGGATTGGTTGAGATAAGGAATATCCTCTCCATACCAGGCTCCATAAGCAAAAATATTGAGGGTCTTTCCAGATGCGTTTGCCATGGCCTGCCAGTTGTCCATTTCTGATTCAATATGTTCCTGAACGGCATGACAATTACTGCAATCATGAGCCATGAGGTCGAGAATAATGATACTACCACGGTGGTCATCTAAAGAAATCCAACCTGTTGAATTCGCAAGCGGTTGCTCCACATCGCTTCGATTAAGTGACTCAAAAACAATGTTCGGGATAGGCGCAGGTTCAGCATCTGAAGCAAATATGTCATCCATACTGTCAAACATGGAAAGTGCTGCATAAGAGACCACAACGAACATAAGTCCTGCAATCCCGAACGCTTTCCATGTTTCGGCTCGTTTGAAGACGCCCAAATCTGCCTGTTTAAACGTGTCAAGAATTTTTCCCGGAACACCGAGAACATATTCCTTGACCCGCAAGAAACCGCCCATGAACTCGTGGAGTCAAATTGCCTATTCAAGGTAGCGGGGTATTGGTCTTGAAGATTGTTCGAATGGGGAGCAGTTCGTGGGAACATGAATTCGAAGTCTACCTTATAGCGTCGAAACTCTACTGCAAAAGTGGGCTCGGAGAGAATCGAACTCTCGATCTTCGCCATGTGAAGGCGACATCATAACCCCTAGACCACGAGCCCTAAGATACTGTGACGTGCAGACTCTTGAATATAAGAGTCCCCTAAACGAAGTTAACGATACGAATTCAAGTGTACAAGACCGACTTCAAGCCGGTCATGCGTTGGATGAACCTCGATGAGATGGACAGGAACTTGTAACTCTTCAGCAAGTTCTTCGGCCAGTGAAATCGGGAGTTCTATACGCTGATGGTGTGCATCGTATCGAATCCAACCGTCTGCAATTCCAAACTCATGTTGCAGTTCCTCGACATCATCGGTCGCATCGGCAAGAGATGTTGGAATTGCACCAAACACAATTGTGTCGTCTTTACTGAGCACTTCATAAGGTCTCAAATTCGCTTGGCCTCGACGACGGAAACGTGCTCGAAGTTGTCCTGCATCTTTGTAACGGGCTGAGCAGAACTTTAGATGGAAATCCATGTCCTTCGATGCTTCCTTGAGCCGAAGAGCAAGTTCTGCTGAACCTTCAGCTGCTGCAGTGATGCCACCGCTCAAATTGAAGCCTCGAACATCCATATTTTCTTGGTTTCCAACGGTTATTTCCAACTCATTCAGATTGAGAAACTTGACTGGAGATGCATGAAGTTCATCGAGTAAGGAAAAGAGTTGAGATTCTTTGTCAGGTTCACATGGCAGTTCGACCCCGACATCGATTCCAGCCTCAGAGCAGGCCTCAATCACTGGAAGATATTTGTTCAATGTCCCATCAAGAAGATGAAATCGAATCTCATCCAATCCTGCAGAACCGAAGTCAGCAGCAAGAGATACATTGAACGGAATCGATGTGTACAAGTGTATATGGTGTTCGGCACCAAATGCTGATTTCAACTGCCTCACTGCTTCGAGAGACTTTTCAGCATCCATCAAAGGATCGCCACCAGTGATTCCGGTTCCGGTTGCAAGCATGGCTCGACCCTCCTCAATGACCTCATCCCATGTAGTGCAGCGGCGCTCGTTAGCAAACATGTCCGGGGTTTCTTTCCGGTTGTCCGAAAGAGGGCAATAATCACACCCCCAATGGCATCTACCGGTAACAAAAAGCACCAATTTGCTACCATGCTGACACTGAACACAACCCTCTGCCTCACCATCATCAGCGGGAAGTATTTCGGTCGCCATAGGTAGAGACAAGGTCATTTGTATCGCTCACCCGACTGCACTGATGGTTTCAAACCCTCGCTTCTAAACTGGATTTTTTGCGTCAATTGCATGTTTTAACAACCACCGGTGGAAACGATAGTCACCGGTTAATTCAGGATGGAAGGTGAGCGCTAAACGATTCCCATCGAGAACACCTACTGTTTCATGGGATAATTTGACAACTTCATCGCATTGAATTGTAGATTGTTCAAAACGAGGAGCTCGAATGAATACTCCATGGAATCGCTCGCTAGAAAGTGATTCAAGGGCCGTGCCAACTGGAAGGGGTTGGTGATTGAATTCGTTTCGATTTAGATGTTGGATTTCAATCTGTGAACCGGAGGGTGTTTCCAATTCTACATCAAGCATCGCTTCAAATGAATCGCGTTGGCGACCCCAAGCGTTCCGTGAAATCTTACAATCCACAAACGGTGTAAACGAGAATTCTGGCTGTGCGAGAAGTATTGCACCAGCGCATGTACCAAGAACTGGGCGGCTAGGATGTTCTTTCATCCATGAAAAAAGAGCGGGAAGGAGAGATTCACTTTGGCTTGCCCTTCGCATTGCAGTTGATTCGCCCCCTGGTAAAACCAGGCAATCAAGTTCCGAATCAACTTGCTTGCCCATCCGTAATTCAACAATCTCAATATGTATACCCAGTTGTCGAGATGCAGCATAAAGTGCTTCAGAGTGTTCATGCCGTGCACCTTGGAGCATTGCCACACCGACCCGAACCATGTTGGTCTGTCGAGGCACTTCCCTAAGAGCCCAACGACACAATTCTACAAAGAACAGTATGGAATGAGGTGGTTGACCCCTTGAATTGAAAAGCCTCCATGCACTGCAATGTCCATGGACCTAAAGCAAGACTGTTTTCTCGTCCCCGGGCCGGTTCGCATGAGTGAATCATGTCTCCAAGCTTTGTCCAGTCCAGTCATGACTGCACGAGGAACCGAATTTCGAGATGTTATGGCGCACTTAAATTCAGGACTCCGATACGCGTTTAATCTCTCTCCATCTCAGCCAGTTCGTGGCACCCAATCGTGGGCTGGAGACGACGATTACAAAGTTGTAGTTGTCTCTGGAAGTGGCACTGCTGCCATGGAAATGGTCATTGCAAACAGGTTCCGTTCGAACGATCTCGTACTGGTTCCAACGAACGGAAAATTTGGCGAGAGAGTCGCAGAGATGTGCAAGCGATTTTGCAATGTCAAGCACATAAAGTACGAATGGGGGCGTGCATTCGATCTGTACGAACTTGAACAACAGCTTGAACGTGGATGCTACGAATCTCTTCTGATTTGTCACAATGAGACCAGCACAGGCATCACTCAAGATGCCGCTGCAATTGCAGAAATGTGTCAGCGGCACAAAACATCATTCATCCTTGACGGCATAACATCAGTTGGCGGTTTACCGGTTCATCCGCAAGAATGGAATGCTGAAGCCGTCGTCATGGGGGCACAAAAATGCACGGCCGGACCCTCAGGAATTGCTGCAATCGCAATCAACTCACGATTCATTGAAAGAGTGCATGCAATCCGTGAACAAGGAGATTCAAATCCAAACTACTACTTTGATATGGTATCTGCACTGAAAAAGGGAGATGATGATCAAACTCCGTGGACACCTGCGATTAATCTCGCCATGGGATGGGCTGCATCTCTTGATAATCTCAAGAGTGAATCCAATGAAGGCCGATGGAACCGCTGTGAAAAACTCGCCCATGGTGTTCGAAATCTATTTCTTGACCTCGGATTCGAACTTCTCGCAGACCAGCAGCAGAGAAGCAGCACAGTTACCGCGATTCTTTATCCCGATGGTATCGATGATTCATGGCGTAACCGACTCAAAGAAGATTACAATACTCAAGTCATTGGTGCTCAAGACCACCTGAAAGGGAAAATGTTCAGAATCGGTTCGATGGGTGAAACACCAATTGAAGAAATGGTTGAGGGATGCAAAAGAATGGTTCACTGCTTCAACTCCTTTGGTCTAGAACTCCCTGAACTCGATATTGGTTCCTATTTTGCATGAGGTTTTGATGTGGGTAGATTCATTGTATTGGGTCGTTTTCAGCCGTTTCACAAAGGTCATGAGTATCTCGTGAAAACTGCTTTCTCAATGATGTCCGATGAAGATGAATTGGTCGTTGCAATTGGCTCTCAGCAAGCAGGATGGGAGCCAAACAATCCCTGGACTGCAGATGAACGTCAGGCGATGATTCAAACTTGGGCAGATGGTGAAAATATTGTCTGCACTATTGTGTCCATTGAAGACATCAATGACCCACCGAACTGGGTGAAACATGCAGAAAAATCTCACGGGACAGGAACACTCGTTACAACTGATTTGGAAGCAAAACAATTGTACGATGATGCAAATTTTGAAGTTGAAATGTTGGAAATGAATGAACGTGACCGTCTTGAGGGGTGGAGAATTCGGCAGACAGCAAAAATGCTTTCCACGGTTTACGACGACGATGCCGTTCGAGAAGTTCTCAAAGAGAGTATTCCTCGAGCCGTTATCGAATGGCTTATCGAAAACGATGCTCTTTTCCGACTTTCAACATTTGAAACCGGCGTATATGCAGGCTAGTTACTTTCGAAACAATTTCTTCTTGAATTCTTTCTTAACGTGTTCTTTTGCAACTTCGTTGATTTTTTTCTCAGCCTTCTCCTTTGCACTGTTTGCAACATTGGAAATCTGTTCTTTCGCTTTATCAACAATCGGCTTGCTCACACCGTCAATAACCTGGCGCTTCGCACTTTTCGCTGCAGTCTTCGCTGCTTTTTTCGCTGCTTCACTCGCTTTGCCTGCAGCTTTACCTGCCAGTCCTTTGACCATGAAATCGAATTATAACGGCACCACATCAAACTTGCGCCGTTATTCATCTGATGCGACAACAACGCGCGAAGCAATCAAAACCCGCTGTTTGTACATGTATCCAGACTCTAGAACATCAACTACTTTCCCGGGAGGAAAAGCATCAGATGAAGGAATTGTAGTTATCGCTTCCATTTTTGCTGGGTCAAAGTCTTGTCCTTTGGCTTCAATAGCAACAACGCCGTCGGCAGAAAGTTCGTGCCACATCTTGTTTCGAAGCAATCTCAATCCTTGAGCAACAGCAGAAGTATCGTTTTCATCAAGATTATCCAATGCACGATCGACATCTGCAAGAACAGTTAACATTCGACGAGCCAAACCCATTCCACTGTATTGAATCAATTCAGCTTTTTCAGCCATGAGACGCTTGCGAACGTTTTGGATTTCAGCATCTTTGTAGGCGATTTCTTTTTCTGCTTTTTCTGCTCGAAGATTGGCTTGCTCTAACGGGTCGAGTTCCTCTTCTTCGATGGTATCTGCCAAATCGATTGTATCCATTCCCTCTTCGATAACAGGAACTGAATCATCAATTTCATCATCCGAACCTGCTGGTTCATCGGAGGGCACTTCTTCACTCATCGTGTGATGCGTTCATGGAGTGGTCTTTGAACCCCTCGCCGAATCAGTTAGGAAGTTTTGTAGATTCCATTTGCCATGACCCCATTTCTCTGGCTCAAGATGTTCTCTTCCCAAAATCCCTACATAATTTGGGTTTGAATGAAGGGTTGTAACGGCATGTACAAACAAACGAGTCGCTCGATTGTGAGCCTCATATGTTGGAACTATTTTTGGGTCTTCACTTTCATCAAGCGTCTCACCCAACTCTTTTCTTCGTTCCATCCAATCTAGACATACGGATTCAGAAAATTCATCTTCGGGCAACCCATTGAGCCGACTGTAGACCTCAGACCATGTCGACTGAGAATACAGGTCTGTATTGTCCTCAATTACTCTCTGTAACGCGACATCAAGGTAAAGATAAGCGCGCCCCTCCCATACTTCCCAAGCCCCAGGACTGGCCCATTGCATGAGAAGGAGAAGTCCCTCACATCCGTTTTCCAATTCTCGAAGAACCTCAAACACAGAACCTTCGTGACCAGTCGGTATTGTGTCCAACCAATCGAGAATTTCTGCCTCAATATCGATGTCGAAACTGCGTTTGAGACGAGGGTCGTGTGAAGGGCGTAATTCACGCATGACTCCTTTTTCCAACTGAGAATAGAGGCGGTTCCACGGTTGAGTGAGAATCTTTTCCAAGCACTCTTTGTCGACGAGCATCAATACCAAGTCAATGCCCATGTGATGAGCCAAAAGGCCGTCTCGTTTGATGTCATCGGATTACAAAGTGGATTTGAAACGCGAATTCCACTCTAAACCGAGAAGAGGATTGAAGAAGAACGGTTCCTCCCAGCGAAATGGAGGCTTTGTATGGCGACAATCAAGGAGCAGATTGAATTGATTCGCGCCGAGATTGACAAAACCCAAAAAAACAAAGCCACTAATGCGCACATTGGCAAATTGAAAGCAAAAATAGCCCAACTTAAAATCAAGGAAGAAAAAGCCCATGCCCACTCCAAAGCAAGTGGAGGTGGCAAGGGGTTTGAAGTAAAAAAATCGGGTGATGCAACGGTTGCACTGGTAGGTTTTCCATCTGTTGGTAAATCTACTCTCATCTCGAAAGTTACCGACGCTCATTCAGAGGCAGCCGGATATGCATTTACTACACTAACATGTATCCCTGGAGTGATGGAGCATCGAGGTGCCAAAATCCAGATACTCGATTTACCAGGTCTCATCAAAGGTGCGGCCGAAGGAAAAGGTCGTGGTCGTGAAATTTTGAACGTGATTCGTAGCGCTGACATGGTGTTGTACATCGTTGACCCCTTCCAAGATGCCCACTTCAATGTGTTACACAGAGAACTGCATAATGCTGGGTTAAGACTCAATGAAACTAAACCACCCGTTTTCATAAAGAGAACAGAAAGGGGTGGAATCGATATTCGAACAACCGTCGAGCAAACACACCTTTCCGACGAAGAAATGGGTGAAATTATTCGTTCTTTTGGATACACTTCTGCTATTGTGACTCTTCGAAACGACACGACTGCGGAGCAGATAGTGGACTGCTTGGCTGAAAACCGAATTTATGAAAAGGCGGTTATAGCCATAAACAAAATAGACATCGCAACCGAAGAAGATTTGGTGCGTTCAAGGAAATCATTGCCTGAGGACTGGCCTGTAATGAGAATCTCCGCTTTCAAGGACATTGGACTTGAGGAGTTGAAGGACTTTATTTATGATAATTTAGGGTTCATGCGAGTATTTCTCAAGCCTCAAGGTCAAGAAGCCGATATGGAAGAACCGTTAATTGTCAAAGATGATTCCACTGTGCAAAACATTTGTAATAAATTGCATCGAGACTTTGTTCGCAAATTTAGATATGCTCGTGTCAAAGGCCCGAGTGCAAAGTTCGATTGGCAGCGGGTTGGACTTGACCATCTTCTCAAAGACGGTGATATACTCACTATCGTAGTTCGTCGGTAATTAGTCCCAGATTCCCATATCCATTCGCGCATCTTCAGTGGCGTGGATTTTTGGGTCCCAGCGCGGCGTCCATACCAAATTGATGTGGACACTTTCGAGACCTTCTGTCTGCAGTGCAGCCCTGTGTGCAGCAGCCATGATTTCAGGCGCAGCTGGGCAACCCGGCGAGGTCAACGTAAGGTCAACCTCTGCATGAATTCCTTCTAATTTCTCTTCAAAGCGTATATCGTAAACGAGTCCAAGTTCAACAATCGACAATTCCAATTCAGGATCTTCGACTTCATCTAAATGTTTCATTACATCCTCTTTTTCAATCAAAAAAAACACCTCACACAAACATCCGAATATCTTTCATTACTTTATCGAACATGTTTCGAAAGCCATTGGAACGACTTGGTGATAGTGAATTGAGAATTCCCATCTCCTCTGCAAAGTCAGGAGAGAGCAAAAGTGCTTGGGCAGGGGCAGTTCCATTGATTGCAATTGATAAAATCCCCATCAATCCTTGGACCAATTTTGCGTCTGCCCCTGAGAGTAGAATCACCTTGCCGTCCTGAAGTTCCACTTTGACGTGTGCTTCAGACTGGCAGCCATGAACTTTCGATTCTTGGGTCCAAGCAGATGGTGGTAGAGGGATGACTTCATCTGAAAGGTCAAAAACCATTTCGAGGCGCTCCATTTTGTCATCGACATCTTGGAATTCCTCAATCAATTCAGTTAATTCGGCAGGATAAGTCATCCGAATCTCTCCGTAATCAATTTCAGTTGCTCGACAAATATTTTGGCTTCATCCATCGTATTGTACAAGTAAAATGATGCCCGAACTGTTCCAGAAATCCCCAATCTGTGCAGGAGTGGTTGAGCACAGTGATGGCCTGTTCGCACAGCAATGCCTCGAGAATCAAACAAATGGGCTAAGTCTTCACTGTGAATTTTCGGGTGCAAAAAAGAAACGACTGCACTGTCTTTTTCATCATGACGACCGTAAACAGAAATTCCCATGGAACGCAACTGTTCTGATACCCAACGGGCAATTTTAATCAGTCGGTTGTGTTCTTCGGGAAGATTAATTTTCGACAACCAATCAAAAGCCGCACACCAACCAACTGCTTCTGCTATTCGTGGTGTACCCGCCTCGAACTTATGTTCGTTGTTTTGAAATGTAGAACCGTTGACGGTTACAGTTTCAATCATATCTCCACCACCCATGAAAGGCTGCATCGTTTCAAAGACATCACCATCGATGAGCAAGGCACCAATACCAGTTGGCCCACACATTTTGTGGGCGGAAAAGGCCATGAAATCAGCCTTTGAATGTTTGAAATCAATTCGTTCATGAGGCACGCCTTGAGCAGCATCAATAAGAACAAGAGAACCGTTTCCATGTGCGAGTTCAATGATTTCTTCAAGCGGGTTACGAACACCGAGAACATTCGAAGTATGAACTACACAGACTAATTTGGCACCCTCCAATGATGCCGCATAAGCTTCCATATCAAGAGTGAAATCCTCAAGAACGGGTACGTATCGAAGTTCGACACCTCGCTCCTCAGCAAGCATTTGCCAAGGGACAATGTCTGAATGGTGTTCCATTTCCGTCAAGACAATTGCATCACCTGCGGTCAAATTTGCCCGACCCCAAGCATGAGCAACCAGATTGATTGCCTCAGTCGTGCCACTTGTAATCACTGCTCGATCTGCATTGAACCATTCCTTCAATCGTGTTCGACATGATTCGTATCCTTCGGTGGCTTCACCAGCCAAAGTATGTACTGCTCGGTGTACATTGGAATTCGACGACATATAGTACCCATTCATTGCATCCAAAACCACCTGAGGCTTCTGTGTAGTTGCCGCATTATCCAAGTAAATCAACGGGTAACCGTTGACTTCTCTCTTCAAGATTGGAAAGTCATCACGCAAAGCCAAAAAATCACCTTTTCAATTCGCATTCAAGATGGACAGTTAGACGTGTTCTCATTTCTTCGATTAATGCAGTATTGGTCAGATTCGAAAACGCATCATTCAAGAATCCACTCACAATCATACTTTGAGCATCATCAGGGTTAAGTCCTCTCGACATCAAATAGTGCATTTGTTCAGAGTCAACAGGAGCACTTGCTGCGCCATGAGCAGCAGAAACATCATCGGCAAGAACTTCAAGTTCCGGAATCGCTTCAGCTCTCGCTTTTTCGGACAACAAAAGATTGCGGAATACTTGAGAAGCATCTGTCTTGTTTGCACCTTCGGCAATTGTAAGCAAACCCGTTCCAATAAAGTGACTGCTACCCCCGCAAGCAGAGTTCATGACAAGGTCTGAGTAAGTATGGCCATGGTGATGATGAATCTCAACATGTTCATCATCATGCTGGGCGCCATTTGCATTTACAGTAATCGCTTGTCGAAGAGATGCTCCAGTTCCATTGAGGGAGCTACGAATATCGGTTTTACATCGAAAGCCTCCGAGCGAAAGTGTCGCATTTTCCATAGATGCATCGCGCTGGAGATTCCAATCTTCACAACGAAGGAACTTGGCGTTTGAATCAAGTTCGTTGATAAAACCGTAAAACAATTGCGAGTTAGGATGGACCGTTCCGGTGATGTGAATACCAGCCCACTCAGGTTCACCGGTTAGATGAATAAAAAGAACAGCACTACCTTTCACTTCGACATTTAGAGAACCAACCGATACATGTCCAGAGCAGCGAGCATTGATATGAATTGGTTCAGTAATATTGTCAAGTGAAAGATTGTACGATGAACCTTCACATTCGTGCAAAAATGTTCGAGCAATCTCACTTGAAGTGGGTTCTGTAGAAGATGTTTCGATAAGTGAAACATTGTCTTGTGTTTTGAAAACTATCCCATCTGCGGAGGGGATGACATCTGGCTTACTGGGATGAATACGGTGCCAAGGAGTGTAGCGCCATAGATGTTCAGAACGGGGAGGAATTGGTATTTGATGGTACATCATCCAATGGAACCCTCCATTTCCAACTCCAGTAACTTGTTCAATTCAACAGCATATTCCATTGGAAGTTCGCGAGTGAACGGTTCGAAAAATCCATTGACAATTAACCCCATCGCTTCTTCCTCTGAGAAACCTCGAGTCATGAGATAAAACAATTGGTCACTCGAAACCTTCGAGACACTGGCCTCGTGCTCAAGGTCTGACGAAGAATTACCTATTTCCATAGTTGGATAGGTGTCAGAGCGTGAGTCCTCATCGAGAATAAGTGCATCACAAACAACTTTCGAGCGACATCCCGATGATTTTGGAGTAACTTGCAGAAGTCCGCGGTAAGAAGAGCGCCCACCGCCTTTCGAAATTGATTTGGAAAGGATATTCGAGGTTGTGTTTGATGCTAAATGATGTACTTTAGCACCGGTATCTTGGTGTTGTCCTTCACCAGCATATGCGACAGAAATGACTTCTGCGTGTGCCCCCTCGCCTTTGAGTAAAACAGAAGGATATTTCATCGTCAGTTTAGAGCCAATGTTTCCATCAACCCATTCAACTACAGCATCTTGGTAGGCAACAGCTCTCTTTGTTACGAGATTGTACACATTACTGGACCAGTTTTGGACCGTGGAATAACGGATTTTAGCACCCTTCATTGCGATGAGTTCGACCACAGCAGAGTGAAGTGAATCTGTCGAATAGTTCGGAGCAGTACAACCTTCAACATAGTGAACTGTACTGCCTTCATCAGCGATGATGAGTGTACGCTCAAATTGCCCCATGTTTTTGGCATTGATACGGAAATAGGCTTGCACTGGCATCTCAACACTCACGCCTTTCGGGATGTACAGGAATGAACCACCCGACCATACTGCGGTGTTAAGAGCAGAGAATTTGTTGTCACTGTGAGGAACAACGGTGCCAAAATATTTCTTAACAATCTCTGGGTATTGTTTGAGGCCTGAATCCATATCAAGGAAAATTACTCCTTGCTCTTCAAGGTCTTCACGAATGGAGTGGTACACTGCTTCCGATTCGTATTGGGCAGTCACTCCACCAAGCCATTTTTGTTCTGCCTCAGGGATCCCTAGGCGGTCAAACGTGTTCTTGATATCATCTGGAACATCATCCCATGATTTCTCTGTTTTGTCCGAAGAACGGAGGAAATAAGTCACATTTTCAAAATCAATCATGTTGAGCAACGAACAATTTCCCCAATCAGGCATAACACGCTCAACGAAATGGCGATAGGCCTTCACTCGAATATCTGTCATCCATTCAGGTTCATTCTTGAGTTCCGAAATGTCTCGAACTACCTGCTCAGTGAGTCCTTTGTCGAACCGGATAGTCGAGTGTTCCGGATCGTGAAAACCGTATTGGTAATCTCCAATAATTTCTTGAGAATCATCCACCATATTTACACCTCATGCAGCATTATCAAGCCAGTCATAACCCCTTTCTTCCAACTCAAGAGCAAGTTCCGGGCCACCAGAATGAACAATGTTTCCATCAATCATAGCGTGAACAAAATGCGGTTGGACGAGGTCCAGCAGTCGTTGGTAGTGAGTGATTATTAAACTGGCCGAATTTGGTGCAACTTGATTAATTCCTTCGGCAACAATTCGAAGTGCGTCAATATCGAGGCCTGAATCAGTCTCGTCGAGTAAAGCAAGATGAGGTTGAAGCAAAAGCAACTGAAGAATTTCTAAACGCTTCTTTTCTCCACCACTGAATCCATCGTTAACGTACCTTGATAAGAAACTCTTGTCCATAGATAACTGGGACATTGCCGCTGTGAGTTCTTTGCGGAACTCACGCCCCTTCGGAGGATTCTCACGCACAGAAGACACTGATTTTTTCAAGAACGTCCCCACTTGAACACCCGGTATCGATGCAGGATACTGAAACGACAGAAACATCCCTGCGCGAGCTCTCTCGTGAACTTCGAGGTCTTCGAGGGCTTGACCACGATAGAACACATGACCGTCAGTTATTTCATACGATGGATGACCCATAATGACATTTGCTAAGGTCGATTTTCCGGAGCCATTGCGGCCCATTATTGCGTGGATTTCGCCTCGATTAATAACCAGATTAAGTCCTTTGAGAATAGGCACATCAGCGACGCTGACATGTAAGTTCTCGACTCGCAAAATCTCTTCGGTCATGTCGCCCACCTGCTTAACCCTCGCGGAACTCCTTTATCAAGTGGTGTAATGGAGTCATGCAAGGCCAACCACACGAAAAATTTGAAGATAATAGGGTTCAAGTGGAATGCAATCAACGAAGCACCATGTCCGAAGACGATTTGGTTGCCAAATATGCTGCAGAAGCAAAGGCTGCGATGTCAGCTGAAGCAAATCGTCGGATCAAAGAGACTACAGATCCTGAAACAGAGGCACGTCTTCGCTCAACCTCGTTGCTCAAACTTATTGGAAATTCTGAATTTGTTCCTGCCTTACTGTCTCGACTGGGAGATGTACGTGCAGCCCTTGACGGTCATGGTGGAGGAATCGCTGTTTCGTCTCTCGATTGGGCTGAAGGCGAGGATGCTCAACTTGACCTTGTTCTTGACCTCACAGGAGCGTGTCTGTCATGCGGCGCCGCACCTGGAACTCTGGAAGGTGTGAAAAAGGATTTAGAATCAGATGAAGAGATTTCAAGAATTCGTTTTTCTTCGGCATTACTCGACACCTTCGATGAATTAGGAAGAGAGTTTATTCTCGCACATGGTGCTGTTGAATTTGTGTAATCTCTCGGAACCAACGGATGAATTCAAACATGCGGAACGAGGCGGTTAAACATGGCAGCATGGCGAGACGGCACCCGAGATGACCCTATTCCTTGCCGAGAGGCTGATGCCGGGCTGTTTGAAATAACTGCCAGAGATGGACGAGGACGGCTTGGCAAACTTCACACACAACACGGTATTCTTGAAACACCTGCGCTCTTGCCGGTAATTAACCCGAATATTCGAACCATCGAACCCAGAGAAATGTGGGACAGATACGGGATTGGAGCACTGATTACAAATTCGTACATTATCTGGAAGCATGAACACCTCAAGGAAATGGCAATATCTGAAGGCGTACATTCTTTGTTGAATTTCCCCGGAGTCATCATGAGCGATTCTGGAACCTTTCAATCCTACATCTACGGAGATGTTGAGGTCGGCGTTGAAGAAATCGTTCAATTTCAGTGCAGTATTGGAGTTGATATTGCGACTATGCTCGATGTTTTTTCACGACCCGACATGGATGAAAAAGAGGTTGCACAGTGTGTCGAGGAAACTATTCAGCGAGCACCAGCGAGCCTAGATGCCGCTGGAAGTACAATGTTGAATGGTCCCATTCAAGGCGGATTGTTCAAGCACTTACGAACTGAATCCGCACAAAAAATGGGTCAACTCGATTTCTCAGTCCATCCTATCGGAGGAATTGTCCCCGTAATGGAACGACATATGTACAAAGATTATGCGAAAATTATGCTTTCTTCAATCCCACATTTACCTCCGAACCGTCCAGTGCACATGTTTGGATGTGGTCATCCAATGCTTTTCCCAATGTCAATTGCACTCGGCGCAGATTTGTTTGATTCTGCTGCATACGCCCTGTTTGCTCGAGATGGCCGATTGTTAACTCCGTGGGGGACTCAGAAAATTGCCAAATTGGTCGAATGGCCGGAGAGAATGCCTTGTGTATCCTCTGTAACCCCATCAGAGGTTCGTGAAATGGCAGAAAAAAAGAGAACTGCACTGTTGGCTCGATATAATCTGGAAGTCACACTTGCTGAACTCGACAGGTGTAAACAAGCCATTCGTGACGGAACTATTTGGCGTCTAGCAGAACGACGAAGTCATCAGCATCCTGCCCTGAGAGAGGCTTTTTTGTGGCTATCAACAAGTCCACACAATGCCAAATTTGACCTGAAAAATCTCGAAGAATTGGTTCTTGATGACAGAGATGCTGCCAAAGACACCGATCATCCTGCTGGAAAATGGGAAGATGCTTGGAATTGGATTGTCAAAGCACAAGAATCTCCACGAAAAGGCGGTGAACCATGGGGCGGAGAAGATACAATTGTTCGCCCCCACATCATCTCTGCCCAAAATACCTTGAAATCTAGATGGAGACCGCGGGAGAAATCTCAACGTGGAGATGATTCTGTTTTGATTGCATATGGCACATCAGGACCTTGGAGAGAGCGACTAAGCGACCTCATGCTCCGACTTGAGCATCATTGCCCAGGTCTTGAAGTCATGATTCATACACCGATTGGGCTTCTACCTTACTCTCTTGAAGACTTGAATCCATTTACTCACATCGACGGTCCAAAGTGGCTTTGGAGAAGAAAACCATTGACATTGCAGGTTCGCCAGGAACTCAAGCAGTACGGTATGGACAATCGTCAAATCATCATGGTTGACATGTTAGGCGATGGAATTCAAGCACGAGCGATTCACGCTCTTGCACAAAATGGAGTGTTGGACGGGATATCAGAGGCCAACACACAACTATCTGATTCTAAAGACCGTTCCTACTCCCTGCTGAGTTTAAGAAGAAGACATGTTGGCGATAAAATGGCACTTCTCATGAATTTGAATCACAAGTGGATCAGTACACTTCTCGAAGAGTCTTCATTTGTTGTCAATCGCTTAGGTCGAGTGAAAAATGTACATCTCTCCGACGGCACACACATTGTGAGTCCGCGACTTACCGACGGAGGTCTATCGCTCACAAACGATGGCGCTGTTGCAATCCACAACTATCGAAATGTTCCAATTCCAACGGGTTTTGAACAGCCTTCAAGTGAGACATTATCCGATTTAGGTCCTGCTTGGGTCGTCGTGAATGAAGATGCTGAACCATTTGTCCGTCAGGGTAGAAATGTATTTCATGGTTTCATCCTAGCTTGCGATTCTTGGATCTCTCCGGGCGATACATGCCTCATTGTCAATCAATCTGGTGAACTTTTAGGGCATGGAATTTCAAACGGAACGGTTCGCGATATGGAAACCTTCCAAAAAGGAGTTTCTGTCAAAACCCGTGGTGGGATAAAGGAGTAGCATCCTTTCCCTGTACTTTTGAGAGCATAGTTCAAAGGGTGTCTTGATTCTCTTAAACTGAGGGAGCAGTGTATGGACGACGACCTCATCATTAAAACCTCAAATTTGACCAAATCTTACGGTCCACATGTCGCTCTGAGAAATCTGAACATCTCAGTACCAAAAGGTGCTACAGGGTTGTTGGGGCCAAATGGTGCGGGGAAGTCTACATTCCTCAAGACAATTCTCGGGCTCATACAGGCTACAGAGGGCGAAGGATATGTTATGGGACTCGACATCCGAACTCAGGGAGATGCCATTCGTTCTCGAATAGGCTACATGCCTGAATACGATTCACTTAATCCTGACATGGAGGCTATTCATCAAGTCCGTTATTCTGGAGAATTGCTTGGAATGAATCCCACAATCGCACTTGCTAGAGCGCACGAAACACTTCAGTATGTGGGATTAGGAGAACAACGCTACCGAAATATCGGGAGTTATTCGACGGGAATGAAGCAAGCGACCAAGTTAGCTTGCGCTCTCATTCACGACCCAGAACTCATTATTGCAGACGAACCCTCAAACGGATTAGACATTACAGCCCGTGATTACATGATTCAAACATTGACAAATACCGTCAAGAACGGGAATCGATCTGTGCTCATGGCATCTCACCTGATGGACGATGTCGAACGCGTATGTGACAATTTCATTCTCTTGCACAAAGGAAAACTTGCAGCCCAAGGCCGAATTGAAGACTTAAAGGGGTTTGACAGAGAAATCGAAATTCATGTGTGGGGCGGAGCATCTCGCTTGGTCGAAGCAATGACCAAAGTCGGATTAAAAGTTCGTAGAGAAGGACGAGTAATGCGAATTCTACACGAACAAGAAGATACGACATCCTTGATTCTGGCTTGTGCTGCTGAAGTAGGTGCTCAAGTTCGTAGAATGCACGAGTATGAGGCATCTCTTGAAGACCTGTTCTTGTCGATAATGGAAAACCTAGGATACGAAGTAAAATCGAGTGAAGATTTACTTGCATCTCCAATTCAAGCACGTAAAGTTGATGCCCCAGAAAGCATGGGAGGTGGCTCTGCATGAATGAAAGCACACCTGCTGAATCAAACAGAAATGATGCTTTACCTCTTGAGAGAGAATCCCCAGAGGCTCCCGTCACTGGAAAAGTTCGTTTGGAGGCGGCTTGGGGGTCTACAGAAGGTGATGAAGACCTCACCGTCAATCAAAAGCCAAAAACGGAAAATGAAGGTCATGTCTTTGAACAACAATACAAGCCCTGGAACGGACAATTAAACCCACGGTGGATGAGAAATTGGTCAATACTTCGACACCACCTGCTTGGAATCTTCAAAAAAGGTCACCGCCCTTGGGGAGTACCTATTCGACTCTACCTCCTTGTTGTTTTTGTCGCGTCATTAACCGATGTTGGCATGACACTTATTTCCGGCTTGATTGGAGACTCTGGTTTCCACTCAGTCTGGGGCGTGAGTAGAGATAATCTCTACGCACATGTCCTTGGATTCCTCCCGCGCAACATGCTGTATTACCCTGTAGTCGCAGCGCTTCTTGTGGGTGGCGTAATCTCCGAAGATAGGCAACATGGTACATCTGCAATGTATTTTTCACGACCAATTTCAAGGTTTGACTATGTATCGATGAAATTCCTTTCAGTAGCCTTAATTCAAGCACTCATTATTCACGTTACACTCGGCCTCTATTATCTCGCTGAAATTATTACCATGGGGCGTGGATGGGCATGGATTATCGATACTTTTCCCATGTTTTTGGCGACCGTAGTGAGCGGCTTTTTGCTGATTTTCACTTACACAAGCATAGGACTCTCACTTTCGAGCGTTTCAAAAGGGAAATTTTTCCCTGGTATTGCTTTACTGTCGATTATTCTTGGAACCAAAGTTTTAGCCTTTATCGTTTCGAACCTATTTGACAGAGAAATCCTCTACCTCATATCGCCTTACGATTGCTTAGCACATGTCGGCCAGGCAATCATTGGAACACAACCTACCTATGACCAATATTCTTGGACCTGGTCACTTGCCTCACTTGCAGCCATGAACGCTTTGGCACTGTTCGTATTGAGTACTCGCGTTTCATCCATGGAGGTGACTCGTGAATGATGCCTGACTTTGACCAGCAAGGTGCCGCCCAGACAAAAGAATGGGTTCCAGAAACCAATGCTCCTGCAATCTTGCTAGAAAATGTTTCAAAAAGCTATGGCAGAATCTTTGCGCTTTCGAACATCACCTTGGCCCTTAACGGCGGAGTAACGGGGATATTAGGTATGAACGGCGCAGGAAAATCAACATTGTTCAATCTGCTCATGGGTAAGCTCAAAGTGAGCCAAGGCACTATCAAATTGTTTGGCACTGACCCGTGGAAGAATCCCGCTCCATATGCACGTGTTGGTTTTGTTCCTGAACACGAAAAAATGTATGATTGGATGACTGCACATGGATTTGTTTCGACCTTTGCGCGACTCAATGGTCTCACTCGAGATGAAGCAGGGATAGAGGCAGACAGAGTGTTAGAATTTGTCGGGCTCACAGATGTTGCCCACAAAAAAATTGGTCAGTTCTCCAAAGGCATGCGCCAACGAGTAAAAATTGCCCACGCACTGGTAAATGACCCCGAATTAATCATTCTTGATGAGCCGCTTCAAGGCTGTGACCCATTGGCTCGAACAACAATCATGAACGTGATTCGGGAACTCGGAAAAATGGGTCGAACCGTTTTGGTAAGCAGTCACATTTTGCAAGAGATTGAACGTATAACTGAGCAAATAGTTATTCTTCACCATGGACGCCTACTCGCTCTTGGAAACCTCCACTCAATACGAGAGCGCCTCGACCAAATTCCTCATCGCATATCAATTCAAGCTGACAACCCGAAAGCGTTGGCAAAAGATGTTATTGACATCGATGAAGTATTTGGAATTTCATTTCCAGACGGGGAAAACCTGTCGATTCAAACTCATAACTTGGGTGCAATTCACGCCCAACTGCCACGAATTATTGTTGAAAATAACCACAAAGTGACAACGATTGATAATCCGGATGATGACTTAGCATCAATTCTCGGTTACCTTACTTCTGGAGGGAGGGTGTGATGGCAACAAAACCGGATTCCATATACCGCTCTTTGGACCGTAAGGCTGCTGCCATAGTCGAATTTACGCTACGGCAATACCGTACAAAGAAATCAACATGGGTTGTTTTGGGCGTAGGTTTCACAGCTTTATCACTCATCTTTATGATTTACATCGATGTGATGAGTTCAGAATTTGAGTCTATCGATAACGACGGAGATTCTTACGATTATGATAACGACGGATATCCTACCGGTCAAGAAGTGAAGTTGGGAACCGACCCATTCAATTTCGAGTCTCACCCGGGCTTGTTTGACCCCCCCATTGAACCGGAACCAGCCTCAATGTACATCAATGAAGACGGTTTTGATTGGGATATTACGACAAAAATTGGAGACCAATCTGTAGGATACGATGATGACGGAGATTGCTTGAATGTAAATCGGACTGACTCACAAAAAGACACAAATGGAAATGGAATTCCTTGCGACATTGTTGTCTCCTTCATTTCGACTCAATCTCAGTTAGGGGATAGAATTGTCATCGATGTTGATGCAGACAATGGTGTTGACGAAGATCCTGACGAAGATGCCTATTCCCGAGAAGCAATTCATCTCGCATTCATTCTATCAATTGGAAAACTCGGCTTTGTGTTGTTACTCGGAATTTTTCTGCCTCTGTTCTTGGCAACCGGTCTTGTCAGAGATGAGATGACTTCGGGAACCATGCATTTCATGCTCGCTAAACCAATCGCTCGCTCAGAAATATTCCTCTACAGAGTGATTGGCTATCTCGGTATTGTTTGGCCTTATGTCATTCTTCTTGGAATCCTTGGAGGTTTAGTATCTGGCTTTGTCGGCTCAGGAGACTCTTTCTTCCGCTTTGCAGACCTTGGAGTTTGGCTTGCTATTGTATTTGCTACGATGATGGCGACATTGGTTTATGGAATGCTTTTCAATGCTCTAGGAGTTCTTTGGAAATATGGAATTATCCTTGCCATACCTTTTGCTGCATGGGAACTTGGCATGGCACTGCTGTCAATGGGTGCTCCAGACTCGACATTACTACGGTTCTCAATAATTGGATGGGCACTAATGATTGTTGATGCCGCAGCAATGATGGTTTGGCCGAATTTGGACATGTTTATTGCCATGGGTGATTGGGGAGGTGGCGGCGACGGTGGAACCATTTTTGGTTCATCGCTCCAAGGATCCGCTCCACTGAATTTCTTTTCTTCAAAACCAGGTTTAGGACTCTCTCCATTTGTTGCCACCATTATATCGACGCTCGTACTGTTACTTCAGGCGGCAGTGTTTTGGTTCCTCGGTAGTGTTTTGTTCAAAGGCAAGGAGATTCAATGATGTCTCCGATTCCAGTCTTCACAGGGGACTTGTCAAAATTGTGGACCCTTCAAGATCGGCCACCTCTCCACCACCTGACATGGGATTGGTGGTGGTGGCTCGTGATGCTGGATGACCCTGATGGGCGACCAAGCGGAAGGCAGTTGATGGTACTGTGGTCAACCAAGGACAATCCACTTGTCGACGTTAACGGCATGCCTTGGAAACCCTCCGGGCGACCTGGTTACGACGAGGACAAGGGATTGGCCCTTGATGGAATGGTTTGTGCATGGTGGTTTGATGGTCAACAGATGCATGAACCCGTGATTCAGAGAATTTGCCGCATGATTGCTTTACCAGACTCACATCCAAATTGGCCCCAAAAGTCCGATGATACAGGCCAAGGGGGAGGGGCCGTCGTGCCCCTCTTGGATGACGACCTCTCGATGGGGTTGAAGAGTGATTTAAGCGAATTTTGGATTCACCTTCACACTGACGAAGAAGCGAATCATCCCAAAATTCCAAAAAAGTTTGACCTCAAACTTACCCCTTGGAACGCCGCTATGTCGACCGCAAGACAAGCAAATGCCACCTATGCGGCGAACATGGGGTACGATATTTTACGACTTCATGGAACCCGTGTCAACGGCAAACTCGACGACCAGAATGTGTCTGGAACTGCGTATTTCCAAAAAGTCTGTGTTCAAGCGCCGTCCGTTCCATGGTACTGGGGAATGCTGCATCTCGATGATGGCTCGTACATTGATTGGTTCTTACCGCATATATCATTTACAGTCAGTGCTCGTGATAACCGACCATGGAAACGAAGAGATTTGGGACACATAGGCCTATCCCAAGGTGGGTTATTCCACGACCCAGTCAACAAGCGGAGTGAACGATTTTCCAAAGTTACGGTTCGTAAAATCGCATCGGAACTTGAGGAGGGAACTCATGGCCACTCACCAGGTTCACCACTGCCTCTTTTTGAGATAAAAATGTGGAATGAACGAACAACAATCGAATTGAGGGTCAAAGCAATTGAACGTGCCCATTGGGCATTTAACCAACCCACACGCGGTGGTTTGAAATCCCATCTTACATACAATGAATATCCACTTGAATTGGAACACTTGAGGATTCGTGATGAGTTTGGTGTTCGTAAAGAATCGGATTATGAATGGGCTAGAGGCAATGCTGAGCACTCATGGGGCCTTCTTCATTAACCGAGAGTAGCATGGAGATTCAATTCATCAGTAATCCCGAGTTAAAATGGGCAAGGTATTATGTGCGAGTTGTTCTAGTCAACAATTAGGAGCGATTGCTATGAGTGAGGAATCCGAAGTTGCCGAAGAGACGAACGCCGACGTTCAAACGAGCGATGAGAGCAAAAATGAAGCTGAACAAGCTCGCTTGAAGAAAATTTTCCGCTTGATTGAAGGAGAGGAAGTGCTCTTGACAAAGCGACCCAGCACATTCGCCTTCTTAGGAATGTATTTGTTGGGATTAGTCGTACTTGCAATCCACTTCATTTTCGACAATGCCAATTCACTTGGAGACGATGAGTCGAGTGGTTTTGTTAAATTTGCACTGTTCATGATCGACATTACGGGAGGCGAAAAATATCCGTTTGGATTTGTCTTTGTGATGTTGTTCATAACTTGGATGAATCGCCTTGTGAATGTTTCAACCTCTGGACGATGGGTAACCATTGGCTTGCTGATAATTTCACTGACCCCAATGGTACTCCAAGCAGATGATGTACTGTACTGGGTTACGGACTTATGGATGGATGAACCTATAGGTGATTTCATACCGATTGGGCAATACAACTACACTCTATTCGGATTATTCTTTGTTTCAGTGTACACTGCTTTGACCTATTATTACCAACGCAGTTTCCACTACGCAGTAACATCCGATGCGGTGATATTCGAGCACAGTTTCTTGCTTTCTCGCTCGCACCGCCGAATTCTCTTTGACCGCATTTCTGAGGTCATGGTTGAAAGAACTCCAGTTGGCACTCTTCTAGGATTTGCAACTGTAACTATTCTAACCGACTCCGGAGTGGGTATTGTCGAAGAGAACACTGGCCCTGGCATTGCGGGCGCAATCCCAGGTACAACCGAAAAAGAAGGCGACAGCAAGGCAGAGAAAGCAGGCAAAGGTATTCTTCGCTCAGCCATCGGATTGCTCACCTATCAGCGAACAATTCGAACTGTGCGTGCCGACCCGAAACATTGCATGTACAACATCCGAAACTGGGAAAGCGCCAAAGCTTTACTGAATGAAAAGCACAAAGAGCACAGCCAATCAAACCTCTTGCGAGATTTGAAAGACACGATTGTAGCATCTTCCGATGACAAGTAAATTCACGAATCATCGGCGTGCGTTTGAAAAAGTGTTCACCACTCCATTGCAATTGAGGGAATAATATGAGCAATGACGAAATACTCAATGGACCAATTGAAAAATTACGCAACGGCGATCTTGACGGAGCAATTGAGGAACTGGATGGTTTGATGAGCAGTCACAAAACTAACCCACAAGTTCACCACATGTATGCAGAATTTGCCAACATGAAAAATGCCGAAGCACAAGACGATGTCATCCCGGGTGGCAAAATCATGATGGCATACAAAAAAGCAATGCAACTCGATGAAGAGAATATGGAATACATTGGAGATTTTGCTACTTTCGCCCTCGAATGTCGTCGAATTCCAGTCGCTGTCAAAGAATTTCAACGCTATGCTCGAAGACTGGAAATCGAGGATATACCAGTTGATGAAGTCCTTTTCACTGCTAGCAGGAACATTGTTGATGCAATTGAAGTTATGGACCCAACGAAGAAGAATCCAATGGTTCAACCTTGGCTTAAACAAGCGCTCATTTGGGCAGTAGGTGGCCTCGGATACTCTGCAGAAGATGCTTCGGAAATGCTTACCAGTGATGATTGAGGTGGAACGATGACGAACCAAAGTGTTCGTCTGGCTTTCCGTATTGGCTATCTCGGCGATGCTTACCATGGCAGCCAGATTCAACCCGATGTCGAAACAGTGCAGGGTGAACTCATTCGGGTATTTGAAAGTCTAAAATGGCTTGATAGGGAAAGTCAAGAGCACAATCTAGTTCTTTCAAGTCGAACAGATGCTGGTGTCAATGTTCGTCTAAACGGCGGAGTTGTTCAAATTGATAGGTCGTTATGGGACGCATTAACACCTCGAAAGATGATAAGAGCAATTGATGATCGATTATCCAAAGATATCGCCTTTCTCGATGTGAAGGAAGTCGATGAAAACTGGAATCCACGAATGGCAAATTATCGGGTATACAGATACAGGCTCGAAGGAATTGAATTCTGGAGGTACCCTGGTGATGTGTTTCTTGAATGGTTAGAAATTTTTGAAGGGACCTATGACGCTACCAATTTCGCTCGTCTTGAAGAGGGAAAAAATCCATTGCGTACAATCATATCGTGCAAGCCTTGGATTGTCGATGGACGTGTGGTAGGGTTTGAGATAATCGGTGAAGCATTCCTATGGAACCAAGTTCGAAGAACTGCTATGGCATTGCATAAGATGTGTATTGGTGAACTTGATCCAAAAGATGTTTTGTCGGCTAAATTGAATCCGCAAATCGAATATGACTTTGGCGTAGCTCCGTCAGATTGGCTCATTTTATGGGGTGTCGACTGGGATGAAATCCCACTTCCAGAATCATTGACTGAGATTCGATGTTTTTCAGCACCACCTCAAGGCCCTGCCGTTGAACGTACGATGCGAAAAAGATGGAGAGAAGGTGCACGGCATGAGATGAAGAGTCTGCTTTACAATCAGTGGGCAGAGTTAGGAAAACTCCCACAAGTTCGTCATCGAGAACTAGTTGACTGAAATGTAAACTGTGTCGTCATCATCGATTGACATTCTCTCACGTAAAAACGAGCAGGCAATGACTTCAACCACATCTGTGTGACGTGTCAAATCAGGGATAAGAAGCGCACATTCAACCTTTACATCGCCTGAATCAACAACAGCAGAGTAAGCAGTCGCACCTCCGAATGAGACACCATCTCTCAAAAATCCACGAATTCTGTGAGCATCGTACATTGATACATCAATGTTTGAAGCATTTGTTCTATCTTCATCAGATGCGTCAAGAGTATCTATGCCTGATTTTTTCCGAAGTGCAATGTATTGAACCAAATCTTCACCTTGAATGGTCAAATTCAGGGTGCCTGGCCATGCAGTACCTCCTAGCAACTGCTTAAATTGCTCTTGGTAATGCGGTTGTGCCATGAATATGTGAGCACGACCCAGTCCACTGCTTACCGTTCCGGTGAGGCGCATGTGCCGTCCAAAGTGAACTCCTTTTTGAGTGCATGGTTCACCCCAAGATTGAGAGCACCAAGCCCGAAAGAACTTGAAGGTCGAGCAACAGGGTAACTTGAGGAGAACATATGCCCGGCGATATGACGTGGATGAAAACTCGGTACGATGAATTGTCAGATAAGTCTCTCTTGTGGGAGCCGCCGACGCTTGAAAGTCCAAACGAGCCACGATGTCGGATGGATGGTAAACCTACGATTATGCTCTCTGCAAACAATTATCTCAATCTGACAACACATCCGAAAGTCAAGCAAGCAATGCTTGATGCAACAGAAAAATACGGCGCTGGAAGCGGTAGCGTTCGCGCCATTGCTGGAACAATGGATATCCACCTTGAGGCTGAAAAGAAGGTTGCTGAATTCAAAGGAGTAGAGGCATCACTGATTTATTCAGCAGGCTATACCGTCAATGTTGGACTCATTCCAACTCTAGTTGCCGGCCCTCAAGATGTTATTATCAGTGACGAATTGAATCATGGCTCAATCATAGACGGCGTACGACTTACGAAGGCAAGCCGAGGAGTTTATGCCCACAACGACATGGGCGAACTCGAGGCTGTACTCAAATCACACGAATCTTCAGATAGGAAACTCATCATTACCGATGGGGTGTTCTCCATGGATGGAGATATTGCACCTCTCGACGAAGTCAATAAATTGGCTGAAGAATACGGTGCAATGGTCTATGTTGATGATTGCCATGGCGAAGGAGTGCTCGGCGAAAAAGGTGCAGGCATCGTTGCTCAATTCAATCTACAAGGAAAAGTGGACTTTGAAACAGGTTCTTTTTCAAAGGCGCTCGGAGTACAAGGCGGTATTCTCGCTGGAACTGAGATGACTCGAAACCACGCACTCAACCATTCTCGCTCATGGCTACTCTCTGGCTCGCAACCTCCGGGCGTTGCTGCAGCTCAAAAAGCAGCCATTGAAGTCTTAATGGATGAACCTGAGCACCACCAAAAATTATGGGAGAATACCAATTACTTTCGCAAAGAATTACAAAACCTAGGATTTGATACTGGTAATTCAGTTACCCCAATTATTCCGGTCATGTGTGGCGATTCAAGCGTTGCTAAAGCGATGACAAAAGCCCTTGGAGACGAAGGTGTAATGGCTGGAGCAATCGTTTTTCCAATGGTGGCTCGAGATAAGGCACGTATTCGCACACAAATGTCAGCAGGGTTATCGCGTGAAGATCTTGACGAAGTACTCCGATTGTTTGAGAAAGTAGGCCCGACATTGGACTTGATATGATCACTCATCTTCCAAAGCATCGACAACTGAAAGAAGTTCTTCATCTCCGTCAGCAATATTTTCCGCATCGTTGGCTGGGTCTTTGAAATCCTCCATACCTTCAAACGGATTTTTATCGTCTTCAAGCAAACAAAGCAATCTCCATCTTGGAGCCCATGACAGATGAACATACATTGGACCTGGCAAAAGCAACAGTAACCAGATTATACTTGAAGGTAAATTCATCATATCGGTCATCGAAATGGTCAGCAATCCCAACCCAACAAACGGCATAGGATAGAGAATATATCGCGGTGGAGTGGCAGGAAATCGCTTTGAGATACTCACGATAATAAGTGACATCATCCCCAACAATAAACAAGCAATCATGATAAGAGCAGAATGAAAAATCCAGTTGGTAAGCCAACTGTCTGATGCCTGAGCAAAGCGATAAGGAAGCAACAGAGCCAGCGATGTTAGTAATCCATAAAATGCTGAAATGTTGGCTGGATGAGAAAGCCACAGTGGCAATCGAGTGAACCTTCGCGAGAGTGACGTTCCGAGTAATGTCTCACGCTCTTTCGAGCCAAGAACATCCAATCGTCCCTGCCAACGCGGTGAAGTTTCCACACCCTACCGAAGGACTAGAGGTTTTCAATGTAAAGGGCGATAAATTACAAAAAAGCGGGGTTTATTCCCTTCGCAACTTTCCTAAAATGCCATCGGGTTCAATTTCTATGGCATCTTCATCTTCAAACCATGAGCGTTCCAACAACCCCGTATCCATTTGTTCTCGATGACGCGCCTGCTCAATGGTATCTTCTTCTCCATTTACAGCATCACGAAGTGCAATTGCCTGATTAATCAAAGTCACATGCCGCTTCAGCGCAGGATGACTTGGTTGACGCTCACTGAAATGTCCAAGAGGAGCGTAGGTGTCATCGTCGCGTAAAAGAAGAGTGCCACCAACCAATTCATCCTCTGCCAAACGAACTCTACCCTCGCCAATATCCCCCCATGTTCGGTCAGAAAAACGAACCATAACAACTGCATGACCAAGTTCTGCATCACTCATAAATGGATGATTGATATTGACTGCTAAAGGCACATGAAGCAGAGGCGAGTTCCGATAAATCAGGAACGCTCCTACAACCATCATCACAACGATGAACAGAAAAAAGAATGCTGAATTAAACAGTGAGTTTAGCATCAATAACAGGCCAAGAATCACCAATTCGTATACGCTAACTACAACGCAAAACCGAACGATGAACGGTCGCGCCAATTCAAGAGAAATAAACGGCCGCATTTCGACAGACAATTCCGCTTGTCGCTCGACCATAGTATACCATCGTCCAGTGCTCCTTCAACTTCACGGTCACTGGAAACCGTATCTTTGGATGCTGCTGGGTTTGTAGAGTGGCTCTGATAATCACACTTCTCATTCGATTCTCGCCGCACCTTTCAAGAAGTGTTTCGTAAGCATCACCCCGAAGGGGTGAACTGGGATGGTGGAATTACCGCAGGGAGATGTCATCGAAGTTCGTCGAGGAGGGCCTGATTCCTTACGAATGCTCTCGAGCGACATGAGTCGATTATCCACCACTGGATACATTCGAATCGAACGTCGACCAAAGGAAAAAATGCCGCGTATAGGACATGTTCTGTTCCGGGAAGGTAAACCTATGTTGGCTTTACACGAAGTTGATGCGATCACAATGGGTCTTGAAGCGTTATTGGATATCGAAAGCGATGGAATTCTATCTGACGCATTGCTCGCCATTCATGAAACCCCACTTGCTGAGGCAGACCGAATTCTGACACTTTATCCAGATGCCTACTTACAGATTGAAGATGCATCTTCCAAGACAGAAGAAATGCACCAGTGGTGGTCAAATTCTCGTCTTCGAAAGAGTACATGGCGGCGAGATGAACGTTTACCCGAAATGGAAGCTGTTGTTGAAGCCCCTGAAATTATTCGCTTACGCAGCAAAGCAATGCTAAAGCGACACGAAGGTTTTGAGAAAATGCTCCGGCCCGGAGATGCATATCTTCTCGATTCGACCGACCCCTCGGGGGTGTTCAATTTGGCCGGCCATTTAGCCGTTCATGGCCGCCCCCTTCTGGTTTTAGCCCGTCATGAAATCGAGGCTTTGAATGTCCAGCATAACATTCCAATAGCCAGCAGCACATGGCTATCTGAAAGTGGAGATGCTCGTTCCATCGGACCGAATCTTGATGAAATCCGTCAAAAAATTGATGCTTTCCTCTGGGGAAATCTTCGAGCAGTCGTCGTTGTTGAAGGTATTGAATACCTGTCAAGTATCCATGGAGATGAACGTATTGTCAATTTCCTCCGAGATATTGTTGATGGAGTACGTCTTGAAGACCATCTGCTAATGGTGACTGTCGATTATAACGCCTTTTCTTTAACAACTCGTCAGCATCTCTCAAGATACATGAGTGAACTTGAACACTCAACCCTCGAAAACTGGAATCTAGAGCCTGATATGTTGCTTGACCATCCACTTTGCGCACCTGCAAGTGAAGAAGAAAGGAAATGGATAGAGCAGCAATTAGAACAAGCTATCTCCTCTACCCACGGAGGTATGACCTCACCTCAATCAACGGTCTTTGGTTCGATGGTTGGTGGAGGTGAACACCCAGAGCCTGATGAAATCAATGATGCAAAAGAGTCCTTGGAAAATGTCGCTCGCGAGTGGGAGAAGGACGCTCTCGATAGCCCCGTAGAGGAAACATCTGTGCAAGAACAACCACGTGAACTGCCAAGAGATGAAGTCATTGACCAAGGTACACAATCGCTCGAACCAATCGCAATCCCAACTCATTCTCGACCTCAGGAAACTATACATGAGGCCCCAGAAGTACTACACCAAGAGAAAACAAACGAATACCAAACCCCTCCTTCACCTTTGGTTACTGCACCCCCGGCCGCACCTCGTGCTGCCCAAAGGGTTCGAAGAAAAGTGAGAAAAGCAAGAAAAGTAAGTTCGAAAAACAGCTCTTCGATGGTCGATGCAGCGAAAAATGCAACAGATCCAAAAGAATTTGCAGAACTCGAACCAAACCTCCATTCGCCTCCGAATGCTATCGCACAATCTTTGGAGAATTTCGCATTAAGGCAAGATGCAGCATTGATGAAAGTTTCACATCAAGCAAGAGCGGATTCTTCAATTCGAGATGCTTCTCGCCAGCAAGTAAACCGGAGAGAGCATGTTCTTCCAACCACTCCGATACCTGAACACTCATTATCAGCCATCAAAGGAAAAAAGGCACTCGATACCCCAACTGAACTCACTCCTCTTAATGCTCGCCCAGGCATCACCAAGAACGTCAAGACGCAGAAAATTGCTCGTGAATCGGCATCTCGAAAACAGACCCCACCGTCTATTGAAGAAAAATTGTCAATTTGGGAGAGGGAAGATCGAGAGCGCCTCAGAAATCAAATGGAGGCGGAGCAATGAGTAATCGACGCGAAAAACTCGCTCTAGCTTTGGAATTAGCCAAACAAAAACTGGCCCATGACGGGACAGGAATTGAACGCATACCCTCTTCATCATTACCAAATTCTGAGGCACCGAAATCAAAAATGAATCGTTTACTCGGCAAAGACACTGTTCAAGACACTAGAACACACGGATTGCTGCAAAGAACTCAAGTTGTTCAAAGGCCGACATTCGAACTGGTGGCAAATTCAATCCTCGGAAAAGAAAGTAAGCGACGACAACCATCAATCGACCTTCAGGCGAACGGCGACTCATTATCTGATATCGCAGCAAGAAGAATACGTTCTCTCCGACAACGCACCTATGATGAAATCGAACAGAATGATGTGGAAAATCAAGGCGAATATGTTGGCATTGAGCACAACGGTCTACCGATCTGGAAATCTGTTCTTGACAGACAGAGAGGGCAAAAAACTCAAACTGAGCCTGATATCAGGATTGTTGAAGAAAACTCTGCGTTCCATCATTCAGTTCTCGCACCAGTTGAAGGTGCATGGCCGCAACGGCTTCGTCCTGAAGTTCGTAAATCATTCAAGCAATGGTTCACAGTACCTGAGAATCTAAGAGCAACTCAAGCTGTTGAAGCAATAATTGACGCTCCTGGAGGCGCATTAAATCCGATGCTTATCTTAGGTGGTGAGGAAACCGGACGAACGCACTTACTGCACGCAACAGCCCAAGCAATATTGCGAAGGCAAGAAGGAAATGTGTACCTACTCACTGCTGCTGACTTGATAAATCTCGAAAGACTACCTGCTGGCTGGCAAGACACACTTGTTAACGCTCGAATGCTAGCAATTGATGACTTGCATATGGTGGTAAACCAAACAGAAATCGCACATGAACTCGGTATGATGGTTGACTACGCCCTCAACATGGGTGTTCATCTGCTTCTCAGTTCGAAAACAGAACCTGAACAGTGGCCTACATCCAGATTATGGGAAGTGACTCGTCACGCAGCAACGGTAGCCATCCAACGACCCAGTTCAACAAGTATGGTACTGTACGCTCGCAATTTAGCACAGAAAAGAGGTCTCATAATTGGTGATGGACAACTCGCTAGCCTCGTACTTCGAGATGAAATTGGTTGGCGTTCGACAAAATCAAACTTTGACTTGGTTGCACTTGCAGTTGAATCCGGTCAAGATATTATCGATGGAGACGATGTGACTGCTCTGTTGTCGAATCAAACCCTCCCTTCAGGCAACAGTCCAATCCTCGAACGTGAAAAAGTTGAAGATATTGCTACTCGATTAATTGATTCTGCAGTCGACACCGTTTACAGCGATGAAATTCATGGAGGGATTGAGTTGTATTCACCTCTTCCAGAGATTGGTTCGGATGAGTATACTCCACCTGAACTGGATGCTCAAGAACTTTCTAAATCCGCTGATGAGCGTCATGCAGAATACCTACGGATTGCTCTTGAAGACACCGCACCTGCAGCACCTTCTGTTCTCAAGTTACACGAACGTGAGGAACACTTAATCGCTCGTAAGGGTCATATTGAGGAGAGAGACTACGGTTTAGCCGCCGAGGTTCTTACTGAACTGGATGAGGCTTTCGACAAACAAATCAATGCATTTGAGAGAGAACTTATGCAAAGTTCTGCCCAACTGTCTTCACTCGAAACTAAACTTGAGAATATTTCCAATCGTACTTCAGAAGCTACCATTGAGGAACTCATTTCCATTGCGGATGAATTGCGTTCGATGGAAAAGAATCTTGTTGAATTTGACCCCGAAAGAGAACCTTGGCCTGAGATGGAGGATGATAAACCTCCTAAATCAAAACGACAAATTGGAAGACAAAAGTCAACTTCAAAAGAAGACCTGTTGGACAGTCATGAGCCTGAAGGTGAATGGAATATCGATGCAAGGAATGTCGATATGATGGATTTATTAGATGAAAATGACAAAATTCACAAGATTCAGCTGAGCCGAATCAAGAAGATTGCGAAATTGGTCGCAGGTGAAGAAGAATGAGACCTCCATGGTGGATGGAGGGTGTCGCCTTCTCATGTCAAGACAATTGCGGCAGATGTTGTGACGAACCCGGAGGAATCGTTTATCTTTCAATCACCGATGCTGAACGCATCGCTCAAGCACATGACATGGATGTTGAATCATGGCTTGAACGCGATTGTCGCCAAACCTTGGACGGTAGATACATTCTCAAAAGTAGACCAGTTGATGATGTATGCATCTATCTTGATGAGAAAAAACAATGTTCAATTTACTCAGTGAGGCCACAGCAATGTGCTGCATTTCCATGGTGGTCGGAAAATCTTGCAACCGATAGAGCTTGGAAAGAAACAAAAGATTCGTGCCCCGGACTCACAGCAGAAGATGCCATTGTCATTGATGGACAGACCATACGCATTCACATGTTTGCGGACCGCGAATCTACCAAGGGCTTTCGCTCATGGCCACCACGCAGCAGAAGGTAAATTGACGGAAATAATCGAATATCTGTCGAACTTCGTTTGAATTTGTGGGAGCCGACTTTATACGAAAGAGGTATGTGGAGTGTTCCGAGGGGAGCAATTGACTGATGAAAAGGTGTTGTTGGAAGTTACCGACAAACACCTCAATACCGGTCTCCGTGGCGTCCCAGTAGGCACCTGTAGAACCTCTTTTGTCACCCCCGATGAAGGAGTCCATTATTGTGGATATCCAATCTCAGAATTGGCAAACTTTGACCCAGAAGACATCGTGTATCTTCTTTTCAACAAAGAGCTCCCCACTGCTGACCAATCTGCTGAATTTCGTCAAGAACTCGCTGCTCGAGCAATGGTGCCGGGCGACTTGAAGTCAATTCTTCAAACCCTTCCGAAAGATGGACACCCTATGGATTGGTTAAGTGTAGGAATTCACGCATTAGGTATGTTTGAGACTGTTGGCGACTGGAAAGAAGACGCATTGAATCTCATTGCTAGAATGCCTCGTTTGATGGGATTGATGTTCCGGATTCGAGAAAATCGAATCGATAACATTCCAGATGATGAACCTACATTGGCGATGGTCGACAGATTTGTCCACACGCTCGACTTTGAAGGAGTCGACAAGACAAAAATGAAGAGAGTGATTTCAACCTATCTCGTACTTCATATGGACCACGGCGGTGGAAATCTATCCACATTCACTGGCAAGGCAATCGCCTCTGGTAAAGCAACTCTCTACTCCGCTATGGCTGGGGCCATGAATGCCCTATCTGGGCCCTTGCACGGCCGGGCGAATCAATCATGCCTCGAATTTGTGCTCAAGGTCGGCACCAGTAATCCTGCTGAAGTCGAGGCCTTTGTTCGTGCTGAACTTGAAGCAAAACGCCCCATATTTGGGTTCGGTCACGCCGTTCTACGTGCCGAAGACCCTCGGGCGACTGTACAACTTAAGCTAGGTGCTGAAATTTGTCCGGATGATGAAAATTTCAAAATCGTTTCAGCGTTGCGAGAAATTGCTCCAAAAGTGCTTGCCGAAAATCCAAAAATCAGTAACCCAAATGCAAACGTCGATATTGCAAGTGGTGCTTTGCTTTACAACATTGGACTTACCGATCCAACCTATTACACAACCTTCTTTGGATGGGCACGTGTTGCAGGCATAGGTGCTCAAATTGTCGATGAGCGGAACATACTTAGAGGCGGAAAAGGAACTCCAATTTATCGCCCAAAATACTACGCAGAAGAACAATCTCTTCGTCATGTAGAGTGATTTCCGTCAAGTACGGGTCGTGAAGTCTTTCCAGAACCTCGATGTCCAATCAACCGTATTGCTTCCCAAGGTGGCGATGTGCTGTTGCAATGTTCGAGGATTTCCTCAACGGATGATTTCCATTGCCATCTCTTTCGCCAAAATTGGATTAGTTCCTTTTGACGAGAAATGTCACATTCAATCCAAGGCGTCACTTCATTCAGCAATTCCTTTCTGATTTCGAGATGATTCTGTTCTTCAGCCGAAGAAAGGATTTGCGTCTGAACAGAATCCAAGGGCAGTGTGGCAGGTTGTGTCCATCGTAGATGGCCCGAAGGCAACCAAGTCATTCCCGGGTCAGAACAATCCGTCAAACCGGTAAGTCCTGCCGAAAGAATATGATGTTCTTGTTTTAATTCGGCGGGCCAGACATAGATCGGAAATCCTTGCTGGATTGCATTGACATTTGCAGCTCGGGCTCCGTGAAGTCCGCCTCGACGACCAAGAGGAATGAAATTCTTCGGAGGGACAAAATATTCTACAGCACAAGGAGCCATTGAAGCGCCTGAGTTTTTGTTGTTCTGAACGAGACGTGAAACCGGTGTTGTCAAAAATTGAATTGCCCCTCGCATCCGTTTTGTGTAATATGTACCAAATGGGGGGATATAAGGCGTAAGATTCGCCCATGGGCGCTGAATATTAAAATTCTGCACTGAAGATTTCATTCCAGTATGAAATGCATAATACACCGTGTTTTGATGTGGTATTTCGTATTCATCAAGCAAGGTTTCTGCTTTTGACATCATTGCACCAATGTGAGAAATATGTTGTCTCTTTCCAAAAATACCGCCACCGTAAAGCGCTCTTGGATGAGGGCGTTTAAATTCTAGGCAACCCATTTTTCCATTCTCTTTCCATTGTGTTCGAACTGTTGTATCCTCCAATAAAGAACGAAGAGAAAGGAAACCAAAGTCGGTTAAGTCGTCAAGAGTATGGTTTTCAACCCATGAAATCGAACGAGGACGATTCTTTGGAGGAACTGATACCTTACTGTCATGGTGTATGATTAGTTCACCATCGCTGGTCATTCGTATGTCGAATTCAATACCATCGTTGTGTAGGATTGCGTGACGAAGACTTGCCAGAGTATTTTCTGGTGCCTGTTTCCATAATGACACCATATGCTATCTCAATACGGCATCCTTTCTAAGACTAATCTCTTGTTGCTGGTAAAACTATCCATAAAGAATCGACAGTTTGCCCCTCGACTCGGTCATAATGCATATAGCGGCAAGCGAAAGCCACTCATCAATGGGCCCTTACAGTATCATGATGTGGCTCATCTTTTTCCTTACGCCATTGATATGTTGGTTTTTCACTATACACAAACCTGATTCAAGAGTTGCTATCAAAGATTGGTTTCATCAAATACGACAGCATCGTTATTATTTTCACATCCTCGGCTACCTTGCAATTATCAGTTTGAAATCGTTAACCGATTCGCTCAATGAACCGATCAAAGGCAGAACCGGGCATTGGACTGACTCGGTTTTTGCAATTGAGGGAAATCTCACTCACCATGTCCAAGATTTTTTCCTCAATGATGTGTTGACTGGCATATTGAACTTTCACTATCTTTTCATCTATTTGTTCTTGATCTACGTCACTACGGTGTACTATGCGTATTCAGGTGATAGAGATATGACCGATAAAGTGACCCTAAACTACCTGTTGATTTATGTTCTGGCAGTTCCGTATTATCTGTTTTTTAATGTCGAAGTAACCTCATCGTGGATACCAGGAATGGAGTCACTTCTGTATCATGAGGGATGGTACAGTGTGTTTTATGCACGAAACGACCCATTAGATAATGCAGTACCTTCTCTCCATGTAGCCATTCCATTTGGAATACTTTTGCTTAACTATTTACATGTTAAAGAAAAGGGAATTGCTCTCAAAGAATGGCGTCACTATCGCTATCATATGTTTATTCTTTTGAACACTATTCTGTTCATGTTTGCGATACTCTATCTTGGGATTCACTGGTTTATCGACATTCCACTTGGCATGTTGATTGGAGGCGTAGGTGCGCTGTTTATTCACCACTTACAACCGCGAATACGCAATGATCATGGAAGTTTCTTCAAAGGACTTTCAGGAAAGAAAATTCGCCAACATCTCTTGATAGAGGGTATTGTAACTCTGTTGCTTTTCACCACGATTCTCATGGCAATTCAAGTTCAAGAAAATTCAGTTGACGAACGAGTTTCATTCCAATTGGGCCCGAATGATTCGATGTTTGAGATTATTCAGCCAAACCAAGAAGGCACATATGTCGATTCAAACGTTACGAATTTGGATGAGGCGATTACAATCGAGGTGGTGGTTCTCGAGATAGAATTGGCTCGACCGTCTATGGAAAACGGTTCTATTGATTGGAATGTCGTCCGTTCACTGGGTGCAGTGCAAACAGTAAGCCCATTATCGACCTTACAATTGGATATTTCTTCACCCGATGATTATACCTATATCCTCATGCATAATCCGAGCCAAAACTCATCAGGTGATGTGGTTCAAGTTCGAATTATCAATGATTATCACGAAGATGTAATGGTTCAAGCACTTGCATTATCCATATGTTCAATGTGGATGACTGGTTTTGTCATCAACAGACTTCGGCGACTGTACAAATACAACCGAAAATTCTACGACTCCACTCCTTCACATCTTTGGGAAGAAGAATGAGCCGTCTCATGAGTGTGAGTTATGAGGACCCACCACTTGCCCTAAGCAATGGCAGAACCCGAGCATTTGGCAAATGCGGTGGGCGAGCTGCTTGATTCACCGGGTGGAAAGATTCTGTCATCTGCCCGAATGTATATTTTGGAAAGGATGCGTATGCTAACTTTCGTTTTTGCAATTGGTTTCATTGCTACCTTTCCCCTGACCAAATCGTTCATCTCATGGCTCATAGAACCAGAGCGTTTGCCCACAGATGTCAAAATTATCGTAATTACCCCAGTAGAATTCATTCTTTTACAAGTTCAACTTGCTGCACATGTTGGCTTGTTGGCATTGATTGTGGTGTTTGTATCAGAGGCAAGTTGGCGTGCCAGCAAAAATCAAGCCGTCAAGGAAAGACTTGCAGAACTTCAACTCAAGAAATTACGTCCAAACAGTACGGTTGCACTTACTCTCGTTTCAGCGGTTTCACTGATGGCCATCGGTGTTTACTATTCATGGAATTGGCTTACCCCAATGCTGTTGGAATACCTAACAAATGATGCACAAAATGCCGGTCTCGCTACCGAGTGGAGACTCACTGGTTACACATCCTTCATCGCAAATCTAGCGCTTGCATCCGCTGTAGGTTTTCAAGCACCGCTCGTTACTCTCATGGTGTTGAGGCTTGAGGTCGTTCGTCGTTCAACCGTGAGGTCTTATCGAAGACACATTTGGTTCGGCGCATTCCTCATAGGAGCGTTCTTATCGCCACCGGACCCTCTGTCTCTGTTCTTAGTCGCAATGCCGGTCGTTATTTTATTCGAAATCGCACTCATCATTGACGTATTGACTCGAAATGAGAACGCATGATTGGTTCAAATTCCGAAGGTAAAGTGGAAATCGGCACCGCAACAGAACCTGGAGATTGATTGTAGTTCACTCCATGGAAATCTGAACCGCAGGTCACGCCCAGGCCGTGACCTTTCGCTGCATTCCATAATTCGTAACGATAAGAATCGTCATGGCTACGATGAAAGCACTCAACAGCATCTACACCTGCCCTCTGGCAAAATTCGATTAAAGCACTGGTCTCAACGCAATAGTATAATGGATGAGCAAGTGATGTGATTCCTCCGGCTTCATGGACAGCAGCACATGCTTCTTCAATCGAAGGTTTTGGACGCTGAACATGTCCGGGTTTGCCATCGCCAATCCACTCGTCAAATGCCTGTTGACGAGTCTCTACATAACCTGAGTCAACCATTTCATCGGCAAGATGCGGCCTACCAACAGAATCTCCTGCTCGAGCAACAACAGAGTCAAAATCTATTGACAAGCCAAGTTGTTCAAGACGTTCAACCATGGCTTGCATTCGAGGGATACGACCATCGCCAAGAGGAGCGAGCCATTTCTTGAAGTCAGCATGCTTGTTACTTGAGATCTCAAGGTCGGGGAAGTACGCTAAAAGGTGCCATGAATCAGACGCTCGTTCCCTCGAGCGACTCTTCATTACCGCTTCGCTTGCTGGAATTCCTGGAGCGCAAGTAATTTCAACTCCAGGGATAAATGTAATTTGCTCTCTTTTTGCAGCTTGGAATGCAGATTCCCATCCTGAAATCGTATCATGGTCGGTCAAGGACCAAAATCGAACATTGGATGTAGACATCATCTTCGCTACTTGCTCTACCGAATGCTGACCATCGCTGTTGGTCGAATGACTGTGTAAATCAACAGCCTCGGTCCACATGGTTAATCCCATGTGCTCAACCTCTATTGAACTATGGAATCATCAAAATAAGTCGTCGAGGTTTGGTAAGGCTGGAGTTGTTCGAGGATTGGACTGTATTTGCGACGGCTCATCAATGAACAAGTCATCAAGATTTGGCATCTTAGGAACCTCTGCATGAGATGCTTCAATCTGAACGGGGGGCAATTCTACAGCAGATGGAACGACTTCAGAAATCTCAACCGGGGGCAATTCTACAGCAGACGGAACGACATTAGAAATCTCAACCGGGGGCAATTCTACAGCAGACGGAACGATTTCGGGTTTCTCAGCGACCGGCAAAGGTATGTGATCCATTCCTGAAGTTTGAAACTCATGACCTTGAGAAAGCCAAGGCTGGTCAGGAGTCTCTTTGACCTCAACTTGACCAGGCAATGGTATATTCAAAACTTCAGTTCTTTGGAAAGAATCTTGGCTGTCTCGTGATGGTTTTACGACTTCTCGATTTTGAACAGTGTGTCGATGGGGTGCAGGATTACTTTTGACTTGCTGGGAACCAATTGATTCTGGATCAGAGGTTAATGCTGCATAGGCGTTTCCAATTTCAGAAGCCTCAATTGTTTTCGATTCACCTAGTATTGACTCAACGATGCTTTTTGTTTGGAGAGAAGTTTGTGTGTTCGTTTCAAAACCAAACTGGTCGACTTCAGTGGATGTTGAACGAAATTTAGTTGGCATAGATTCAATTGCCTCAAATTGTTCTTCAGTTGTGGGCGATGAAATCATTTCCATTTCAGGTCGTTCACGAGACGCAATATACCAAACGATAAACAAAACACCTGAAACTGACAGAAGCACAGCCTCTTCAAGACCAAAACCATCTGCTAATCCAAGATTGAATACGTAACTCAAAATGGACAGTAGAACAGAAATAACTCCAAACACCAGAGCGGCGGTTGCAATCTTTGGCGCCCTGGGGTCCATGGTCTCACGAGATGTATTGATGCTATGAGTGTTCTTCTTGAGAAAGGCTGAGTTCAGCAGCACGAACGGTGTTCTCCATGAGCATTGCAATAGTCATCGGACCGACGCCACCGGGAACCGGGGAAAGCCACCCAGCTTTTTGAGCCACATCAGGATGAACATCACCTGCAAGCCTCCAGCCGCGCTCTCGTGAAGAATCATCAACTCGGTTAATTCCAACATCAACAACGACTGCACCTTCTTTTATCCAGTCTGGCTTGACCATTTCAGGAATGCCTACAGCAGCAATCACGATATCAGCATTTGAACATATTTTTTGAGTATCTTTGGTTCTTGAATGAACTACAGTGACCGTAGAGTCAACACCTTTGGCCCCTAGCAGCAACGACTGAGGCATACCAACAATTCTTGAACGTCCTAACACGACCGCAGTCTTTCCTTCAGTATCAACGCCAGCCCAAGAAAGCATTCGCATGACGCCACTGGGGGTACATGGTAGCATACCGTCGAGACGACCCTGAACAAGGCGACCCAAATTTTGCGGATGGAAACCATCAACGTCTTTTGAAGGTTCAATCATGTCCGTCAAGGATTCTTCATCCATGTGGCTAGGAAGAGGTGATTGGACAAGTATTCCGTGGAGGTCGTTCTGTAGATTGAGTGATTCAATAATTTCTCGAACCTGCTGTTCGGTAGCATCTGCTGGGAGTTCAATATGTGTGCTCTTGATGCCGAGGCGCTCACAAGCGCGCACTTTCGAGCCAACATAGACATGACTAGCAGGGTCATCGCCAACGATGACAACTGCGAGATGAGGTTTTATTCCAAGTGAATCGCACTTGGAAATACGCTCGACCAATTCGGACTCAACCTGTGCGGCACACACTTTGCCGTCAAGTCGCTTAGCCACCATGCTTACCCCAATCCACACTTGACTTTGAGCATTCGCTTACAGAACTCCGCCACCCGGCAAATGTTCAGAACCTTCAATCGTTGCAAACAGTCGTTCATCGTTGCGAAAAGATTTGAATTCAATCGCATTACCCGATGGGTCGTTCAAGAACAGGGTTGCTTGCTCTCCAATTTTTCCGGGATAACGAATATGGGGTTTGAGCCGAAAATCAATACCACTTTCGACTAAATTATCACGAAATTCATGCCATTGAGAAAATTCCATAACCAATCCAAAGTGAAACGGAGGAACATGTTTCCCATCAACTCTACCTCCATCACTAAAATCAGGCATCTGCTCGACAAGGTGGGCAACTATTTGATGACCATGAAAATTGAAATTTATCGATTTTTCAGTTCGACGTCCGATTGAACATCCCAGAACCCCTGCATAGAAAGATTCTGTTAAGCCCAAATCATGAACTGGGAATGCAAGGTGAAAAGGTCGCATAGACAAACCTTGAGCCGGAGGTTTATCGGTTTCTCCCTGAAGAGGTGTGGAGCCTGCGGAGGGACTCGAACCCCCGACCTTCGGATTACAAATCCGATGCACTACCAGCTATGCTACACAGGCGACAATCTGCCCGAGACACTTACCCTTGATGAATGAAACGGATAGAACAGAAGAAGAACTGAGCAAAACTGGAAAAAACTTGAACAAATTCAAGGGACAAGTCAAAGAACACTGTCGCATTCGTTGAGTCATGGACCAAGATGCAGGTGCCGGATTGCTGAATCCATATGCTCAATCAAAAATTGGTAATGACACCATATTTAGTTGGTGGGCACGTTACCAAAAAGCGGTTGAAAACGGTGCTGATGCAGTTAACGGTACCATAGGTGCATTGCTAGAAGACGATGGTTCACTGGCCATCAATGCTGTTGTTGATGAAGCAATTCGTGCAGCACCTCCTGTCGAAATTGCTGCCTATGCACCATTGAAAGGCATGCCAGTTTACCTGGATTTAGCAAAAACGCTTGCGTTAGGGGATTACCGACAAGAATTGGAAGAAATCGGATTGTCAATGACTGCAACTGCAACTCCTGGAGGTTCTGGTGCTCTCTTTTTGGCAGCATCGAACTTTGCAAACCGTGGTGAGAAAGTGGTGCTGCGTGACCGCCACTGGGGGCCGTACAAAGGCTTTCTTTCAGGATGCAATTTAGAGCCTGAAACATATCCGCTTTTACCAAAAAACCCATCGACTGAGCATCCGTATGTAGATATTGAAGGATTGAAGTCATCACTTGATCGCCTTTGTTCGGTCCAAGACAAAGTGATGATTTGGTTGAATGACCCTGCGCATAATCCAACCGGTTTGTCCCTTACTGCTGCTGGTCGGGCTGCGGTTTTGGATGCCGTTATGGAAAGCGCTTCTCGACATGAAAATGTGGGGCACACACTTCTCATCGACGCTGCATATCACCTCTACGCTGAAGAACCGCACGGATGGGGTCAAACCATTCTTGAGGCAATGAGCGATGGTTGGCCTTGGACTGAGAATTTACTCATTACTTTTGCAATATCACTCTCAAAGTCACATACCATTTACGGGCTACGAACCGGTGCGCTGGTAAGTATTCACCCTGACAGTGAAGTCACTGAAAAAATAGCAACAGTGATGGGAGTTACAGGTAGACAGACATGGTCTGCAGCCCCACGAGTGGCTCAATTCTCGGTAAGTCAGTTGCATGCATCATCAGAGGGGGGAGCAGCATGGAGTGCAGAAAGAGATCGCTTGAAAGCACTCTTGGTCGAGCGGAGAAACCATTTTGTCGAATCCTGTGAAAAGTTGAAAGTTCCTGTGAACCCAACCCATGATGGCTTCTTTGCATGGCTTGAACATGAAGACCCAAATCGAATTGCAGAAGCATGTGCCGAGCAAGAAGTTTACCTCGTACCGCTAACTGGTGGAGTGCGAATTGGTCTATGCGCAATTCCACTCGAGAAGATTCCGAGAGTTGCTCAAGCCCTTTCAAATGCCTTGAAGTGAGGGATATACATGAGAAATGTCCGAGAAAATCTCCTCATCTCGAGCATTGTTTGCATCACTGCTGGGGCATTTTTCACCGTTGCAGGAATTATGTCAATTGCTGGAACTATTGGAATAAGTGGAGTTGTGCTTTTTATCCTAGGGATGTCCACCTCATCTGATCAAGGCATGTCGAAAAAAGAAATTGAAGAATGGGTGCCTGAATCAAGCCAAATGCCAGATGCTGGAAGAGTCATGTACAGAGTCGATGTAACCATTGATGAACCCAAAAAATGTACAATTATGTGCGGTCCATGCGGCCACATCGAAATTCTAGATGGAGAGAGACCCGCTCAATTCACATGTCCTTCTTGCTCAAAGATTCTTTGGGATGAAGAGGAGTAATCGGCTGCGCAGATTCTGAATAGAAACCGCCGAAACATGTGAAACACTCCACAGAATTGAAGTCAAAGAAACATTACGACGCTTCATGGAGGCGAATGCACTGCTCAATCCAGAGCGTAGAATGCTTCGCACCATGCAACAGAAAGAAGCAGTTGAATGGAGTCTTTCAGAAATTTTGACTGCTTGTGAATGGACTGACCAAGCCGTTGCGGTTGGTGCTGGACATGGTCTGACCAATGCTGGACTTGTCAAAACCTCTGAAACAAGTTCAGTTACCGTTCGTCTCGACCATGAGGGTTTGAAAGCCAAAGAATCTGGATTACTTGAACAACGCTTGTGGAATTGGATTTCAAACACCAGCGAACCAACAATGGCAAATCTCCAAACCGCGTTTGAGCGACATGAAGCAGGACCCGGTGTTGGTCTGCTGAAACGCTTAGGTGTGCAACTTGAAAACGGTGCATTTCACTCCCAGAATCCTGCGGATGTGACTGCACTAATTGAAGCGAGAACAGCATTCCTCAATGTATTACCTTGTGCTGAAGAAGAGCTCGATCAAGACCTACTGGAACATTTCAAATCACGCCGAGGGCTCATTGAATCGGTTGTCACGACATCACGAACATGGAAAATTACTCCCGCAGGTAAGAATATTCCCGAACAGGACCTTCAAGAAAAGCAGTTGATTACCGAGATTACGACGGAATTGTTGCAATCCGATGCTTGGAAAGAAGCAGAATATCGACCTTTTGATGTCACTTTAGAATCGACTACACCTCGTACTGGTAGGAGTCATCCAATGCAGGCATTGATTGAGCGCGTTCGAAGCATATTTTTGGAAATGGGATTTTCAGAACTTGTCGATGACTATGTCCAAACTGCTGGTTGGAATATGGATGCGTTGTTTATTCCTCAAGACCACCCTGCTCGGGAAATGCAGGATACATTCTATCTTGACAATCCAAAATCAATTGAAATTTCCAAAGATTTGACAGATGCTTGGGGTGCAATCCACGAACACGGCGGAGACACTGGTTCCGTGGGCTGGGGTGGTGCGTTTTCGGCTGAAACCTCTCAGAAAGGTCTTCTACGAACCCACACTACCGTGAATACAATTCAGTATCTGGCCAACAACCCAAAACAAGCATGCAGGGTGTTTTCGGTTGATCGCGTGTTTCGAAAAGAGGCAATTGACCGAACACATTTACCCGAATTTCATCAAATTGAAGGCATCATTATGGAGGAGGGAGCAAATCTCCAAATGTTGGTGACAACCCTCAAGACGTTCTATGCGAAAATGGGATATCCGGAAGTACGAGTTCGACCTGCCTATTTCCCGTATACCGAGCCGAGCCTAGAAATCGAGGTAAAGTGGAGAGGAAAATGGTTGGAACTAGGAGGCGCTGGGATTTTCCGCCCCGAAGTTACAGAACCTCTCGGCATCTCCTCACCGGTGTTGGCTTGGGGAATGGGTCTTGAGCGCCTAGCCATGCTGGTTTTGGACCTTGATGATATTCGCCAACTGTATATTTCCGATTTAGAGTGGCTACGTAATCAGCCGGTCTTGTAACGGCTCCTGCACAACATGTCGAGACTGGCTGATAGGTGCTGTATTCATCAATCGGGTATTTAGGCAAAGAGATTTGAGGTCTGCATGTACTCGTCCATTCTTGGATTCACGGAGATATTACAATGACCGATTTTCAATCCCTCGGACTTTCAAAAACACTGCTCAAAGCGGTCGCATCAGAAGGTTACACAACACCCACACCAGTTCAAGAACAATCAATTCCGCCATTACTTTCAGGCAGAGATGTACTTGGTGTAGCACAAACAGGAACTGGTAAAACTGCTGCTTTTGCTTTACCTGTGTTGCAAATCATGGAGCGGAAAAAGACCCAAGGAAAACGATTTATTCGTGCACTGATTCTTTCTCCAACTCGTGAATTAGCTGCTCAAATTGATGAGAGATTTGCTGCCTACAGTGAACACATGGATGTTCGACATAGAGTCATTTTTGGAGGAGTTAATCAAAATCCTCAGGTCCGAGCACTACAGAAAGGACTGGACATACTTGTTGCCACTCCTGGACGTTTACTCGATTTGATTGGACAAGGACATATCGATATATCACGAGTAGAGTTTTTTGTTCTTGATGAAGCAGATAGAATGCTTGACATGGGATTCATTCGTGATATTGAAAAAGTGCTTAAAATTCTTCCAAATCGACGACAAAACCTGTTGTTCAGCGCTACTATGCCGAAGTCAATCGCTAAACTCGCCGGTTCATTTCTTAACAATGCAGTGATGGTCGATGTGAGTCCAAAGGAGATGACTGTTGACCGAATTGAACAAAAAATAATGTTCTTGAGAAAAGCAGACAAACGTCGATTGTTGGTTCAATTGATTAAGGAGGAGAAGGTGAAATGCGGTATTGTATTTACCCGTACCAAACACGGAGCAAACCGATTGGTAAAACAACTCGATCAGAGCAATATAGCTGCGGCAGCAATTCACGGTAACAAGAGTCAAGGGGCTCGAACACGAGCATTAGCCGGGTTCAAAGACGGAAGTATTCCCATTCTCGTAGCAACTGATATTGCAAGTAGAGGAATAGATGTCGATGGAATCACGCACGTGTTTAATTACGATTTACCAAATGAACCTGAAAGTTATGTTCACCGGATTGGTCGTACTGCAAGGGCAGGTCGAAGTGGTGTTGCGTACGCCTTCTGCGACGATACTGAAAGTGGCTATCTTGTTGGAATCCAACAACTCATCGGTAAAGAGATTCCAGTACACTCTGGACATCCGTTCCACTTTATTGGCGCAATTCCAAAGCCTGGTCAAAAACCTGGCAAGGTGAAGACTGGGGGCCAATCGAAAAGCAGGCCTAGAAGGAATCGAAATCATCCGAGTGGCCAGGGCAAGAAGAAGTCCAATCGCTCCCAAAAAAGCAACAGCTCAAACAACAATTCCAGTAGACGGCATTCACCTAACAGCAATCCTCGACGAAAAAATCGCTCGAATCGAAGCAACAATTGACACGATTGTAAAATCATACTCGCCCGTACTTTGTCGGGTGAAACTCTTTACTCACTGCTGTTGACTCATCGATATGGCCACTGTCGTTTGCCCCCATTGCACGAAGGAAATCGACATTGGATACGCACCCGTTGATGTAACTGCAACATACGAATGCCCCTACTGCAGCCAAGACTTTGAATATACATCTCAAAGAATTCGACAACAAACCTCGACATCAAATCCGGGTGATTTGTTTACCAGCGTGTTTGTCGGTGTTTTTATTGTGCTCTTTACTGGTGCCTCAGTAGCGTTACTTTTGTCAGGTGAGTTTATGGGCTGTTGTACTCTTATTGTACCCGTACTCCTCGGAGGTAGCGTGTATGAAAGAATTACGACTGGTGAATGGAATTACGGCGATTCTGATGGAACAAGTTGATCACTAAACAAACTTATCGCGGTGGTACCCTAAGGATTGTTTGACGGAACTGGACCGTATTCATTCAAAATCGGTGTTCCATCTATGAACAGGTAGTAGAAGCCAAGAATTGGAATGAAAAGAAACCATCCCGACTTGGCAACGTCATGCAACCTACGAACTGAGGCTGAGAGGACGGGTATTGTGAAAAGTAGACTGTTGCCAACGACCAACAATTGGAAAATTGACGCAACGGTTCCCGAAAAAAAATCTCCGACAAAAAGCAACACGAAATTGATGATTGAAGAAAGAACAGATGCAAAGACAAAGAAGAACCAAAACTCAGAGCGAGTTGCTCGCCCACTGAAGGTGAAATATTTCTCTTGAAAACAGATGTCAATGGCCAAAGAAGGCCTCATAATACCATCAGGTCGTTGCGACGAGTGGACTGGGAAACGTGAGAGATATGTATCGCGCTTTTCCAATGTAACACCCCTGGGGGCAACAACTCATTTTGGTTGCCGATGATTCGACATCAATGTGCTTCAATCACTTAACGATTGGAATTCCGTTGGAATCCTTGAAACTGCCTGTTGCAATCATAATGACGTCAATAAGCCACCAAATTCCACAGCCTCCAAATGTGATAAGCTTGAGAATACCGGTTCCAATTTTACCAGAATAAAAGTGGTCGACCCCGAGAGATCCAAGTACGATTGAAAGTATGAGAAGTACTGTCCAATCTTTGTCTGATGTCATTCCTGCTTGTTCCATGCCTTGTGCTTGCATAAACTTTCCTTTCGTTGTCGCATTATAATGGTTCTGCCGACCAAAAGGACATTAACATGATTCAACAAGCAGTATTCGATGAAGAGGGTGGTTGTGAATCATGCTTCACTCACTGCGGCTGTGACGGGCGGTGCGCTGCTCGTCTCAGCAATTCTGCCTCATGGCGAAGTTGATGGAATGAAACTGTGTCCAATTTTTCATCTCACCGGCCACGAATGCCCATTTTGCGGCATGTCAAGAGGTTTTGTAGCCATCACTCATTTGGATATTCCTCGTGCAATTGAATTCAATCCTGGCTCACCTCTCATATACGGAGCATTTGTCTACATGTTTTGGGGTTCAGTTCAATCCTTACGCGAAGGGGAAACTGCGTTAAAACCAGTCAAAAAGAAGCTCTATTACAGTTGGCTGATTCCTACAATCCTTGTCTTCCTGTTCATGTTCTACCAGCGAGTCATCAAGGTTTTCTTCTTGTAATTGAAAACACTGTTGTTGAATTTGAAAATCGTAAAGCCTGCCGTGAAGACCAGATTAAGGCTTCCAATCTGCCTGTGTTAAATGGGGTTTAAACTGAACGTCATCATGATGTTCTTCGAGTCTGTCAAGCAACCAGAATACCCAGTGGAATGTGCCCATTCCTTCCTCTTTAGTCACACTGCTCTGTTCATGCATGGAATATCCGTACTCGACCATTTGCATCATGCGCCGGATACTCGGGCCGATAAGCGATAGATACCCCTTATAGAACGAGTAAACGATGTCAAAAGAAAGGTTGCGATTGAAGGTCATGACGGCATGGTTCGCCATTAGGACAACAACGGCATTGGTTGAATCTTTTTGCTCCCTCGTGAGCGACATCAACTCTTCAAGGGTCGAGTCCTTGGTCACAATCGTCCCAAAGGTGGCGAACCCACGTTGAACAAGTGGATTTTCCAGCGATGTTGCAATCGTTTGAGAAATCTCAAAACGACGATTTCGATTGACTTCCATCACTTGACGAAGACCAAAGAGCAGCGTAGCCATTATTGCAAGGCCACTCAGTGCTTCACCGAGGTTTGCTGCAGTTTCAAGATTCATGACCCCACCGTTCAATGATTTTCTTCAAAAATCCCATCTATGCATTTTCAATGGATTCATTGACGGTATCTTCAGTAGCAGCAACGCTTAATTCACCGTCATCAAACTGCAGTAAGACCAACAGTACCAGCGCTTGGAACGCTGCTCCTGCGAGGAAAAGGTTGGGATAACTTCCCCCTACGAGATCGAGAAGCTGTGGGGAAAGAGCATTACCGGTAAAGGCCCCCACATTGATGAGCGTCATGTAAATTGAAAATTGAGTACCACCGATATCTTTGGTAGTTAAGGACATCAAGAACGCCAGCAGGTTTGCACCAACAATGGCCCAAACAAGTGTCCAAACCAACCAAGCTGGTGTCATAAACGAAGTATCAGTCCACATAGAACGGGACAGGGACCATACGACTGTCAACACCGTTCCGATTCCAACAGCGTACGTTAATGTACGACGCGAACCGAACTTGGAGCCGAGTACACCTCCAATAAGGAAACCAAGCATGGTCATCAAGAACACAGGTGCGCCCTTAGTATCCAAATAATCTTGAGATTCCCAGTTCAACTCCTCAACGAAAAGGAATTCCCATTGAAAGTCAATGATTCCCATGCCAGTACCCATTCCTCCACCAATCCACATGACTGTGCACAAAAGAAGGGCGAGACGCGCCGGTTTATCGCCGACTGCCGTACGAAAACCACTCAATATTTCGCCAAAAGTCATCGCATCAGATGATTCGTCTTGAGTAGAATCTGATAGCGATTCACTCCATGGGAAACGCTTGTCGCCCGGACGTTCAAGAATGAACAATGGAATGAGCATAATGACGAAAAGGAGTGGAATCTGTACGAGTAAGGCAGATTGGAATCCTGAATCATTTAGAACACGACTCAATCCCAAAACAGCAAACATTGCACCTATACCCTTTGCAACAAACATGAGACCGTTTGCAAGGGGTAATTCCTCGTCTCGAAGTGTATCGACTGCCAAAGCATCTGAGCTGACATCTTGCAATGCAGCAAAGATATTGTGAATCAAGAAGAAGAGTCCCAAAGTTTCCAAATCTTCAGCAGGGTCGTCCACAAGAAGGAAAGCAGCCATAGTGAGCATCATTCCAAGTTGAGAAATCAAGACCCACGGTCGCCGACGACCCATTGACTTGAATTGATATCGATCAATGATGGGGCCAAGGAGAAGTTTACCGATTATCCAAGGAATCATACCCATGGATACGAGTGCCAATTTTTGGTCATCCGTCATCGAATCGTTATCGACAAGGAAAGTAACCAACGCCGTGGCAATGAAGAACCAAGGCACTCCTTGGGCAAAATAAAGAGCACAAACAGTGGTGAACCGAGCCGCTCGACTCTCTTGCATGTTGACTGACATGCTCGACTGTCGGCATGATGATTCCTAATACTTATCCCAACAAAAAACTCCAATTTGGATGGTTTTCTAGTACATTCGCTCAAGGAAATGCAATTTTGAATACTGTGGCGGCTGAAGTCAGAAGAAGAATAACATTCACTTTTCAAGTTCCATACTTGATGGTTTGAAGGTATCCATTAACCAGTACAATCCGCCCCATACTGCTTCAATAGGCTCATCGTTCTTTGACATGCTTGCAGCGGTGAACACTTCCACTGCCTTTCTCCATCGGGTTCCAAAGACTCTGACATAGGTTCCGCAAAATGCTTCAACCAAATCAAGCGATAAGTGCCCATTTTTGGCCAACAAACCGATGTTGTTCATGCCAATCATCATGGCGTTCATGGCATCTTTTTCTTCGCGAGTCAAGGCAGCCATCTCCTGCATGGTGAGGTTTTCGTGAAGTTTTGTTGTGCTTACTGAAAACCCTCTGTGAATCAAAGGATTGTTCATGTGGTTCGCTAAATCCCGTCCGATTTCATAACGGCGGTTTTCATTCCAGTACTTCATTTGACGAAGGCTGAACAGCAAAGTGAACAATATAGCAATACCACTAACGGCCTCACCAATATTGGCTGCAGTTTCGATGTCCATTGTGAGTTGCGAGAATTCTCGCCCTCATTTAGATTATGGAAAAACCTGCAGAATTCAAATTTTGGAGAGGGTGGTGGACGTTGTGGGACAAATTTAATCGTCAGCATTTGGTTCGATGTCTTGATTATTCTCTTTGAATTTGGAATAGGAAAAAAAAGCATAAACTGGGAATATCAAAACAGTTGTAGGTAAACAAAACCACCACATAATTCCCCAACCTAGACATGAAAGATTTCCTTGACCACTAACAACGTTACAATTATTCTCAATACCGCCGTTGTATATCCCATACAACGAGACTAAACAAAAAACTGCAAGAATAATGAAGCCTGTATGGCTTTGAGAGACATCCGGTTCAGCCATAGTTTGCCCTTAAAGTTTAGATTTACCAATGCTTCGATAACAACTCTAGTGATTCTAAACCCTACGGGTACAGACTCTCTGAGCAGGGTGGTGGACGTTGTGGGATTTGAACCCACGACATCTTGGTTGCAAACCAAGCACTCTTCCAACTGAGCTAAACGCCCCTGTATTCAATCCGTCGAGTCAATCCTTTTTGAGTCTTCACCCTAATGAAACTCAATCAAACAGCATCAATGGTCGCATCTCGGTCTGGACCTACACCAACACTGGTACAAGGGACGCCTACAATTGCTTCGACTTTCTTGATGTATTGCTGAGCTGCAGATGGTAATGCCGCATAGCCCATTCCGTCTTGATTTGCCTTCTTCGCCATACCCAGCCATTCCTCAAGCGAGTGTGAAGGGAAACCAGGCATTGAGACATAAATTGGATTGCAACGTTCCAGTGCTGAAGCACTGGCCGGCATTTCGAGAATTTCTTGTCCGTCCAATTCGTAGGCAACGCAAATTTTGAGTTCATCAAGTCCACCAAGTACGTCAAGTTTCGTGAGCGCAAGTCCAGTAAAGCCGTTGATTCGATGAGCATGGCGCATGACAACAGCATCAAACCATCCACATCTTCGCTTTCGACCGGTGGTTGTGCCAAATTCGTGCCCGACAGTACCAAGATGCTCTCCAACTTCATCTTCCAATTCAGTCGGCATTGCACCATGGCCAACACGAGTAATGTAGGCTTTTGTGATTCCTATAACATCTTCAACGTGTCCTGGATGGATTCCTGCTCCATGCGAAGCATTACCCCTTGATGTGACCGATGATGTCACAAATGGAAATGTGCCTTGGTCGATGTCCAAAAGACAGCCCTGCGCACCTTCTAGAATAACATGCTCACCCAATTTCAAAGCGTTATCGAGCATTAAGCCGGTGTTCCGTATGGATGTGTTGTAAGCGTCCCAAATCCATTGAACATCGGACTGAAGCGATTCAACAGTAATACGTTCACTGGAACCTGCTGCTTCGAGGGTTGCGTTCATTCGAGCAGTCGATGATTCAGCCCACTGGGCATCCCCAACAACTTCTGAGATATCTCCAAACCTCAAACCTATGCGATTGATTTTATCTGCATATGTGGGGCCAATCCCTCTACCAGTGGTGCCAATTTTCTTGTCTAGACTGTCCAAATAGCGATGGAATGGAAGAATCACATGAGCTCTCTCGCTGATGTACAACCTTTCGCCACGTGGGTCTTCTCCCGTTGATTCTTGCCACCCGGTAAGTTCAGAATCGAGGACCCAAGGATCGATGACCATGCCATCTCCAAGAATCAAGTGGCACTCTTTCCGAGTAATCCCCGATGGTAAAAGATGGAATTTAAGCACTTGATCGCCCAAGACAACCGTATGTCCGGCGTTGTTACCGCCTTGAAAACGAGCGACCCATGTCGCTTGTTCTGCAATTCGGTCAACAAGTTTCCCTTTTCCTTCATCTCCCCACTGGGCACCTAGGATTACTGTGGCTGGCATTCAACTCTCCTCGAACCTTTGCCCTCGCGTACCGTCTTTGAACTATGCGATACAATTCCTGCAAATTGAGGTTGGAGAATCGCAGTCATTTTCAAGGAGAAACTGCAACCATTTTGTTGGCAACATTGCAACTACACCTGAGTCTGCTTGAGGACTGGATTGCGTCAAAAAAACAACCATTTATATCCACTTATGCGTCATTCATGTCTGTTGCCC